>Ga0315274_10004931_pt1 | contig 19577 bp, 14 predicted proteins | sample YL17G02_20_MG_FD_203700 | JGI IMG/M metagenome (GOLD analysis project Ga0315274, IMG submission 203700) | Sediment microbial communities from Yellowstone Lake, YNP, Wyoming, USA - YL17G02_20 | ecosystem: Environmental > Aquatic > Freshwater > Lake > Sediment | place: USA: Wyoming | collected... | reverse complement strand
TTCGGCCTGGCGAGCGCCATCGCGGTGATGCTCCTCGTGCTCGTGCTCGCCCTCACCATGATCGAGATGCGCGTGGCCAACAGGGCCGACGACTGGAGCTAGCCATGGCGAGGCGCATCGGCGGGCGCGTGCGGGTGAAGGACATCCTCGTTTTCCTTCTCCTCGCCGTGCTCACGGTGACCTTCCTGTACCCGGTCTTCTTCATGCTCGTGAACTCGCTGAAGGCCCGGGCCGAGTACTTCACCAACCCGTTCAGCATGCCCACCGCGCTCGCGCTCGAGAACTACTCCACGATGATCAGCCAGTTCCAGATCCTGAAGCTGTTCAGGAACTCCTTCCTCGTCTCCGCCGGCTCCGTGGTCCTTCTGCTGATCATCTGCACCTTCGCCAGCTACGTGTTCGCCAAGTACCGTTTCAAGGGGAGGAGCGTCATCTACCTCGCAGTCCTGGCGACGATGTTCATCCCCAGCCAGGTCACGATCATTCCCCTGTACGTCCTGTTCTCGCGGGTCGGCCTGGTGAACAGGTACTGGTCGGTCATCCTCTCGTACCTCGCCCTGTTTCTTCCCGAGGCGATTCTTCTGATGACCGCGAACTTCCGCCCGATCATCGACGAGATGCTGGAGGCCGCCGAGATCGACGGGTGCGGGTACTTCCAGAAGGTGTGGAACGTGATCGTGCCCATGGGCCGGGCGGCGATTTTCCTCGCGATCATCTTCTACTTCATCATGGCGTGGAACGACCTGTTCACCCCCATGATATTTCTGCAGAACATGGAGAAGCGCACCGTGATGGTGGCCCTCGCCGCGCTGATGGGCCGGTACACGGGGGCGCCGACCCTGCAGCTTGCCGGCCTGCTGCTGAGCGCCGTGCCGGCGCTGATCGTCTACATCATTTTCCAGAAGAACATCATCAGGGGCCTCTCCTCGGGCTCCATCAAGTAGGGAGGGCTTCCGCATGCGGTCGCGCGAGAGGGTCCTTGCAGCTCTATCCCACCGCGAGCCGGACAGGGTCCCCATCGACCTCGGGAGCAACCTCATGAGCGGCATCATGGCCCACGCGCTGGACAGGCTGCGCCGGCACCTCGGCCTCGAACGCCGGCCCGTGCGCGTGCATGAGGTCTTCCAGATGCTGGGTGAGGTGGAAATGGACGTCGTGGAGCGCCTCGGCGCGGACATCCTGCCCGTGGAGCCGCTGGTGCAGTTCTTCGGCCTGCGCCGGGAGAACTGGAAGCCTTGGAGGCTCTGGGACGGAACCGATGTCCTGGTGCCGGGGCAGTTCGACGTGGAGGTCGACTCAGAAGGGGGGTGGCTCCTCCACACCGCCGGCGACCGCGCGAACCCCGTGGAAGGCAGGATGCCACGGGACGGCTTCTACTTCGACATGCCCGCGCTCACCGAGAGCAGGCCGGACTGGCGGCCGCCGTCTCTCGAAGAGGCGAGAAGAGAGCACGTGCTGGGAACCGAGGAACTGGAGTTCATGCAGGCGCGTGCCGAGCAATTGCTGAAGACAACGGACAAGGCTCTCATGCTGGGCGCATGGGACACGACCGGGCTGCCCTGGGTGGGGAGCATCCCGGACTTTCTCATGCTGATGCTGGCCGAGAAGGCATACGTGAAGGACCTCTTTGCCGTTCGGACGGAGGTCGCGATCGAAAACCTCGAGAGGCTCAAGGCGTATCTCGGGGACAGCATCGACATCATCGGCATGGAGGGCAACGACTTCGGGGCTCAGAACGCCGAGCTCGTTTCCCCCGATCTCTTCGAGGAGCTCTGCATCCCCTTCTTCCGCGAGCAGAACGACTGGGTGCACCGCAACACGACCTGGAAGACCTGGTACCACTGCTGCGGCTCGATCACGCGGATCCTCCCGATGCTGATCGACTCGGGGGTCGATGTGATCAATCCCGTGCAGACATCGGCCGCGGGCATGGATCCGGCCTGGCTCAAGGAGCGCTTCGGCGACCGGATCGTCTTGTGGGGCGGGGGAGTGGACACGCAGCGCACGCTGCCATTCGCCTCACCTGATGAGGTCGCCGCCGAAGTGCGGGAGCGGATACGGATCCTCGCGCCCGGCGGCGGGTTCGTCTTCAATCCCATCCACAACATCCAGCAGGGCACGCCGCCTGAAAACATCGAGGCCGCGTTCGAGGCGGCGCGCGCCGCTGGGGTCTATCCGATTCAGTAGCCGAGCTTCTTCTCCACCTCGCCGATCGACTCGTCGATGATGTCCATGCACGTGGCCGCAACGTCGAGGTCCATGACGATCGGGGGGCTCATCCGTAATATGTGGCCCGCCGGGATCCACGCGAGGCCCTTGCGGAAGGCGGTCTGGTAGACCAGCTTGCCCGCCTCGTCGAAAGGCTCCTTCGTTGTCCTGTCCTTGACGAGCTCCACTCCCATGAGGCAGCCCTTGCAGCGCACGTGCCCGATGATCTTGTGGGATGCCATCATCTTGTCCAGGCGCTTCACGAAGTAGTCCTCCAGGCGCTTGGCGTTCTCGAGCAGCCCTTCCTCCTGGATGGCCTCGATGGAGGCGAGGGCCGCGGCGCAGGCCATGGGGTTGCCGCCGTAGCTGGTGGAGGCGCTGATCTTCTCGAACTGCTCGCCGTAGTCGGAGCGCGCGATCATCGCGGTGACGGGGAAGCCGTTGCCGAACCCCTTGCCCAGCGTGATCACGTCGGGCACAGTGTTCCAGTGCTCCGTGGCGAGGAACTTTCCGGTCCGGCCGATGGAGGTGAGGACCTCGTCGGTGAACAGGAGGTACTTCTTCCTGTCGCACCATGCCCGCAGCTTGGGGAAGAAGTCGTCGGGTGGGAACACGGATCCGGCCCAGCCCTGAACGGGCTCCAACACGACCGCCGCGACCTGGTTCGTGGTGGCTTCGGTCACGAACTCGTCGAAGAAGGCGATGTACGCGTCGGTGTCGATCGAGCCGTCAGCCTTCTTGAACAGCGGCCGGTAGGGATTGGGCCGGGGCATCATGTAGAAGCCCTGGGCCCTGCCCGAGCCGTTGGTGGCGTTCATACGAGCGAGGCTCGCCGAATGGCCGCTCTTGCCGTGGAAATCTCCGTAGAAGGAGAGGAACTCGCTCTTCCCCGTCACAGCCCTGCAGACCCTGATGCCGGCCTCGACAGCTGTAGTGCCGCTGTCGTACAGCTGCACGGCGCTGAGGCCCTTCGGGAGGATCTCGGTCATCTTCTCCAGCAGCTTCACCTTGATCGGGGTGGTGAAGTCGTGCGCGTTCATCAGCTGCTTCGCGTACTTGGCCACCGCCTCGGAGACCTTGGGATGACAGTGCCCGAGGGTGGTCACGTAGATTCCCGAGGAGAAGTCGAGGTACGTGTTGCCGTCCACGTCCGTGAGAGTGCAGCCGTGGCCGCTCTCGAAGACGACGGGGAACAGCTTCACCTGGCTGGACAGCCCCTTCATGATCTTCGTGGCGCGCGCGTGCATTTCCTTCGACTTGGGCCCGGGTATCTCCGTGCTCACACGCTTGGGGATCTTCTTGAGATCCACCTTCGCCCACCCGATGTCGTAGCTCATGTCGTTGCCTCCTTGATGTCGACGAGCGTCCGATAGAAGTTGAGTTTCCCGGGCTCGATGCCCGGTGTCGTTACCCAGAGCGTGAAGTCCGAGAGCGTGCCGTAGGCGAAGTGGCCCTGGCCGCCCACCTTCGTGTGGTCGGCGAGCAGGATGCGCCTTGTCCCGCGCCGGAGGATTGCCCGGGTCAGGGCGGCCTCCTCGGGGGTCGTCACCATGCACTGGCCCTCGCTCGTGACGGCGTCCGCGCCTATGAAGCACGCGTCGATGTGCAGGCTCTCCAGGAGCTGCTCGGTGAGGCTCCCCTGCAGCGAGTACAGCTCGCTGTTGTACCGTCCCCCGAGGATGTACAGCGTGATGGCCGGCGACCGGGCGAGGTCGGTGATCATCGCGAGGGAGTTCGTGTAGACGGTGAGCGGGCCCCTGCTCTCAAGCCATGCGGCGATGTGAAAGGTCGTGGAGCCGTCGTTCACGAGAAGCACCTCTCCCGGGTTCACCTCTTCGGCGGCGGCCCGGCCGATGGCCTGCTTGAGCTCGAAGCCCTGCGCGACTTTCTTGTGGTACTCGGTCTCGAGGGCGGCCCGGCCAGCAGCGATGCAGCCCCCGTGCGTGCGGAGGATCGCGCCCGTTTTCGACAGCTCCATCAGATCCCGGCGCACCGTGAGGGGCGAAACCCTGAGCAAGCGGGCGAGCTGGTCGACCTTGAGCTCGGTCTGCATGGCGCGGAGGAGCGAAATAATTTCGTGTTGCCGCTGCGTCGGCTTCATCTTGTTGAACGATACGATCAGGAATCTCTCTTGTCAAGGGCTATTCTTGAACAAAACGATCGAAGCAACGAGTTTTCCCGCTAATCGGCGCGGTGGACTGGAATAAATGATTGAAATAACCAGAAAAATACTATAAAATGATCGCACCATCACATTTGGGAGGCAGCATGTCTGGAATATATCTCCGTCTGAAGAAGCTCTTCGGGACCAAGAAAAACCTCGTCATCTCGGCTCTGGACCATGTGCTCGAGTACGGCGACCAGCCCGGCATCGAGGATGCGGCCAAGGCGATCCGCAGCTGCTACGGGACGGACGCCCTGCTCATGTCGCGTTTCATGCTGAACCGGCACGCCGACCTCATGGGGGTGTCCGAGGCGCCGGTGCCCGTCGTGCGGATCAACTGGACTTCTGCCTTCTACTATCCCCTCGACTACCGCGAAGGGCATACCTGCATCGCAACGACCGTCGAAGATGCCGTGCAGGCAGGCGCGGGCGTTGTGATCTGCTCGCTTTTTCTCGAGAACGACGACGAGCGGATGGAAACCGAAAACGTGGACCTGTTCTCGGAGGTCGTGCGCCAGAAGGAGCGCCTCGGCATCCCGCTGATCGGCGAGTGCTACGTCGTGGAGCACAAGGAGAGGACGGCCGAGCAGGTCCACGCGAAGGTGAAGCGGGTCGCCCGAATCATGGCCGAGCTGGGCGCCGATCTCATCAAGTGCTTCTACACGGGCGAGAGGTTCCACGAGGTCGTGGAGAACACCCCGGTGCCGGTGTTCACGATCGGCGCCGAGAAGCTCGCGAGCGACCTCGCCGTGCTGGCCAAGGCGCGCGACAGCGTGAAGCAGGGCGCCCGGGGCATCATCTTCGGCAGGAACATCTTCATGGCCGACAACCCGCCCGCCATCATCAAGGCGCTGAACGACGTGATGGAAAGCGGCATGGACCCCGCGGCTGCCGTGAAGAAATACGGACTGAGGGCGTAGCAGCCCGGCCCCTGGAGGCTCAGCCGAAAAGCGAGAGCTGATTGTCGGGCCGCCGCACCCCCGCGCGACGGCCCTTTGTATCTGAGGGCGCCGCCTCTTCGCGGCAGTCGCTCGGGATCTCCGCGATGAACCTGCTGGCCGGCATGCTCGTTTCCGCGCCGTGCACGCGCCGCCGATCGCAGTGGGTGATGAACAGCCGGTCCGCCGCCCGGGTCATCGCGACATAGAACAGCCGCCGCTCCTCTTCAAGGTCATCCGGCAGCGGGGTGATGCCCTCTTCAGCGCCCGCGATGAACACAACGGGAAACTCCAGTCCTTTGGCGGCATGGAACGTGAGCAGCGTCACCCTTTCCACGCGGTACGCGCCTTCGCTCTCGAGCGCGCAGAGCGACACCCGGGCGAGGAAGCCCTGGAGGTCCGTTCCCTGCTCGCGCGCGGCTTCACGGATCGCCTCCTCCCCAAGGGCGACGGCGGGCACCGATGTGTCGAATCTGACGAAGCCGTCGAGGAGCCTGTCGATCAAAGCCTCGATCCCCGCGGAGCCAGCCAGCTCGAGCAGCTCCCCCCGGCGGGAGAGAAGCTCGTCGAGCGAGGGCGTGCACTCGGCCACGGCGGCGGCCGATACCCTGTCGGCCGGGTTCGCGATCAGGCGAAGCGCCGCCACGAGGTACGAGAAAGGCTTCTCGGCCGCCAGGGGCGAGCTGTCCCTCGAGGTGAGGGGCAGGCCGGCCTGCGAGAGCGAGGGGAGAAGGGCATCCCGGACGGCGCGCGTTCGAAAGAGCACCGCGATGTCCGAGAACGAGAAGCCGCCTTCCCCGTCGCGGCCGCGGGAGCGCGCCCCGTCGACCGAGACCGAGTCGACGCCCCCCACGAGGTCGCGGATGCGTCCGGCGATGAACGCGCCTTCCTCGGCAGGGTCGCGGGCGGCGAAGACCTCGATTCTCGATCCGAAGCTCCTGATGGCAGCCAGGGGCGGGACGCCCGGCGACCGGGCGGGCGCGATGAGGGCCGAGGCGCCCTGCACGATCGCGCCCGACGAGCGGTAGCTCCTCGCGAGGACAAAGGTCCGCGCGCCCGCCTCGTCCCGGAAACGGAAGAAAAGCCCGCGGTTCGAGCCGCGGAAGCTGTAGACGGACTGGTCGGGGTCGCCGATGCACAGAATGGCTTTGGCCCGGCAGCCGCCGATCCCGCCCAGCAGGGCGAGCAGCTCGTACTGCGGCCCGTTGATGTCCTGCAGCTCGTCGACGGCGATGAACCGGTACCTCGCGCGGAGTCCCTCGAGCAGGGCCGGGTCCCGGCGAAGTTCCGCGACCAGCAGCAGTACCAGGGCGGAGATGTCCGCCGCGCCGATGCGGCGGAGCTCCTCCTCGTACTGCCGGATGACCTCTTCGATCTCGCTGCCGGCCGCATCCATTCCCTCGTAGCGCCTCTCGATCCTCTCGGCGAGCGCTCTCGCGCGCGCGGCCGAGCCGGGCATGAGGATGCGCAGGAGGGTTTCGCGGTTCTCCCTGTTGAAGACGCTCGCGAGGGAGGGGTCGCGCTCGCGCAGGACCGACAGGCAGAAGGAGTGGAACGTCCCGACGCTGAGAGCCGGAAGGTCCGCGAGCCTCTCGCGCATCTCCTCGGCGGCCCTATTGGTGAAGGTCAGCGCGAGGACCTCCCCCGGCCGGGCCGTCCCGGTCTCGACCAGCCGGGCGATCCAGCGGGTGAGCGTCCGCGTCTTGCCCGTCCCCGGGCCGGCGAACACCAGGTTCGCGCCGCCGAGGGAATCGAGGACCGCCCGCTGGTCGGGATCGAGCTCGGGAGGCTGCCGCGCGGCCGGGGAACCGCGGACGGAACCCGCAGGTTGCCGCGAACCCGAATGCCCCGCCGGCTCTCTCGAAGCATTTTTCTTTCGCGCGCGCGGTCCGTTCGCAAAAAGCTCGTCCTGTCCCCGCAGCCGTTCAAGCTCCCCTTCGGCGAACACCCGGATCACACCGAACTGCCCGTCGAAGCCCGGTGTCGGCTCGACCCGTCCGTCCCTCATCCTCCGCACGGCCTCGGCGAGCAGCCGGCCGAAGGACTTCTCGATGTCCTCGATGGGCGCATCCAGCAGGAACGCGTACTCGCTGCCGAACGCCGCGATGACCCTCGCGTACAGGGCCGCGACCCCGCGCGAGCCGGCTCCCGTGCCGACAAGCTCGGCGAGCAGCTCGGGCAGCGGGATGATCGAGCGGAAGCCCTCGGCCGGCCGGGGCTGCACGGGCGCCGGTCTGTCGGCAAGCTCGAGCACCCTGGCGAGGACGCCGATCGTAAGGGGGGTGCCGCACACGGGGCATCGACCGCCCGCCCGCGCCGTCTGCGCCGGGTCCATGCTGATGCCGCACTTGCGGTGGCCGTCGAAGTGGTACTTGCCCTCCTCGGGGTAGAACTCGAGGGTCCCGCCGAACCCCGCTCCCGTGCGCAGGGCGTCCAGAACGCCCCGGTAGCTCAGCTCCGTGTCGAAGAGGGTTGCCTCGCGGCCGAGATTGGGGGGTGAGTGCGCATCCGAGTTGGAGACGAGACGGAACCTGTCGAGGGCGCTCCAGCGCCTGTTCATCGGCGGGTCCGAGGACAGTCCCGTTTCCAGGGCGAAGATGTTCGGCGTGAGCTCCTCGAAGCAGTCCTCGATCCTGTCGAAGCCGGACTTCGACCCGAACAGCGAGAACCACGGTGTCCAGATATGCGCGGGGATGAGGAAGCCGTCAGCGGCGGTCTCGAGGACCATGTCCAGCAGGTCCTTCGGATCGAGGCCGAGGATGGGCCTGCCGTCCGAGGCGATGTTGCCGATGCCGGCGAGCTTGACCGAGAGCCTGCGGGCATCCTCGATGCCGGGCACGCCGATCAGGCTGTGCACCTTGCGGGTCTGCCCCCGCTTCTTGTAGATCGAGCTGATCTCGGCCGTGAGCAGGAAGCGCACGGGGACGCCCGCGGGGCTCGCTCCCGCCAGGGGCGAGCCTGCCGGCGGATTCTTCAAAGCGAAAAGCCCGTCGGCCTCGACGAGCCCCGAGGCGAGCTCGGCCAGCCAGCGGGGATGCGTGAAGTCCCCCGTGCCGACCAGACGGATGCCCTTCACCTGCGCCCAGCGGTGGTAGCCCGCCAGGTCCGCCTCGCCGCTCGTGGCCCTCGAGTACCGGGAGTGCACGTGCAGGTCGGCGGCGAACCTCATGCCGAGGTCTTGTCGAACAGCGCCTTTATCTCCGCCTTGGCCCCCTCGAGGACCTCGTTGTACTTCAGGTCGAGCTGGGACAGGTACTGGCGGACCATGGCCTGATACTCGGGATCCTGGGCGGGGTTGATCTTCACGGGACGGCCCAGTTGGCGGGACAAATCCTCTTCCTTCTTGCGCTGCTTCTGGGCGTACTGCTTCTCGACAGCGTCGACCACCCGCTTGCGCTCGCCCAGGTATTCCTTGAAGAAGTTCTCGAGCTGGCTGAAGATGGCGAGCACCTTCCGAGAGTCCCCCGCCGTGGCCGACACCGCCTCACCGAGCCGTTTGTTGCTCTTCAGGCTGAACTCGTCGATGGGCAGGACGAGGTTGGCGAGGAGGGACTGGATGAGCCCCTCGCGCACCCACGCGAGCTGCCGCTTGTCGTAGCCCTTCAGGGCTTCCTTGATGTCGAAGGACCCGGCGACGTCGAGGAGCTTCGATACCATCCGCTTGCCCTCGTCGCGCAGCCTGTTGGCTTCGACGAGCTCCTTGTTGCCCTCGATGCCCTTCGCGTTGTCCATCGCGATTTCGAATGCTGACCTGATGACTCCCATATGCGGCACCCCCGGCGCAATGTACTATTGCGGGGCCAGCAGAATCAACTCCTCCTCCGTCGCGACGCCGTCGACCCTCTGGTCGCGCTCGTCGTGAGGAGCCTCGGCCACGAGCTGGACCGACAGGCAGACCCCCATGGCGGTCAGGGCGAGAGCCGCGTCGCTGCGCGCCTCCCGCAGGAAGGCGTCGTAGTATCCGCCGCCCCTGCCGAGCCTGTTGCCCAGCCTGTCGAAGGCGAGACCGGGCGTGACGACCAGGACCGACGCGCCGGCGGACAGCTCGACCGCGGGCCACGAGGGATCCGGCACGGGGATGCCCCACCTGTCCCTCGGCAGGTCGCAGGGATTCCGGCCCAGCAGGCGGAAACTGATCGATGCCCCCTCGATGCGGGGCACGGCCACGGTCTTCTCGTCCGCCCGGGCTGCCGCGACGATCGGCGCGGTGTCCAGCTCGCCCGGCATGGACAGGAAGCACAGGAGAAGTCGGGAGCCCTTCCAGGGCTCGCTTGCGCAGAGCCTGCGGGCAACGGCCGCGCCTGCCTCGGCGAGGAATCCGGGGCCGATTCCCGCGAGCGCGCTTTTCATCGACCGTCGCAACTCGGCCTTGGTCATGCTACAGTCATACGGACCGGGGAGGACAAATGCAAGCAGGGTCTGAAGCAGGGTCGAAAGACTTCTGGGATCTCGTGCGCCGCGCCATCATCGGATGGAACGCCGTCATCGGCACTCCCTTCGGCCGCAGGCGGCTGACCTACGCGGACTACACGGCCTCGGGCCGCGGCGTGTCCTTCATCGAGGACGCCCTCCAGAACGCGCTCGTGCTGTACGGCAATACCCACACGGAAGACGATGCAACGGGCATCGCCACCTCGGAGCGGCTGCGCGAGGCCGAGACGACGATCAAGAGGCTCGTGAACGCCGGACCCGAGCACCGGCTCATCGCCGTGGGGGCCGGCACCACGGCCGCGGTGCACCTGCTGCAGCAGATCCTCGGCATCTCCATCCCGCCTGCGGGGAAGGATGTCTTCGAGAAGATGCTGCGCGGCTGCCTGTCCAACGGCGGATTTGCCGGCGGATACGAAACCCTGGCGGCCCAGCTCGCTCAGATGCGGCCCGTGGTCTTCGTCGGGCCCTACGAGCACCATTCCAACGAAGTCTCCTGGAGGGAGTGCTTTGCGGAGGTGGTGGAGATCGAGCTCACTGCCGAGGGGCTGCTCGACCTCGAGGACCTGCGCGCGAAGGTCTCCCGCGAGCAGTATCGCGGGCGGACCCTGATCGGCGCGTTCTCGGCAGCCTCGAACGTCTCGGGCGTGAAGACGCCCGTGCACGAAGTGGCGAGGATCCTCCATGGGCAAGGGGCGCTCGCCTTCTTCGACTATGCGGCCATCGCCCCCTACGAGCCGATCGACATGCGCCGCGACGCCGAGTCGATCTTCGATGCGCTGTACTTCTCGCCGCACAAGTTCATCGGGGGGCCGGGCAGCTGCGGGATCCTCGTGATCCACGAGAGGATCTACCGCACCGATCTGCCCCCGACGGTCGGGGCGGGCGGGACGGTGGACTTCGTCAACTTCGACGGCCAGGAGTACAACCCTGACATAGAGGTACGGGAGAAGCCTGGAACTCCCTCGATCCTGCAGACCCTGCGTGCGGCGCTGGCCATGGAGCTGAAGGAGAGGATGGACCCCGCGCGGATCGCCCGGCGCGAGGACGCCCTTGCGCGGCGCGCGCGCGCGTTGCTCTCCGCGCATCCCGCCGTCGAGTGCCTCGGCGAGGTCCCGGCGGAGCACAGGCTTCCCATCTTCTCGTTCAACATCCGGGTCGGATCCTCCTACCTGCACCCCCGGTTCGTCGCCACGCTCCTGAACGACCTGTTCGGCATCCAGAGCAGGGCGGGGTGCTCCTGCGCGGCGCCCTACGGCCACAGGATCCTGCACATCGACGGAAGGAAATCGCGCGATCTGCGCCGCTCGATCATGTGCGGGAACGTCGGGCTGAAGCCGGGCTGGGCGAGGGTGAACTTCCACTTCCTGCACACCGACGAAGAGGTCGATCTGATCTGCCGCGCGATCCTCTTCGTGGCGGAGCACGGGCGGAGCTTCCTGCCTCTGTACCGGTTCGATATCAGGACCGGCTGCTGGCGGCACAGGGAGCCCGTGCCCGCGCGGGCCGGCTTCGGGCTGGAGCAGGCGCTTGCAGGCGCTCCCGCGGAGGTCCTGCCGGCGGAGCAGACGGACAGCGCCGGTCTGGGCCGGCTTTTCGACGGCTACCTGGCCGAGGCCGCGCGCCTCGCCGGCTCCCTGCGGACGCGCTACGCGGGGCGCGAACTGAAAACCACCGAGCAGGACCTGGTTCCCTTCGTGTTCATGGATGAGAGTTAGGGTGCCATGCAGGCGGCGAGGAAGAACCACGCGGCGTGCGGGATCCACTGCTCGCTCCAGCGCCACCGATGCATCCCGTCATGCGCCACTTCCTCGGGAAGGAAGTCGATGTCCTCCTCGTTGCGGAATCCCGAGGTGATCCCGTTGGCGATTCCGCCCGGCGCGTTGAACCAGCCCCCCTCGTACTCGGGATTGTTGCGTCCCTTGCCGTGGAGCATGCACGCGTCGTAGGGGTTCAGGCCGAGGATCCAGTTCATCTGGTCGGCGGCGTACTCCCTCAGCGCGGGAACCATCCTGCTCTCTCCTGCCAGCGGGAGCAGCGAGGCCGCGCGGGCCGCCGCGGCGAGAGAAGCGATCCGCGCGTTCTCTCCCTGCCACCAGTAGCCCGTCGGGTTCGCGTGCGGGATGAAAAACGAGGAGCGCTTCGCGCCTCCGGTCGGCCTGCAGTACTGGCGCGCGTACCCGAAGGGATTGAAAACCTCCCGCGTCACCTCGAGCTCGACCGCAAGCGAGGCGCGGATCGCCTCCCTCGCCGCGGCGGCGGAAGGGTTCTCGGGTGCGGTCTGCAGGAAACGGATCAGCGCGAGGACCGGCAGGCCCGCCTCGGCGGCGTGGAAGTACGGCAGCTCGCCCCGGTCGTCCGCGCGCCACCATCCCGCGAAGCGCTCGTCGCGCGAAATGCGCGAGGCGAGGTTTTTCGCCCGTGCGCGGGCCGCGCTTCGGTACTCATCCCTGCCCGTGGCGGCCAGAAGCTCGCACGCGGCAAGGAGCGCGCAGTAATCGTCGATGATGTTCTCCCTGCCGTCCGGCAGGTACTCGGGTGAATGCTCCTGGAGATGGCGGAAGCCTTTCTCGGCCGTCGCGAGATAGACCCCCGGGGCATGGTCGCCCTCAAGGCCGCGGCGGCTCATCCGGGCGAGCGCGGCGATCGCCGCCCCTCCTCCCTGGCGGAAGCCCGCCCGGTACTCGGCGGACAGGATCCCCTTCTGCGTCGAGAACGAGCAGATCGCCCGGCGGCCGGGATCGTGCGACCACACGTCGAAGACCGTCGCGTAGAAGTACCCCGACGGGTCCTGCATGCGCACCAGGAAGTCGGCGCCGTGCAGAGCCTCCTGGAGGACCCTGTCCTCGAGTGCGGCGGCAAGAGGCTCGTCCGCGTGCTTCAGCCGCTCCAGTCCCTCGAGCAGGCACCAGACCACGATGGGAGTCTGCTGCGGATTCATCGTGTTCGCGTAGGAGAGGTGGCTGAGGTACTTGCTCAGGTCGCCCGATGCGTCGTACCACCCGCCGTGCACGTCCACCGTTCCCTTGCGGCCTCCGAAGAAGGGGACCTCGCGGTCGGCCCGATCGTAGCGGCCCGAAGCCCGCTGCGACTTGAAATAGTGCACGATGTCCGAGAGCGTCCTCCTGGGCACCAGGCGCTCGGCGATCTCGAAGGGCGCCGAATCCACGGCCCCGCCGGGCGCCACCGTCCGGACGAGATAGGAGCCGGGCCGCTCGAAGCCCGAGAAGTCGAACCTGGCAAAGCGCCAGTCCTTCCAGCGCAGCACCCCGTCGGGCTCGCATGCCTGACCAGAGAAGACTTCCGCCCCGGTGCGGCTGTCGATCAACGTGCAGGCCGCGCGCACCGTCTGCCCTGAGCCTCCATCGGAGCCCTCGATCTGGATCACGGCCGATTTCGGTCCTCTCGCGTCGTAGCCGAGGTGGTTGACGAGGATCTTCATGGCCTACCTGTACGTGTCCCGCAGGTGGCGGATGCTGAGCGCCTTGCGGAACTGTGCGAGCGTCGGCCGTGCCTCGGACCCGTGGACTCCTGGAATGAAGCCGATGAGGCGAGGCGTCCCCGGCACCAGGGTGAAGCAGTTGTCCGCGAACTCGCCCGGAATCCCCTCGGCATCGAGTGACACGAAGAATGCCGGCGCGTCGGTCGTGAGGGAGACCGTGATCCCCCGACCCCCGGCGTGCGCGATGACTTCTGCGCGTACGTTTGCGGGCGCGAGGTCGCAGCGCTTGTACTCGGTGAAGAAAAGCTCGCTCGTCACGGTCTCGTCTTCCATCTCCATGGTGAGAAGCAGGAAGGATCGCTCGGGCACCGGCGTCAGGCTCGCCAGGCGGCGCTTGCGCAGCATGCGCGCGCTGCCAGCGGGAACTCCCATGGGGAAGGACTCCTTTCGGATGATCTTCCCCGCGAAATCCATGACGGCGGCCTGGACCCGGCCGACCGCCGGTTCGCGCCGATCGTTCACCGCCCAGATCTCGACGCTGTCGCCGACCACGAAGCCCGCGAGGAGAACGGGCGCGTAGAAGCGCCTGGCCGCGTAGTGCAGGAGCTTCCACTTGCCGCTGTACTCGATCGACGACCACGAGCAGACCGGCCAGGTGTCGTCCAGCTGCCAGTACAGGGTTCCCATGCATGTCGGGCGCAGGTGCCGCCACCACTCGATCGCCGTGCGGATCGCGAGCGCCTGCTGGACCTGGCTGAGGTACACGAAACTCTCGAACCCCTCGGGCACCCGGAAGTACCGGGTGAACATCTCGGTGATGATCGAGTTGCCGCGGGGGTGTCTCTGGTGGTGCTCCATGACCGGCGCGGTCGGGTTGAGCGACCCGTCGCCAGCGTATGCCCGAATCGCCTCGAGCGACGGGAAGGACTGGTAGCCGAACTCCGAGCAGAAACGCGGGCTCACCTCCCGGTAGGCGCTGAACGGCTTTCCCTCGTGCCAGACGCTCCAGTAGTGCATGTCGCCGCGCGAGTCGTCGTGCCAGTTGTCCGAGTAGTCGCCCCGGCCCCCCGAGGGGGAACTGGGCCAGAAGGGCCTGGTCGGGTCGCACTCGTCGAGCGCCCTGCCGATCACCCCCTCGTTCAGCCTGTCGTAGTCCACGACGTAGCGGTCGCGGTTCGCGCGGGATTCGGGGAACCACGTGAGGGCGCCCAGGTCCTCGTTGTTGCCGCACCACAAGGCGAGGGAGGGGTGGTCGCGCAGGCGCCTGGCCTGGTGGCGGACCTCGCGCTCGACGCTCGCGAGGAATGCGAGGGTGGAGGGGTACAGGGCGCAGCTGAACATCATGTCCTGCCAGACCATGATGCCCTTCTCATCGCACAGGTCGTAGAAGTCATCAGACTCATAGCGCCCCCCGCCCCACGCGCGGAGCATGTTCATGTGGGCGGCCGCCGCGCTGGAGAGCAGGGCCTCGAGGCGCGCGCGGCTCTGGCGCTGGGGCAGCGCATCGCAGGGGATCCAGTTTGCGCCCTTGCAGAAGATGCTCACCCCGTTCACCCGGAAGCTCATCGACAACCCGACCATGTCCTCGCGGTTCACCAGTTCAACGGTGCGCAGGCCGATGCGCTTCGAGACCTGGTGGCCGCCGATTTCGACGGCCAGATCGTACAGGGGCTGCTCGCCGTACCCGTTCGGCCACCACACCCGGGGGTTCTCGACCACGAGGTCGAGCTGCGGCCTGTTGAAGCCCTTCGCAAGGGAAACTGTCTTTCGCGTCGTCTTGCCTCCCAGAGTTGCCGCGATCTCGTATGCGCCTGCCCGGGCGGCAGTACACTCTGCGAAAACCCTCACCCCGCACGCGCCCTTCGAGTGTCGCTGCTCCGTGTACACGTAGTCGATGCGGACAGTGGAGGTGGCCCCGAGTGAGATGTCGCCCTGGATGCCGGCCACCATCAGGCAGGGGCCCCAGTCCCAGCCCGAGTGACACTGGACCTTCCGGATCAGGTTGCGGTGTGGGGATTGAACGGGATAGAGCGAGTGGGGGATGGGGTAGGGCAGCCTCTTCGCCTCGGTCTCAGCCGCCTTCTCGGCTGAGCGGAAGAGTATCCGGATGGTGTTCTTCCCTGCTCTCAGGTGCCGTTTGACGTCGAAGCGCCATCGAACGAATGCGTTGTCGGCCCGGCCGACGGCCTTCCCGTTGATGGAAATCTCGGCGATCGTGTCCAGGCAGTCGCAGGAGAGCCAGATCTCCTCCTCGGCGAGGAAATCCGGGCTTACCGCGAACTCGCGCCTGTACTCCCAGTCCTCGCGCCCGACCCACTGCACGGCCAGTTCGTTCGTCCCGACGTACGGGTCGGAGATCTCGCCGGCGGCGAGCAGAGCGGAGTGAGTGTCGCCCGGCACGTGCGCCGGGCAGGAGCGCCCCGTTGCGACGCGGACCAGGCGCCAGTCGCCCGCGAGATCGATCGTTTTCATGGCCTTCTATCCCTTCACCGCCCCCGCGGCGACTCCCTTCGCGATCTGCTTGCGGAAGATCATGTAGAACAGGAGCATCGGTGCCATCCCGATCACGAGGGCCGCGAACTGCTTTCCGTAATCGGCGGTGAGGGCGCCGCTAAAGCGGAAAACCCCAAGTGGGAGGGACTTCAGGCCTGTCTTCGAGACCAGGATGTTGATGAGGGCGAACTCGTTCCAGAGCCCTGTGATGTTGAGGATGGCGACCGTGGTCGCGATGGGAACGGACATGGGCAGGACGATGCCTCGGAAGATCCTGAAGTACCCCGCCCCGTCGATGCGCGCCGCCTCGACGAGCGCGTCGGGGATGCTCTTGATGTATTCCGTGCACAGGTAGATCGCCACGGGCAGCCCCGAGCCGATGTAGATCAGAAGCACTCCGAAGCGGCTGTTGTAGAAGAAGTGGAAGTCCGACGCCTTTGCGAGGCCGATGAGCTGGAACAGGTCGCCCAGGAGCTTGTCCAGCTGCGACACCTCGATGAACAGGGGCACCATGAGGGACTGGATGGACAGCAGGATACCGATCACGAAGCTGCCGTAGATCAGCGGGGTGGCCTTCGACCTGATCTTGGCGAAGGCGAACCCCGCCAGGATCGCGAAGAAGATAATCCCCATCGTTGCGCCGAGGGTGTAGATGACGGAGTTGCCGATCAGCTTGTCGAACTCCCCGATCTTCCACGCCCCGGGGTAGTTGACGAAGATCCATTCGCGGGGAAGGCCGACCTTGTTCAGCCGGTATTCCGTCGTCGACTTGAAGGAATTGAGGATGAGCCACACGATCGGGGAGATGGTCATGAGGGCGAAGATGCCCATCACGAGGTAGGCGAGGACCTTCCCCACGATCCCCGCAACGCGGGAAGCAGGACTCGTCAGCGCAGAGTGTCTCATGCTCTACTCCCTCCCCCCGTAGCGCTTCTCGGCGACCTTCGTGAGCCCGATGAGGATGAAGCTGAAGATGACGATCGCCAGTGCGATGGCGTTCGCGAGGGGATAGTCCGGCGACCCGATGAACGCGTTCTGGTACATGTAGATCGACAGCAGCTGCGTCACCCGTCCCGGACCCCCGCCGGTCATGGCGAAGATCAGGGCGAAGCTGTTCAGAGAACCGGCGATGCACAGGATCGCCGCGTTTACGATGACCCCCGAGAGGCTGGGCAGGACAATCCGTCCCATGACCTGGCCTTCGGAGGCACCGTCGATGCGCGCCGCCTCGATGATCTGGACGTCGATCTTTTGCATATTGGCGAGGAACAGGATCAGGTACATGCCGGTCCAGCACCACAGCACGACGAACATGATGGGGATCATCGCCAGGTCGGGCTTGGCGAGGAAGTCGGGCGACCACTTGCGCGCGAGCAGGTTCACGAGGTCGCCCTTGAGCACGGGGAGCTCGCCGGTGGGGTAGCTCAGGATGAGATCCTTCAGCTCCGCGACGGGGTTCGTGAAGATCGACAGAGCCGCGGGGTCGCTCGCGGCGATGATCTGCCGCAGGGTCCCGTCGGTGACTGTGAACCCGCCGGGGACGTTGAAGACGGGGGCGATCGCGCGCGAGAAGGAGCCCGCGTACCAGCCGTTCATCATGTCGGCGATCAGGCCGGAGGGCGAGAAGATGATCTTCCACATGATGCCGATGACGATCACCGAGATGATGGAGGGCATGTACAGCACGCCCTGCCAGAACTCGCCGAACTTCACGATCTTCCTATAGATGAGATAGGCGAAGATGAAGCCGAGCGGCAATTGTCCGAAAACGGAGATGAGGACGATGTAGACGTTGTTCTTGAGGGCGAGCCAGAACTGCGGGTCGGTCACGAGCTTCGCGTACTGCTGGAACCCCGTGATCCTCCACGGATCGCCTCCGAACATCCTGCCGCCGTTGAAGTTGCTGAGCGACAGGATAATCGAGAGGAGGATCGGGAAAGCCAGGACGAGCAGGTACAGGAGGAAGGCCGGCAGGACCATGGCCCAGTACGCCCGTCTCTCTTCCGCGCCCTTGTAGATCCCGCGGGGCATGCGCGACCTCCGTCATGAAGTATAGAAGGGCGGGCGCCCCGCTCGACAGCTCGAGGGGACGCCCGCCGCGATTATGCCACGAACAGGGCCGCGAGCTCTACTTCTTCGTCTTCAGCCACGCGTCCATGGCCTTCTGCAGCGCTGCGGCGACCTGAACAGGTGTCTTCGCGCCCAGCCCGATTTCCTGCAGGCCGTTGTTGATCCAGTCGTTCACGCCGGGATCCAGCACGCCGTCCAGGACGTAGCAGGTCTTGGCTATGGACTGATAGTACTTGGGCATCATCTGCGTGAAGGGCTCCAGCGCATCGCTGGTGAGTCCCTTGCGCGTCGGAATGAATGCACCGGTCTCGAGGCGGATCGTCAGCACCTCGGGAGAGTACAGGTACTTGACGAACCTGACCGCCGCCTCTTCCTTCTCGGATCCCTTGGGGATTGCGGCCGAGATGCCGTAGCCAACGCCGACGATCGCCGAGACAATCCCTGGGTTCTTCTCGCCCGGGATGGCGGGGAAGTTCATGAACGCGAAATCGGAAGCTTGCGCTCCCGGCTCGATCAGGGCCTTGCCGGTGGACTTGTCGGTGAGGAATGCTCCCTGGCGCCAGTCGCCGTCGATGAAGAATGCGGCCTTGCCTGATGCGAAAAGGCCCGGGCCGTCGCCGTAGGATTGCTGCATGTTGCCCCAGTTGATGACCCCGTCGGTGACCATGGTCTGGACGAACTGCAGGGCGGCGACGAATCCCGGATCGGTGAACTTCGTCTTGCCCGCGATCGTGCTGTCCATCCAGGCGTCGCCCAGCATGCGGCCGACGATCGTGGAGAACAGGCACGACTGCATGGGCCACTTGTCGCCGTTCGGGATCAGGATGGTCTGCACTCCCTTGGCGCGCAGCTTGGGGACCATCGCCTTCATCTGCGCGTAGGTCTTCGGCGGGGCGAAGCCGAGGTCCTTCAGCAGCTTCACGTTGGTGTACATCACCGTCGTGTACGTGATCGACTGCGGCAGCTCGGCGAGCATCTTCGACGCCTGGGCCTTCGGGTCGAGAGCCGGCGCGACGAAGTTGGACAGGAACTCCTTGCCGAGAAGCGGAGTCAGGTCCTTGACCAGCTTCTTTTCGTGCACGAGCGCGGAGCTGGAGCGCATCGTCGGCCAGAGATAGAGGATGTCGGGCATCTGGCCCGCCGCGATATAGGCGGCCAGTTTCTCGTGGTAGGGCTCGTTGAAGAGCTCCTCGTACACGACCTCGACATCCGGGTTATCGTCGGCGAACTTCTGCCGAATCGCGACATCCTCCGCATACCCCGCCTGCGACGCATCTACGTAGTAGAGAACGTTGAGCGTGGTCTGGGCCGCGATGCTCAGAGGAGCGAGCAGCAGCAGAACAAGCCCAAGGACAAGAAGTCTCTTCATGACGCAATCCTCCTTCACGGATCTATTCTCCCTCAACGAGGGGTTTCTACACCGCTAGTGCCGCGGCGCGAGCGCGGCGCACGAGCCGCGCTGCACGAGCAGCGGCGGAAGGACCACCGCCCGCCGCGGCGGCTCCTTCCCGTCCATCAGCTGGAACAGCATGTCCACGGCCGCCATTCCCATCTCCTCGAGGGGCTGGCTCACGGCGGTGACCGCCGGGGAGAAGTGGGCGAAGAAGGGGTGGTCGTCGAACGACACGAGCGAGAGGCCGCTCGGCACCGCCCGGCCGGCTTCCTGGCAGGCCTTCAGGGTCCCCAGCACGAGGTCGCCTGCAGCCACGAAGAAGGCAGTGGTCTCATGGTTTCCGTTCAGCGCCTCGCGGGCGACCCGGATCACTTCCTCGGTCTGGTAGTGGCAATGCAGGATGAGCGAGCCGTCCAGCCCATTCGCGCTCATGGTCTGCTG
>Ga0315274_10004930_pt1 | contig 19578 bp, 17 predicted proteins | sample YL17G02_20_MG_FD_203700 | JGI IMG/M metagenome (GOLD analysis project Ga0315274, IMG submission 203700) | Sediment microbial communities from Yellowstone Lake, YNP, Wyoming, USA - YL17G02_20 | ecosystem: Environmental > Aquatic > Freshwater > Lake > Sediment | place: USA: Wyoming | collected... | reverse complement strand
AATAATTTGATTTTGCTAAACTTAAGTGCTCTGTTTACGGATTACATCAGCTAGTAACAGTTGATAGGTGAAGTAGGCAAAAATTTCAAAATGTTATAGATGGATACATATCAGCTGATTTGTCATTCCCCGATCACCTGCACAACCATGTCCCGCTTCCTCGGCCGGGTGTCGCAGTCCACAAGTACGATCTGCTGCCACGTGCCGAGCAAAAGCCTGCCGGATTGGAACGGTACCGTCAAAGAAGGGCCGATCATGGAAGCCCGGACGTGGCCGTGCCCGTTGCCGTCGCCCCAGGTGTTGTCGTGGTGGTAGGGATGATCCGCGGGAGCGATTCGTTCGAGCGCTTCGGGAAAATCGTGCAGCAATCCGGGCTCGTACTCGATGGTCGTGACTCCGGCCGTCGCTCCGGGCGCGAACACCAGGGCCTGGCCCTCGGTCATTCCGCTCCCGGCCAGGACGGCGGCGACTTGTTCGGTGAGATCAACGAGGGTTGAATCGCCCTTCGTGGTCACGGCGACGTGTTCCGTGAAAATTTTCACTGCCGGCCCATCCACTTCTGGATTTCTTCGGACGGCCCGAAATTTTCCGCATATCGGGCGGCGAATTCGGCTGCTGAATAATGGTGATTCTGGGGGCCTTCCGTTTCCAGCACATACACCGCGGCGAGGCTGCCCATGCGTCCGGCCGTTTCCCAGGCAAATCCGAGCGACAGCCCCTTCATGAGACCCGAACGGAACGCGTCGCCCACACCCGTGGGATCGCTGACAAGTTTCGGTTTCGCAGCCGGGATTGGAATCGTTCCGTCCTTGGTCCGGATTTCCGCCCCCTTCGCCCCCAGCGTGACGATCACGTATTCCGCAAGGGAAAAAAGCCCCTTGTCGTCGAGGCTGGTTTTCTTTTTGAGCATCTCGTGTTCGTATTCGTTCATGATCAGCACGGCAGCGCCTTTCGCGCCCGAGCTCAGTTCCTCGCCCGAAAGGCGGATGATCTGCTGTCCGGGATCGAAGATGAACCGCGTTCCCGACCTTCGGCACTCCTCCGCATAGCGGAGCATGGCCCCCGGATCGTTGGGCGATATGATGACCAGCGCATCCTTGCCGGCGAGTGACAGGAAGGGTTTCAGTGGATATTCCTTTGCGAACTGCATGGCTCCCGTGTAAAAAGAACAGATCTGATTGCCGACGCGGTCCGTATTTCCGAAAAAGGAGGCCGTATACACGTCTGGGATTTCATGCACACCCGAGGTGTCCACCCCGGCCAAGTTCAGCAATTCCCGGTATTCAGAAAAATCCTGGCCGGCCGTTCCCACGAGCAGCGGCCTCTCCCCGAGCAGGGCCAGCGAATATGCGATGTTGGGGCCGCACCCGCCGCGCTGCTTTTTCATGGAGTCGACCAGAAAGCTGACGCTGATCGTGTCCAGTTTTTCGGGGATGAAGTGCTCGGAAAATTTTCCCGGGAACTTCATCGAAAAATCAAAGGCGATGGAGCCGGTGACGATGATTTTCAAAATCATTCCTCCTGCACGATGGAACGGATGGAAACGTCACATGCTCTCCGGCGCCGAGATGCCCAGTAGCCCGAGCCCCTTCGCAAGCACGATCCTGGCCGCGCGGCAGAGCGCAAGCCGCGCCTGGGCGGTCGGGACGTTCTTGGACACGACGCGGAGGGTTTCATCCTGTTTGCCCGCGTGCTGAAAATGGTGATAAACCGTTGCCAGTTCCTCAAGATAAGTCGGAATCTTGTGAGGTTCGAAATTTCGCGCCGCTTCGCTGACGACCCGGGGATAGGAAATCAGGACACGGATGAGGTCCGTCTCTTCGGGGGCCTTCAACAGGTTCAAATCCGCCGGCGCTTCGGGGTCGAGCCCCTGCTCGCGCGCCTTGCGGAGAATGCTCGAAATCCGTGCGTGGGCATACTGCACATAATAAACCGGGTTCTCATCCGACTGCGTCTTGGCGAGCGTGAGGTCGAAATTAAGATGGCTGGACATGGACCGGTTGATGAAAAAGTAGCGCGTCACGTCGACGCCGACTTCGTCAATCAGCTCATCGAGCGTCACAAAATTCGCCTTGCGCGTCGACATCTTCACCCTTTCCTTGCCCTCGGTCAGCGTGACAAACTGGTGGATGAGTACCTTCACCTTTTGCGGATCATAGCCCAGGGCCTTGAGCCCGGCCAGCACGTCGGGATAGGTGGCGATGTGGTCCGCGCCAAAGATGTCGACGATCAGGTCGAAGCCCCGGTCCAGCTTGTCCTTGTGGTAGGCCATGTCCGGAAGGCGGTAGGTCGGTTCGCCCGTCGACTTCACGATCACCCGGTCCTGTTCCAGCCCGGCGGCCGAGGCCCGGAACCAAACCGCTCCCTCCGAGTCATAGACGAGACCGCGCTCCCGAAGGTCGCGGATGACCGTTTCGATTTTCCCGGTGTCGTAAAGGGATTTTTCGTTGTAGTAGACGTCGAACACCAGCCCCATGCGTGCCAGGGTCTTGCGGATGTCCGCGAAGATCGAGTCTTCCGCGGCCTTCTGAAAATAGGGCAGTTCCCCGGGATCTCCGGCGGAATCCCCCCTCTCACGGCGGGCCGCGCTGGCGATATCTTGGATGTACTCGCCCTGGTAATAATCTTCGGGGAAGGGGGTGCTTTCGCCGAGCAGTTCGAGATACCGGAGACGGACGGAATCGCCGAGCACGCGCATCTGGCGTCCGGCGTTGTTGAAATAGTATTCACGCGTAACCCTGTGCCCGACCGCATCGAGCAGCCTCGCGATCACGTCGCCGATCACCGCCTGCCTTCCATGGCCGATGGTGAGCGGACCGGTTGGGTTGGCGCTGACGAATTCGACCTGGGTTTTCTTCTCGCCGCCCCAGTCGGCCCTGCCGTACCGTAAGCCGAGATCGATTATTTCCTCCAGCGCCTCATGCAGAAAGGCCGGCCCGAACGTGAAGTTGATGAATCCGTTTCCCGCGACCTCTATCTTTGAGATTCGCCGCCCGTCCGGTTCCAGAAACCCGGCGATGCGCTCGGCGACGGCCTTGGGATTGGCCTTGGCCAGCTTCGCAAGTGGGAATGCGACATTGGTCGCGAGGTCGCCGTGCCCCTTCTGCTTGCTTTCGGAAATGTCGATGGTGGAAAGAGGCTGCGCCGAGAATCCGGCTTTGGTAATCGCGCCCCCGAGAGCCTCCGTCAACTGGTCCTCAATCCGCATCAAGCCTCACTCATTCTCGAAGGAGAGGATCTTGGCGTCTCCCCACAGTTTTTCGAGCGCATAAAATTCCCGTTCCGATTTCTGAAAAATGTGGACCACCACGTCCACGTAATCGAGCAACACCCAGCGATGGAACTGGATACCCTCCTTGTGCCATGCCCTGACGCCTTCCTTCGCCATGCCGTCGAGCACCGCGTCGGCGATGGCCTGAACGTGCAGATCCGAATCGCCGTGACAGACCACGAAGTAATCGGACATGTCGGTGACGGCGCGGAGGTCCATGACGCGCACGTCCTGGGCCTTCTTGCTCAGTATAAATTCGACGATTTTGCGGGCCTGGAAATAGACCTTACTTCTTGGCACTTTTTTTCTCCATCGTTTTCCAGCTCGACAGCAGCCTGAAATCCTTTCCCAGTACCACCGTTGCGTCGACCATGTACAGGTCGTGAATTTCCGAAATCACCTCCGACTTCTTCAGCCCCAGGGCTTCCCCGATCTTGGCGGCCGCCCTGTCTTTGCCCTTTCTGTCGATGACGAGCGTTTTCGGCACGTTGTAACTTTCGTAATTTCCTGTTTTGACCACGTCAAACCCCTTTCGCCTGAGAAAAGCCGTGAACTTGTCGGCAATCCTGGGCGCGCCGCATCCGTTGAGCACCTCGATCTGAACCGGTGCGTTTTTCACCTCCTCCGCTTGAACGGATTTGACAGGGGGTGGACCGTCCGTCCTGACGGTATCAGGCTTCACGGCCGAGAGCATCGGGACCGCGGGCTCGTCCTTCGGTTTTCCGCACTGCCGGATCCCGAAGGCGACAAGCATCAGATTGGCCGCCACCATGAGAGTGATGACGAAGTTCATGAAATCCACGCGGATTTTCGGGAAATGGATTTTGGGGAACCGGATTTGCCGCCTAGGGGCGCGGCGCTTGGGCATTTCGTGAACCGCCGGCTTCTTGAAGGAACCGGACCTTTTTCTCCGCAGGGGCGTCATCATCACATCACCCGATCAAAACGCCTTGCACGGCGCATCCGATAAAAAAAAGGCCGAGAAGGCGATTCTCGGTCCCGCAGACGGCTTTGATGATCGCCAGATTCATGAAACGAATTCTCACCTCAACCCGGTCCCGGAATACGGTGAAGTGGAGCAGGCGGGTATCATCTCATAGTCGAAACGAATGCGCATCTGGTCGCTGGGCTGGTATTGAAGGGATGCACTGCGCACGAACATACTGCCGCCGGCCTGCGCGGAATTTCCCCAGGCGCCCAGCGGCTGGTGCAGGTACCCGATCTGGACCTGGGCCAGAAGGGGATCGGAAATCTGGTAACTCATGCTGTTCAGGTACATCCCCTGGTTGAACGCCTGTCCCCCCGTCGAAAAAAACGAGAGCGAATAGCTTTGCGTCATCCGGAATCGCGGTGACCGGAGCAGCTTGTCGAACAGACCAGTCGGTTTCCGGATCAGGTCGGATGCATTGAAAATGGATTGCCGTTCGGACTTGAACTGCGCGCCCGCGTTGGCCGCCATCAGCGACGCCAGCAGCACAGCGATGCGGATGGTCTTCGACATGATTCAAATCCCTTTGTTTTCCTGATGATTCTAATATAGTTAAAGAAAAAATCAAAAGTCAACTGCTTTTTTCGGAAAACAAGGGGGTCGCGAGCCGTGCACTCATCGGAAGCCCGGGAATTCCCCGTCGTCCATTCACCGCCTTAACACCACCTTCCGTTCCACCGAAACGGAATCCCCCTCAAGCCGGAGCACGTACACGCCGGACGGCAGGCTGCGGCCGGAATCGTCCGTTCCGTCCCATTCCCCGGTGAATGACAGCGTGTCCGTCCGGATTGAAGAGGCCAGCGTGCGCACTTTTGAACCGAGAAGGTTGTACACGCAGAGCCGGACATTTTTAGCGCTGCCGGAGAAGGGTATGCTGCCATCGACGACCACGAATGCTCTCTTGCTGAAGGGATTGGGATAAATGGGCCGTATGGAATAATCTTCGAGAATTTCCTTTACCGTATCGGGAATGCCCGATTTCCTTTCGAATTTGGCGAGTACGGCGTTTTCAGGGTCGAGGATCACGGTGTCGGGCCGGAAGGGAACCGTCCATTCAAACCTTTCGGTCTCGCGGCGAATCCAGATCGTGGTGTCCCGCTTTCCCATGGACGCGCTCTCCGCCCGAAGGTCGAGGGGCAGGCGAAAGGGAATCTGGGGAGGGTTGCTCTGACGCAGGACGATTTGCACGGTTGCGCCGGAATCGGCAGAGGGAGGGATTTCCCAGGAATAATAGAAGGTCGGGTATCCGGCCTGGTAAATCCACTCGTTGAAAAACCAGTCCAGTGCCGCGCCGTAAACGGATTCGCAAACGTTTCGAAAATCCTCGGTGGACGCGTTATGATACCGGTAGGTTTCGTAATAGGTTTGCAGGATCTTCCAGAAGGTCTCCTCGCCGACCGTTTTCCTCAGCATGTGGAGAACGAACCCGCCTTTGTTGTATTCGATCCCCCAGTTGAACAGATTGCCGGAAGAGGGATTGTAAACGGCAAAATCATTGTTTTTCACCTGATTGAAATAGATCGACCGCATCACCTCGACTTGGGACAAAAACGATTCCCTGCCGTAAAAATGCTCGGAAAACAGTGCTTCGCAGTAGGTGGCAAATCCTTCGTTTAGCCAGATGTCGGGCCAGTCGTCAAGGGTCACTGCGTCGCCCCACCAGCTGTGGGCCAGTTCGTGCACGAATCCGTCCTCCACGCTCCGGTCGCCCCGGATCCAGTGGGAGTTTATGGTGGTCATGGTCTGATGTTCCATGCCGCCGTAGGCGAACGGCGCCACCTCGGCCATGCCGTATTTTTCGAAGGGATACGGACCGAACCGGTCCGAGAAAAACGCAATGGCATCGGTCATGTGGAGGAAGTCTTCCCTCGCCTTGGCCGAGTCCCATCTGAAAATATAGTATTGACTCTCGAGTGAATCTCCGCCGGCGAAGACGTTCCAGTCCGACCATCGGGAATAATGGCGGGACATCGTGACGCACATCAGGTAGGTGGAGGTGGGCAGTTCCGTCTTCCAGTCAAACGTCTCCCATTCGCCGTCAGCACTCCTGATCCGGCTTTGAAGAAGGCCGTTGGACGCGACTTCGACGCCGGCCGGCACGGTCACGACCAGCTCGGCCGTGGCCTTATCCCAGGGCACGTCCTTGCAGGGAAACCAGGTCCTCGCGTCCGACGGTTCGGACATGGTGTAGGCGCATGAGTCGTAATAATAAAAACCGATCCCCTTCGGCTCCGCCTCATAGTCCACGCGCACCCGGAAAGTGTCATTCAACGCCGAAGGTCTGGGCAAAGACACGGTGAGCAATCCGTCCGACTCGCTGAACACGGCCGTTTCATCGTTGACCCTGACCGAACGAACCGTCAGACCGAAGGCGTGCAGGCCGATGGCGGACAAATCCGGCCTGAGCGACATCCCGGTCAGCGTCATCGTACCCGAAAAACGGCTCGACATCAGGGGGAACCAAAGGTCGAGCCGGTAGTGGAGGGCATCGAATCCGCCGATCAGGTCCGAATCCGAATCCGGCGAACTCTTCAGGGTTTGCTTCTTTTCCTGAATTCGGGATGGAATCGGATCCGGGGGAGACGAAAGCGCACCGGAAGCCTGCCTGATAATAAGACCGAGAATTAATAAAATCCACAATTCGCGGAAACGCACTGCGCTGACGCTTTTCATTTTTTTCTCTGGATTTTTCGGACTTTTTCGGATCCGGTTGCCAGCACGAAATCGATCTTGCGCATGGCTTTCAGCACCCGTGCCACCTGCACCCGGACCGTATCGCCGAGTTGAAAAGTTTTCCCCGTATTCTGCCCGACCAGCCGGTAATGCGCCGCGTCGTGAACAAAATAGTCGTCCAGCAGGTCGGAGATGTGAACCAGTCCTTCGATCAGATACTCCGGAATCTCGACAAAGATCCCGAATCCGGTCACGCCGGCGATGATTCCCTCGAACTCCTCACCCAGGTGCTGTTCCATGTACTCGGCCTGTTTGACTTTAATGGATTCGCGCTCGGCCTGCTGAGCCAGAATTTCCCGTTCGGTCGAAATCCTGCAGATCTCCGAAAGCCCGGCCGAAAGGGCCGCGTGTTTCGGCTCGTCGCCGGTGTATGCCCTCAGAAGCCTGTGCACGATGAGGTCGGGATACCGCCGGATCGGCGACGTGAAGTGCGTGTAATGGGGAAACGCGAGGCCGAAATGCCCTTGGTTTTGCGTGGCGTACTGCGCCTTCATCATGGTGCGGAGGGCGACGTCTTCGATCACGACCTCGTGTTTGGATCCCTTGATGGTGGAGAGGAAGTTCTGGAATTTTTTCGGCGTGATCTGCTTGCCGGCGCGGAAAGGATGCCCCAAAGCGCCGACGAACCGGCTGAAGTCGGCGAGCTTCTCGGGAGAAGGTTTTTCGTGGATCCGGTAGACAAAGGGAAGCTTGGCCTTGGTTTTCTGCCTGAGGAAATGTACGTGTTCCGCCACGGTACGGTTGGCGAGCAGCATGAACGCTTCGATCAGGCGGTGGCTGTCCAGCCTCTCCCTGATCTTGATGTCCACGGGGCGCCCCTTGGAATCGAGGATCACCTGGGCTTCGGGCGCGTTGAAATCGATCATGCCGTCCTTCCGCCAGTTTGAAAGCAGGGATTGGCTGAGCGCCTTCATGTCGCGCAGGGTTTTCTGCAGATCAGAGGGCCAATCGCCCTGTTCCTTTTTCACCTTCCCGTCGATGATCTGCTGGGCCTCGGTGTAGGTGAGGCGGACGCCGGAATGGATGACGGATTCGGCGATCCGATAATCGAGCACTCGCGTTTCGCTGGCATCGCGGGATAATTCCAGAATGACGCTGAACGTCAGCCGGTCCTCCCGCGGCCGCAGGCTGCATAGGTCGCCGGAGAACCGTTCGGGGAGCATGGGGATGACCCGGTCGACGAGGTACACGCTGGTGGCCCGGGAAAGCGCCTCGCGGTCCGTGGAGGAACCGGAGGGAACGAAATGGCTCACGTCCGCGATGTGCACGCCCAGCAGCCAGTTGCCCTCTTGTGTTTTTTCAAGCGAAACCGCGTCGTCGAAATCCTTGGCATCGTCGGGATCGATGGTGAAGGTCAGCCTGCCGCGGAGGTCGAGACGCCGCTGGATTTCGGCGGCGCCGATTTCGGAGGGCATGGCGTCCGTTTCGCGCATCACCGCGTCCGGGAATCGAGAAGGGAGGTCGTGTTCGACGAGCACGGACATCACGTCCACGCCTTTCTCGTCGGGGTATCCGAGCACCTCGACGACCCTGCCTTCCGGCGGCCGCCGGTTGTCCGTGCAGAGGACTTCGACGACCACCTTCTGGCCGTCCAGCGCGCCCGCCCGGTTTTCCTCTTCGATCGCGATGTCGCGCGTCATCTTAATCTCGTCGGGAACGACGAAATGGACCCTCCGGCCCTCCTGAAACGTTCCGCAGATCCGCTGCTGCGCCCGGCCCAGCACGGCGATGACCCGGCCTTCGGGCAGCCTGCCGGGTTCCTGGGACCAGATTTCGACGCGGACGCGGTCGCGGTGAAGCGCCCCGGCCATGCGGCTTTCACTGACAAACACTTTCTCTCCCCCGTCGTCCCTGAGTACGAATCCGTATCCCTGGGTCTTAACGTGGAGCACGCCTTCGACCGTCTTGGCTTTTATCGGCGCGCCGTAACGCCCGCCCTTCGCCCGCGCAATCTGGTCCGCCTCGGCCAGCGTCCGGAGCGTCATCTTGAAATTCCGGTACTGGACATTCGACACGCCGAGTTTCTTCGCCAGCTCGCGGCTCTTGTAACTGTGCCCGGGATTGGCCTTCAGGAACTCGGTGATGGTTTTGGCGATATCTTCCGCTTTTTTCATGGCCTTGCCTTTTGTTTAACAATAAACAATACCCAATTCCTGAATAAAAAGCAAGAAAAGAATGGCAGGCTTTCTTATATTATCATCTGCCTTTGCCTGGGCTGATACGCAGAGGATCGGATCCCATAAAAATAGGAACAGGATTATGGAAAAATTGGCTTATACCTTTTTGACCCTGCCCTTCGTCATTTTGTGGATCGTTCTTTATCTAAAATCCCCGGGCATCCGCAAGGCAATGCTGGTCATGAGCGCGCTTAGCGGGCTTGCCGGTCCTATCGGCGAGTACTGGTTCCTAAGGGATTACTGGCATCCGGATTATGTGCTGCCGGTGACAGTCGGAAATTGGCGGTTCGGTATCGAGGATTACGTCTTGACCTTCGCCATGACCGGGACAGCCATGGTGCTGTTCGAAAAATTCGGGGCGAGGAAAAAATGGGGACCCCTCCCTTCGGTCTCATGGAAGAGTCTGTTTCGCCTGGACATGGTCGGGAATTTCGGAATTCTATTGATGGTCCTGTTCACTTCGGTCATCGGGTTGAATTCGATCTATGCCATCCTGCTGGCCATGGTGGCCTCATCAGCCCCGCTGTACTGGGCGCGGCCCGCCTGGATCCTTTCCGCCCTTCCCGTGGCGGCCGTTTTTTCCCTGTATTATTGGATTGTGCTGAAATTCCTGTGGATGCCCTTGTTCCCCGGCATCCTTGAACGGTGGTGGAACCTGGAAGCGCTCTGGGGATTCAGGCTTGCAGGAGTGCCCGCGGAAGAACCGCTCTGGGCGTTCTGCGTGGCCCTGTTCGCGGGACCCATGTACCGGTTTTGTTCGGACGGTTCGCAGAAGAACTTCAAATAAAGCTCAATTCAAGGAGCACTATCGATGAAAAAAATCTATTCCGGTTTATTCGCAGGAATCATCGCTCTCTTTATTCAAACACAAGCCATCATCGCCCAGGACAGCCTTCGGGTGGAGGGACCCAAGGTGTTCGTCTATTCGACGATGGATGGTAAAGAACTCAAGGCACACGTGTTCCGTCCCGTCCCGGCGAAATCCGCGGGACCGCTCCCGACGATCGTCATATTCCACGGCGGAGGCTGGGCCATTGGGGAACCGGAATGGGCCTACGATCGCGCCCGGCATTTCGCTTCGCTTGGAATGGCCGCCGTGGCAGCCCAGTATCGCCTCTCGGATCAGAAATCCATCACGCCTCTCGAAGCCATGGCGGACGCCCGGACAGTCATTCGCTGGATGCGTAAAAATGCGGCCATGCTTAACATCGACTGCAGCCGCATCGTCGCGGACGGTTGGTCAGCCGGGGCCCATCTTGCCGCTTCGGCTGCCGTCTTTGACGATTCCGTATCGCACCTAGCGGCAAGCGCCTCTCCCAATGCGCTGATTCTGGTTTCTCCCGCCGTATATCTGGAATCGGACGGCTGGGTGAAAAAACTCCTCGGCGGAAGGGCGGATGGTTCTTCCATTTCTCCTGCATCCCACGTTCGAAAAGGACTGCCTCCGACACTCATTCTTGAGGGGAGCGAGGACACGGTCACTCCCCTGAAGGGAGTCCGGCTTTTCTGTGACCGAATGAAGGAAGCCGGTAACCGGTGCGATCTGACGGTTTATCCCAAAGTGGGACACCTTTTCACGCCCAAGGGCATACCCGACGACGGCTGGCCCCAGCCGGATCCCGTCATCCAGGCGGATGCGGTGAAAAAGGCGGACGAATTTCTGCGTTCGATTGGTTTTATAAAATAAAATGACAGATTTTGGAATAGTTCCATGTCTGCCACATCAGTACTCCCGATCCCGCTCTTTCCAATCCGCAATCCGAAATCCGAAATGCCTTTTCAATCCTAAATGCTTTTACGCTTTACAATGCAAGATCAACGGACAGTCCGCGCACTTCGCCCGATCGAGCGGATCCGGACACGCCTGTAGTTTTCCGATCGTGCACAGCGCAAAATCGTACTTCACTGGATCGTCGGGATCGAACGCTCGGAGCGACTGCGTGATCTCGAGGGCCATCTTCCAGTCCGGAGTGTTCCGCATCGTGAGACCGAGTCTCTTCCCGAGCCGGGCGATGTGGGTGTCGAGGGGGATGACCAGCTTGGAGGGTGAAACGCCGGTCCAGATCCCGAGATCGAGCGCGTCCTTTCGGACCATCCACCGGAGGAAGAGATTGAGCCGCTTGCATGCGCTTCCGTCCGCTGGATCCGCCAGAAAAGGACGGAGGCCTGCTCCTTTCTTGAACGCGGGACGCAGGGATTCGGGGACTTCCAGCCCCAGCATCCCGCGGACAAACCGTGAAAGGGCGGGGCCGATGTTATTATCCGACGCGTGATAACCGGACAGGAAAAATTCCCCCAAATTTCCGTGTTCGCGGATGATGCGATGCATCCAAACCATCAGAAGCTGCAGGTCTGCGGCGCGGAAAAAACGATAGACAAATCCATGGAATTTTTTCGAGTCCGAGCGCGGATCATACCTGAAAACGAACCGGTACGGCGATGGGCCCATACGTTCAAGAACTTCCGTCACTGCCTTGCGGATAAGCTCGGCCCTGCCGAGTGCCAGGCTGACTGCGATGAATCCGGCGATCTCCCGATCTCCGGGATCCTTGTATATCCGGACCAACTCAAGCGGATCCAGAGACAGGCAATCCAGGGAATATTCACGGTAGAGCCGGTCGAGCAGACGTTTCAGTCCGGAAGGCTTCAACGGGAAATCGGGGTGGACGGAACGGCGGCCTCCCTCTCCCCCTTCTGAACAGCCGCGGCAATGGACGGTTCGGCCTTCGCCATCAGTTCCGCCACTTTCACCGGCATGTAGCCCTGCTTCTTCAGCCCGTCAATGATCTCGGGCAGTTTCTCGTGCGGGAAATCGTCCCGGCGTTCGGTGCCCAGGTGCATGAGAATCACGATCCCGTTCGCCCCATACCTGCCGGTTTTCGCATAGGCGAGAATCTTGTCCGCGATTTCCTGGGCGGAGTGGTATACGCTCGATTTTTTGTCGGCAACCCAGTCCATGGAGTCCATGCTCTCGGCCCAGCCCCTGCCCGTCGTCCACCCCACGTGCCTAAATCCGGCTTCGGCCGCCCAGCGAATGATTTCGGCATTGTATTCGCCGTACGGTGCGCGCCAAAGCGGCACCAGGTCCCTTCCAGTGACAGTCCGGAATATCGAGGCCGTCTTCAGAAGTTCGCTCCTCAGCCTTTCCGCTGTGATTCCGGGCATGGTCGTCTGCTTCCGGTCGTTCGCGAACGACGTCAGGTGCGGATGGCTCCAGGTGTGATCGCCCACGTCATGGCCTTCAGAAACGATCCTTCTGACCAGCGCGGGATACTGATGGATGAATTCTCCGGTGAGGAAAAACGTCGCCTTGACTTTTTTCGACTTCAGGGCGTCGAGGATGTCCAAGGCCGCATTGTCGCTCGAACCCCCGTCGAACGTGAAGGCCATCTCCTTCGCATCCAGCGGGCCGCGCTGGAAATCGCGCGCCAGATACTCCGCCGTCGGCGCGCCGACCGCCAGCGTCATCACCTGAAGCAGCGACACATGGCCATCCTGCGTGATCGCCCTCACCTCGATCCGGTTCGCGCCGCGGTGGAGTTTGACTTTGTCGAACAGGAATTTCCCGTCCTGCGGCAGGGTTACCCGGCTGAGTCTGCCGTCGATGGACAGGGAAACGATCCGGTCCGCTTCCGCCTCTCCGGAAATGTCCAGCGTATTCGCCGTGATCATGCCGCCCTGGGTCGGACGGAACACGGACTCGACCTTCCGCGACGACGTGTCCGCGGGGGCGATCACCAGGGCGCTTCCGGACCCTCCCCCCGCCTTTTTGAATTCTTTGTCCATTTTCAGGATGCGGTGAATGGAGAAGAGAAGGCCCAGGAGCAGCAGGATGTCGAACAGCATTCCGACCCGCTTCCGGATGAAAAATTCGCGCAGGGACTTCTTTTTCTTCGAGGTTTTGGGGGATTTGAGAAGTCTTCGAAACGATTTTTTGACCGACCCCCCCGCGGACTGAAGGGCCATCCGCGCGGCGCAACGGAACCCGCAGAACGTGACGCCGAACAAACGTTTCTTGCACCGGTAGCAGATCGCCTTGCCGCAAAACGCGCAATTATCGATCGCCGCCACGTCCTCGTGGTTCTCGCAAAACACCATTTTTTCCTGTTCTTCCATGATGCAGCCTTTCTGAATAACTGCTCGGGCAGTCATTCGATGCAAATTTAGGTAAATTCGGTTAAAAGTCAAGCAGGGAAACCGAACCGCCTTGACTTTCCCGTTTTTTCTCCTATATTTTAATAAAATTCAACTCTGGAGGAACCATGGCATTCAAACCGGAAACCCTCAAGCCCGAAACGCTTTGGAAGCATTTCGAGGCGGTTTGCAAAACCCCCCATTGTTCCAGGGACGAGAAGGCACTGGGCGATTACGTGATCGCCTTTGCCGATAAAAACCGGTGTAGTGCCCGGCGTGACGCGGCGGGAAACGTGGTGGTACAGGTTCCCGCTTCACCGGGAAAGGAAAACGCGCCCGTCGTCGTGCTTCAGGGCCATCTCGACATGGTGTGCGAGAAAAATTCTGACACGCCCCATGATTTCACGAGTGACCCGATCGATGCCTATGTGGACGGAGATTGGATGAAGGCAAGGGGGACAACGCTCGGAGCGGACAACGGCATGGGCGTCGCCGCGGCTCTGGCCGTAATGGAGGATAAACAATTCATCCATGGACCGCTCGAACTCCTGTTCACCGTGGACGAGGAAACCGGCTTGAACGGCGCTGGCGGTCTGACGACAGGCGCCCTCAAGGGTAAAATTCTCCTGAATCTGGACAGCGAGGAGGAAGGCGTTTTCTTCATCGGATGCGCGGGCGGGGCGGATACGGACATTGTTCTTCCCATCGGACGCAAATCATCCTCAAGGAGCGAGGCTCTGAAGGTCACCCTGTCGGGACTCCGCGGCGGGCACTCCGGCCTGGACATCAACACGGGGCGCGGAAACGCGCTCCAACTGCTCGCCCGTCTGCTGTTCAATCCGGAAATTCCCTTCGATCTCGTTCACCTGGAAGGCGGCAACAAGCACAACGCCATCCCCCGCGAGGCTTTCGCCCATGTCCTGGTCGCGAAAAACAAGGCGGACGCGTTCAGGGAATGCGTTCAAAAAAGGTTCGCTGAAATCCGGTTTGAATACAAGGCCGTGGAGAAGGACGCGGCCCTGAAATTCGAAGGGACCGTCGGTCACCGCAGAATGCCGATGGATGAAGCCTCTCGGACCGCGTTCCTGTCGCTCCTGCTGGGACTGCCCCACGGCGTGGTGGCCATGAGCCAGGAAATTCCCGGTCTCGTGGAAACCTCGAACAACGTCGCCATCGTCCGCTGCCTCGAGAAGAAGGTTCAGATTCACACGAGCAGCCGGAGTTCGGTCGCCTCTGCGCTGGAAGCCACGCGCGCCAAAATCGAGGCGGTCGCGAAACTGGCGGGCGCCAGGGTGAAGCACCTCAACGGCTACCCCGGCTGGAATCCGGACCTGTCGTCACCTCTGCTGGGGACGATGAAGCGGGTCTATCAGGGACTGACCGGAAGGGAACCCGAAGTCAAGGCCGTGCACGCCGGTCTCGAGTGCGGAATCATCGGTGAAAAGTTTCCGGGAATGGACATGATCTCGTTCGGTCCGGACCTCTCGAATCCGCACTCACCGGACGAAAAAGTTCACATCCCCTCCGTGGCGCGTTTCTACGACCTAGTGATGGCGACACTCAAAGCGTTGGCGGATTAATATCCCCCGATAACCCGGGGATGGCATTACCGAACCCGTCCCGATATTCGGGCAGGGACTGCAGCCCGGCGGCCGTCACGGGATTCCGGATGAAGCCCCTGACCAAACAACCAGAAGGAGTGACTTTCAATGCCCACCCGAAAAAAAATTACCGAAACCGGATCAGCGGCCACGGCCTCGATGGATCCGGCGCTTCTTTCCGCGATCTCGCACGCATCCTCTCTCGCGTTCTTCCTCATGGGACCGCTGACCGTCATCATTCCCCTGATCATCTGGCTCTCCGAGCGAAACCGGAAAGAAAGATCCCCGCTCGTTGAATTCCACGCCCGGCAGGCGTTTTTCTTCCAGTGCATCGTTTACCTGGTCAGCATCGCGGCCGGAGTGGTGGTGTTCATCCTGACGTTCGTCTTCGTGGGACTCCTTCTCATTCCATTCCTGATCCTGTTCATCCTCGGCGCGATCGGCTACGGGGTGTACGGGGGGCTTCAGGTTTGGCAGGGACGCGATTTCCGCTATAAATACGTGACCGACACCATCGAAAAAACGACGAACAAAACATGACCGCCCCCCCGACAAAATCCGCCGGACCGCGCCGATCCGTCTCATGGCCGTTTCTTCTTTGTGTCTCGATTCTCGTTTGGATCCGTTGTTCGGGTATTGACGGCAGGGACCGTTTCCGATTCGTGTTCCTGACGGACATTCACCTTGAACCGAAAGAAGCCGCCGTCAGGGGATTCGAAACGGCGATCAGGCAGGTGAACGGCCTCAATCCCGCTTTCGTGGTCACGGGCGGGGACCTCATCGCGGACGCGCTCGGCCAGAAGAAATCCCGGGCGGATTCGCTGGTTGACTTGTACGCCCGCGAATGCGGACTGTTTAAAATGCCGGTCTATAATTCCATCGGCAACCACGAACATTTCGGCGTGTTCAAAGAGAGCGGCGTTTCCGTCGAAGATCCCGAATTCGGTAAGGCAATGTTCCGGAAACGGCTGGGGAACGGCCACACTTCGCGTTCGTTTGATTACGGGAGATGGCATTTCATCCTGTTGGACGGCATCGGACTCACTGAAGACCGCAACTATGTCGGGCGGGTGGATTCATCCGAACTCCGGTGGCTTCGAAACGACCTGGACGCGACCGACTCCACGATGAACATCGCGATCATCACCCACATCCCGCTCGTCACGGTGAGCACCCAGTTCCGCGAAGGAACCATGAAACCTAACCAGCCCTGGCTCGTCGTGACCAACGGGGACAGTGTCCTCCACATGCTCGCGAAGCGGCGCCTGAAACTCGTTCTTCAGGGGCATCTCCATCTCCTGGAGGAAATCCGCTGGCGCGACACGCTCATCCTCACCGGCGGCGCCGTGTCCGGCGCGTGGTGGAACGGCCCATTCGAGGGATTTGATCCCGGCTTCATCGTGCTCGACGTGGACGGCGACAACGTCCGCTGGCGTTTCGAGAAACTTTCTACTCAGAGCGCTATATAAGTTGACTGGAATCCCCTGACCCAGTCGCCGATCCCGGATGCAGAACACAAAGCCCCTGCTGGTCTTCGATTTTGACGGCGTGATCTCCGATTCGCTGCATGATTCCTACGTCACCTCGTTGAACGCGTATCTGCTGGTGGAGAGGACGCATTCCCTTCCCCTGACGGTTCCGCTCGACCCCGCAGACCGGATCTTCGGATTTGAGAAGGAACAACCCCGTCTATTCACAGAATTCAAAAGGCTTATCCCCATGGGCAACCGAGCCGAGGACTACTTCGTCATCTGGCGCATCATCGGCTCCGGCGCGGCTGAAGACGTCCGGGCGCAATCGGACTTTGACCGGATCAAGAAAAATATTTCGAGGGATGCGCTCGACGCATATGGCAGGGATTTTTACGCGTCCCGCAGAGAACGGCAGGAAACCAATCCGGAGGCATGGGCAAGTCTGTCTCCCGTCTTTGAAGGAATCCCGGCCGCGGTCCGGTCCCTTTCCGCAAGATTTGATCCCTCCATCGCCACGTCGAAGGACCTGCGATCCATCACCATTCTCTTGAAACGGTACGGCCTCCTGCCTTTTTTTAAACGGGGATTCATCCTGGACAAGAATTTTTCCTATTCAAAAAGGGATCACCTGGCGCATTTCCGCGAGAAGTTCGGAATCCCCTTCGACCGGATGCACTTCATCGACGACAAGGCGCTTCACCTGGTTTCTGTCAAGGATCTCGGCGTGCACGGATATCTGGCCCTGTGGGGCTACAACACGGTGAGGGAACATGAACTGGCGGAAAAAGAGGGATTTCGGCTCCTGAATCTTGAGGATTTGATACGCCTGTAATGCGCCGATTATCGGGTGTTCATGCGGAAACAAAAAGTTCGTTTACTGGCTGGGGCTGTACGGGGGATTGGAGTTCAGATGTTTTTTGCGGCTGAGGAATCGTCTGTTGTACAAGCAGCGTCTCTGGATATTCGCGCATCAAGTATGCCAAGGCCTTATGGGCTTGGACGCTGTTTCCGATCGAATCGCCAAGAATGATGTACGCCCGATACAGGGACTTTTCCCGCGCCTTGCCTTCCGGAAACCGGTTCACGTACAGGTAAAACAGACTGACTGCCTCCTGATAATTCCCGGATTCTTCCAGGCCGCATGCGAGGTAGTAGCTGTTTTTCTCGGACAGTTTGTCCAAAAATTCGTTCGCCGATATCTCCCGGAAGGCCGCGATTAATGAATTAGAGTCTCGGGATTTCAAAATGAGATCCAGCCCCATATTGTAAAGCACAGCTGCGTTTTTTCCATTTCCTTTGGCTGCAAACACCCTGGCAAAAAACAGGTATTTCTGAACGTTGTGGGGATCGGCCTGAAGCGCCTGTTTGGCCTGACGGACGAGAGGAACTTTGGGATCTATACGGAGTTGCGGACTTTTCGATTTCTGCTGAACACCGGTCAGGATGGGGCCGTCATCAAGCCCAATCAGCTTGATCGTTCCGGCTGCAACCGCTCCAAATAGAAATCCTCCGATGTGGGCCCAGTATCCGACCCCGTCATCAATCCCGGAATTGGCCCCGATCATTTGCTGGGCGAACCAAATCGGGATAACGATACCGGCGTAAGTGGTGAAATAACCCCATGGTTTCCAGAACCGAAGAAGCCATAGATAGAAAAATTTAATTTTTACTTTATAATATTTAACCAGAAAAATCCCCATGATCCCGGCGATGGCTCCCGAAGCCCCGACGCAGGGAACACTGCCGTCCGAAACCTTCAAGGCATGAAGGCCGCTGGCCGTAAGTCCTGATAAAACATAGCAGATAAAGAATCCCAACCAGCCCCAGTCGTCTTCGAGATTGCACCCCACGCACCAGAGAAAAAGCATGTTGCCGAACACGTGGAAGAAGCTGGCATGAATAAAAATGGAGCACAACAGCTTTAGAAAAGAAAAACGATCGGGAACAAACCCCCATCGATGGAAAAAGGTATTGCCAATTTTGGCCTTATAGGCATCGTACAGCGAGACCCATTCATCAAACTGGCCAACTCTCGAATTCCGGACCACTTTTTTGTAGAATTGTTCATGAAATTCCGATGGCGTGTGTTCATAAAAATACCTCTGATCTCCGCCCGTGACTTGACTGGCATAATCCCTTTCGATGGCGTACATCCGCGTTTGGATTTCCGCCAGCTCATTGCGCTCCTGTATGACGACACGGTTGGTGAACAACCAAATCACCATATTCACGAAAATCAGCCCCATGGTCACATAGGGCAGTTTCATGGTTTCTTTTTCGGTTCGAATGGGAAAGGCGAAAAACATGAATAAAAAATATTACAAAAAACATGCCAGAATCGCGCAGCCTGTCAGGCCTGAATTCCGGGGAGGACACAATCCCTGAATCATGACGGATTCGGATTTTTTTCCTGACCTGCTATTTTATACGGCTTTGAAACCGCCATACGGCAAAGGAAAAAATCACACCGCTGAAAATCACCAGTGCAATCCCCTGGCTGTACAGCGAGTGCAGCGTGGCGCCCTTGAGGAAAATTTCACGTGTTGAAATGATCATGTAACGCATGGGATCCAGGTAGGAGAGGATTTGCATGCCCCTGGGCATGTTCTCGATCGGAAAGATGAAACCGGACATGATGATGAAGAAGAAAAGGGTGAATACGGTCATGAACATGGCTTGTTGCTGGTTCTGGGCCGAGGCCGAAATCAGGAGGCCGATACCCAGAGTAGTGAAGAGAAAAATCAGGGCGAAAAGAACGAACAGGCCGAGATTGCCGATGATGGGAATGTGATACCAGACCTTGGCGAAGCCCAGGGCGAGCGTCAGCTCGATGAATCCGACCGCGGAGAATGGGATCATCTTGCCGATCAGGAGTTCGTGTTTCCGGATGGGAGACACGAGCAGCTGCTCGAGCGTGCCGATTTCCTTTTCACGCACCAGGCCCATGGCGCTGATGAGCGAAGTGACCATGGTCAGAAGAAAGACCACGATTCCAGGCACCATGAAATGACTCGCCTTCAGATCCTCGTTGTACCAGATCCGAACTGTTGGCGTGAGGATGCGCGGAGCGTCCGCGCCACCCAGGATCCCGGCGGCCGAAGACAGCCGGTCCTGGGCGTAGTTTTCGAGAATACCCCTGACATATCCAAGCGCAACCGTGGTGGTGTTCGAATCCTGTCCGTCCATCAGCACTTGAATCCGT
>Ga0315274_10004929_pt1 | contig 19578 bp, 20 predicted proteins | sample YL17G02_20_MG_FD_203700 | JGI IMG/M metagenome (GOLD analysis project Ga0315274, IMG submission 203700) | Sediment microbial communities from Yellowstone Lake, YNP, Wyoming, USA - YL17G02_20 | ecosystem: Environmental > Aquatic > Freshwater > Lake > Sediment | place: USA: Wyoming | collected... | reverse complement strand
AAAAATGATTGTAGGTGATTGGGTGGATTAATCCTAAATGCTTTATGGTGTCGAATATTTTTTGCCTATCGTACTTCTCGATAATCAGCGGGAAGATAGGGTTTAGATCTGGATTATTGACTAGCATGCTAGTCGCTCTACGCTCTTCTTTTTTACAGTAGTCAAAGCCAAAAATTTGAGCGAAATCTTCATTCAACTTTTGATATTTTATCCGAGGTTCCTTCTTCATTGTCATAGAGCAGGGAGCGCCGTGAGCGAAATTTAAACCTTTGTATTTTCGCCAAACCTCTTCTGGCTCGTTAAACCGCTCTGATTTAATTGTCTTGATTTTTACGCCGAGCGTTTTTTCAAAATCAGACATGAAACGATAAGTATCAGGATGCTCTAAATTGGTGTCGCAGAAAACCAATTCAACAGCGTCCTTGTACTTGTCTAGGGCTAATTTACAGGCGACGGCAGAGGCTACCCCGCCTGACCACCACCCTATTACCCTGCCATCTGTTTTATCGTTGAACGGATTTATTTCTGGGTACGTATGTATATTTCTCATGGAAGAGAATCTATTTGAGAAGATTCTCCAGAGGAGTTTTAGAAACATCCACTCCCTCGGGTACGCCGTACCCTTGATTTGGATCCTGTTTGGACAATTTCGCTAAAGCATAACTAGGTCTGCCAGCTTTTTTATAGCACTCTGCGTGATATATTTTTATTTTGTCTTTAACGATACCTTTAGATCTCATATCTTCCTGGTTAAGTACTTCCTTTATAAGTCGCTGCTTACCTTCAAAATGGGAAAATACATACATGTCCATATTGCCAATACGCCCATAGCCGTCATAAAAACCTTCGTTTTTTCCATGCTTCTCGATTTGAATAGCTGTATGCCATGCTTTGTTTGCCTGATAATGGGTATTCAAAATAGGGAAACTGCAATATGGACATAGCCAGGAAAAGAAACCAGCAGTAATCTGGTATTTAGATTCTACTTTATTTTTAAACATTTAACTCCTTAGTGTGGGGACTGACCCGTCCATATGTTGTGGAACCACTGATGGATCCTAGGATCTACGCCAAATGGTGACATCATATGTGCATCTTTCAGCAACTTCTTAAGTTTGGGATCGAGTTCATCAAACAAGTCGAGTTGCTCCTCCTGACTAACAATGTGTGCTTCCTTTATGAAGTCCATTAGTTCAGTCTCAAGGTTAGCCTTCTTCACGCCTGCGAGCAGGGTCTTATACTCCTCCCCTAGGGCATTGATGTGCTTGTTTGCATCTTTATTAGTCTCGGCGAGCTTCCTCTGTTCCTCCAGATCCTTTTTTAGATACTTTTCGAGTTTGGTGAAGTCGATGTTAGCGGTTACCTTGTGTATGAAGCCCATATTATCCCTTTTTAATCTTGATGTATGGAACCATTGTAAGCAATTCTACAGAATTTTTTACCATTTTCAAAGACCCACCCCGCATCGGCAGCATACCAGCTTCCAGCACCTAAAGAGTTTTCGTCAATAAACTTTCTAACTGCCTTTTGTGCATCTTCTACAGATTTTACAGTTACTTTATGCGGTTTTATGATCACCTGTTCGCTTGAAGGATGATCAGAATTTTTTCCCGAACCTAAAAGAACTTGGAAGCTTGATCCAATTATAGAGTAACGACTTTGAAGCCTCGCTAAAAAACTACTCACGTATGCCCCTTTCTAGTATTTACTAGATAATCTACTATCGGGAATAGTAGCCATCAAGTCCTTGACTACCTAATCCTGCCAAGGTATCACGTAGTTTGAAAAAACTTTCCCCTGGAGATTTTGTATGCGATGTTTCTTTAAAATATTAATCAGCCTATACTCTATGCCCTTAATGGCATCCACTCTTATAAAGACAGTCATCATTGATCATCCCGCGTTCCTCCACATAGTCCCAGGCAAATCTCCGGGGACTAACGAATTACTTATCTCCAGCTTTGACTTTTTCGGTCCTAGTACTGTTTCGCGTCTTACCCTTGGACCTGATGCCAACGAGGGTGCTGTGGGCAATTTAGAGGTTATCACCGACAAAGTACGCTGGCCTAACGACCTTAGTGCTGTGCCTGACAGCGTCTTCGGTCCTGGTTATGTTTCTATAGGCACCGGCTTTTTAACTCCGACCTATACCACCGGAGAAGTTCTAATTACCAACATATATTCCAATGAACGCTTTTCATTATCTACGCCAAAACGCGATTTCTTCTATCACCGTATCCTTTGGGTAGACATGAATGGCGATGGACGGCTCGATGCCCTAACCGCTAGGGCAAAGAAATCCCTTTTTGGATCAGCAGGCGAACTTGTCTGGTTTGAACAGCCTAAAGAAATAACGAAGGACACCTGGACTGAACACGTTATAGCAAAAGGTCCTGATATCAATGTTGTAACCCTTAACCAGGATGGTACCCTACAAATCTTCGCAACAGAATTCTTTAGCGAAAAACTGACCATCCTATGGCGCGAAGGGGACATCTGGCAACGCCGAGTTATCGACGATCAAATAGGTGCCGCATTCGACTTATCCTTAGTGGACTTAAATAATGATGGTAAGCTTGATCTACTAGTCACCAACCATAGGGGTGACGCCCGCGCCAGCATTTTTGCTTACGAGATCCCTACCGATTTTAAAAAGGGCAAATTTAAACGCCATACACTCATGAGCGGGATCTTAACCAAAATCAGAGGCTTTAACCAAGCCGCGCCAGGTACCGCCATAGCCTACACCACCCAAGCCGGAAAAAAACCCAATATCGTCGCAGCAGGGGACGGCTCCGGACAAGTTCATCTCCTCAATCCCCTATCCGAAGATCCCGAAGATTGGACCTATACCGCCGAATCAATCCTCACTACAACATCCACCATAGGTAGCATGGCACTAACACCACAAGTAGATGGAAGCACACTCCTGTACGTACCCGCCTATAATGAAAGCAAAATCTACCTGCTTAAAATATAATCATCGCTGAAGCTGCTTGCTAACCCATGAATAGCAAGTAGCTATAAGTAAAACCGGAGATGTTAATATAACTATAGTACATAACATAAATACGCTAAATATAGGATACGTATCAAAACAGTCATCAATTAACTCAGTTACATATTTCATCAGATGCCTCCTTAATATCCTAGGTCTAGTAATGCTTGCCTAAATACTTTCTTATCAAAGCAGCCGGGATCTTTTACTTGGTTTTGATATTTAACTTCTAAAAGTCTGGTTTTTGGCATAAGGAGTTTTGTGCGGCAATCAGTTATTGCTCGTTGAGTTAGGTCCTTACCTGCTTTATCGTTATCAAAAAAGAATATAAGAGGAGTATTATCTAATTGGTGCAGTAAGCGCAACTCTAATTTTTTGAAGAAACTTGCCCAATGCGATACGCCGAGTAAGGCAATCACTGTAAAAGATTCCTTGATCCCTAGATCTTCCAGGTTTTGTATCGTGCGCAGCAGATCATAAGGTCCTTCTACTAAGATAAGACCTGCTTGCTTCTTAGGGAGTTGAAAAGAGGATAAGCCGAAGGGGCATAAAGACGGATCTTTAAGGTTAAGACCTGCGGAGTTAAAATATTTGATTTCTTGCTCAGAGCAAAGACGTGCAAATACACTATGACTACCGTAGTGCAGGCAAAGACGAGCGTACCGCTCTTGCCTAAATTTCCCCTTACGTCCGAGCCAGAGGCGCACAACAGAAGGTTTAAACGTCTTATGTACATAAGAATCAGGGGACATTAATATGTCTGGGCGAATGTCTCGGTACCCCCATTCTTTCCAACTCCAGGCGTCTTCGCTGACGACACCGATCCCTTCACAAGGAGAAACCGTTGGTGGTATTATCTCTCCTGCCTCTAACGGCAACATTCTTGTGGCTTCTTCCTCCTCTTCGTCCCCACTGACATAGCGTTGCAGGTTTAACTTAGTGGCTAGCTTATTCCAACTGCCGCGCCCTTCTTGGCAAGCAAAACAACAAAATAAACCCGGAGAGACTAAACTCACCCTTAAACTAGGATGAGTGTCTAAATGCCATGGGCAAAGAATCATAATATAGTCGTCAGATACAATCCCGCCAATCTTGGTGAGTTCTCTAAGGACCAAATCTCTTAAATGCTTCTTTACCCTTGCCACAAATTACCCTTGCCGACTAGGAATCTCGTCTAGCTCGCTTAAAGGCTTAAGACGCTTCCACACCACACTTTGCTCAAACAACGGATTGTCCTGCTTCGCTAAAACTTCTCCCGTATCACTAAGCGGCTTGATCTTAAGGCGGACTGCCTCCATTCCATAGCTAGCTATAATGGCATAATTTTCTGCACTCTTCGCCTTAGCAAGATCCTCTGGTGTAGGCTCCACCTTCTTTGCCTGAGGCATTCCATAGCCAGCTATGATGGCTAGATTCCGAGCACTCTTTTCAGCCCTAGTCTCTTCAATAGGCGGCGTCCAGCCAGCTATTATAGCAAGATTTTTAGCACTCCTTGCCGCTGCTTCATCTTCCGGCGAAACTCCTTTCTTTAATTTATCTGGAATTTGCAAGAACCACCCCCTATTTTTGGATACTGATTCTCCCACTTTTCCACGGTTAAGACCCTTATAGAAAAAGGGAATCACACTTGCCTGAGGTCCAGTAATAAACTTCTTTGCCTCTTTATCCATCTCTTCCTGATCGCTCAGGCGTCTAGGTGGGGTGTAACCCGCTAGACGATTGCTAAGATTTGGATGAAGCGACAATGAAGCCATCATAATGAACGGCAGGAAGTTAGCCCCCCCATCTCGCACTCTTTTGCTTAAAGCCGAATAAAGCTTGCCTTCCATCTTATCCGGATCTAACGCAGTAATCGTTTCAACATGCCGCTTATCCGCTAAGATAGTACCCGCATGGAAAACCGGAACACTATACGCAGGAAACCTATCAACCCAAGGAGAATTTCCATCAAAAAGAAAACTCCACTTGGGATTAAAATGTACCCGTCCATCCTTATAGTTTTTAAAGAAATGGAATTTTAAATCCAACTTATTCGCCAAGGTGAACCAAGGCTCACACACCTTAGCCTTCAACGCCTCAGAAAGCCCCCTAGGAGCTACGGCAATCATATCATCGCCACAAAGGTCGAACGAAAATAAAGTCCCCTCAGATACCCTAGCATGCGTCTCTAAAATGGCAGGTAAAGCAAGCGTCAACCACAGAGCAGGACTTAAAACAAATCCCGTAGGCAAAGCACCTTCCTTAGGAATAGGGACCTCAGGACATAATTTAGACTTTTTAAACTTAAACATTCCAAGCTTAGTATTCTCATACAAATAATCTTTAAACATTCTACTGAGAAAAGTAGCGGGACCTTCTCCCACACACTCTTTAATTTTACTCAAACCGTCCGCTAGTGCAGATAGGAAATTAGGATGCAGAAGATTGATGTTATCAAAACAAGATTTTACATCCATATTACACATGGCGAAGTCTTTGCCATCCAAACTATCCGCTATTCTTTCCATAGAATAAAGAGGTACCGCAAGTCCGGGTAAGTAATTAGATACTGGATACCCCATCCCACGATTTATTTTCTGATAGATAACTTGCCATACTCGGTTAGCAAAACTCTCAAATAAAGAAATGACAATAGGTTGGCGACAGACAGTGCGACCTTTGGCATTATTAAGTTTCTTAATAACTATCGTAACAGGACTTGGTAAGATAGGATTCTTAGACTCTTCTACCCACAAGTCCAGCATGTCTTTATACAAAGACATTTGATACCTCTCGCCCTCATCGCCAGCATCATAAGGAGCATCAATAATACTAGGGAAAGATATTCCAGCATAAGATATCTTACACAAATCCTCCGCGTCCTTAAGCGATTTCCCCTTCAAAGCTCTAGATAATTTTAATAACTTAGGTTGTAGTTTCTTAAAAAAGACTTCATCTGTTTTTAAAACAGCAGCTAACGCAGCTATAGAAAAATCAGTCTTTAAATACTCATCGAATATGGGTAGCCATCTCTTATCATTAACTTCAGGTCTTTTAGTTAAATCCGGTTTTATCACAGGGTTAACATCTACCACAGTGCAAAATGCTTTAATGAGATGATGATTTCTAGTGAATGCACTACTCTTTAAAGATCTGGTCATGCGAGACCTTGTAGAAAGAAATCTCACCTCATAAGGGAATTGAAATGAATGCTCCATAGCAGTCATCTTTTGTTCATAGTCAATACAGTTATGATCTATGATGTAAGTGCCGCGAGATCTTCCTAGAACTTCCCCCTCACCTTCCACATAGGAATTTCGATAAGGATTATCCCGCCTAGGGAGATCCCTAATATCTACAACCTCACTTTTCTGATTACTGACCGTAAATGCTTCGTTAGTATTCTTAGCGTGAAATACAATATCGCATACACGATCATAACGTAAATTGTACTTCTTACTAATGAAAGTCCCCAGCGTATCGCCAAAGCTTCGTATGTAAGAATACCTAGCAGAATTGGGACCGCGAAAACCTAGTATAAACCCCATAGTTTCCACACTAGGTACTAAATGCTTTCCTAAAGACGTTTGGTAACATAAAGAGTAAAATACACACAGAGGGAAAAAGTTACGGTAACTACCATAACTCTCCCGAATGTCGCCTAGAAGATCATAAGGTACAGCAATTTCCGCAGAGAGAAACGCATTCTTGAAAAGATTAGTATGATAAGCTACCTTAGCACAGCGATCTAATGGAGTAGTACACTGAGCAATATCCAAAAGACTCTTAGTAACCTTGGCTAAACGCATAGCATCATTATTTATAGCAAACGCAGTTAAAGTATTATCTGCTAAAATAACCTCCGCTTGCTTTAAAATAGACTTGTCGCTCTTTCTAGTAGTGTACGGACACACAGGAATCATATAAGATTTTTTCGCTACACAACCTAAAGCAGTAGCAAAATTAAATGGACAAACACTGTCCTCCTGCTTTAAACGATTAGCAATAATCTTTAAGTCTTCCAGAAATTCAGGAGTAGAAGTCCCCCCAAAAAAACCAAGACGAGCAAACGGAGTAAATACCAAAATCCTAGCTAACGTAAGCTTAAGCTCTTTAGGTAACGTAGAGTAAAGATCCTTTAAAGGAGTACTCCCCTTTATGTCTAATTCGCGCACAAATAAGTAGTAGTCTAAAAGCCAAGTCCGACATAAAGAGTTTGCATCAAAGAGATGACTAGTTAATGTGGCAAAGGTCGGATATAACAGACTTATACTACGGAAATCATTATGCATTTTAGAACTCTCGGAGGGTGTTTCGAGAAGTCTACCAACCCCCCCTTTTTTTTGCAAACGAAAACGCACCGTCTTTAAACAAGGGGTTTAGTGCCGAATTTACGTCCTGGTTGTTTCCAAAACTTCTTAGAATCGTCGCTTTTGTAGTCCATGTTGAGGATCTTTTTTTTGAGATTCTTCTCTGCAAGCTCGTAGAGCGCCGTCGCCAAGCCTTTGCGACGGTGTGTGGCATCAATCTGCGTGCCCTCCACGAAAAGATGTTTGCCTTCACTTTCCACAGCAAGTTCGCCGATCATCTTGCCTTTCAAAAACGCGCCAAAGCGGTGATAGGTCCCGATTGATTCGATGTGCTTGACTATGTAGCCTTCTTTTTCCCAGTCGCCCTTCTTACCCGCGTCGGCTTCGGTGGGATTGTTTTTAGCCCGTTCCGAGATAATTTTTGCAACAACTTTAGATACAAAACGCATAAAGGCTCCTTTAAAATAAATCTAAAGACCAGAAACCCAAGCAGAGTAGTTCCCACATGTTTTCCAGACACTAGTTGACAAAGTACCAAGTATAAATTGGTAAAAGAACCAACAAGCGCTTGAACCCAGGTCCCCGAAGGGGAGGCACCCCCCCCAGCCCATGTATACGTATTCTCTAATGGGACAAGTCATGACATGTTTTCTAGACGCTAGTTGACAAAGCACCAAGTAAAAATTGGTAAAGAACAAGCGAGCATCCAGACACCCAGATCCCCCCCAGGGGAGACCCCATGTATACGTATTCTCTAATGGGACAAGTCATGACATGTTTTTCTAGGCGTAGAGGGGGAGGAAATTTTGATTGACTTGTACTTCTCCTTAGCTGAGGATCAACTTCAAATTACACCTTGCCTTAACGGCGGGGTTTCGGAGGCATCAGATGACTGCTCGGGAAAAAAGGATCATTGTCCTGCGATACACTGGGATTCCGAGATCTAAAGAGGTTTAGAATGTCGCGAGAGAAGTGGATAGCAGTTGAAAAAGGCAAAATCTTTCTTAAAACTGAAAATGAGGGTTGGACTTATATGCGTAAAGGTCCCCAAGGAGCGGAAGAAGAAATCACATTAGAAACCGTGCAAAGATACTATATTAAAGACTATGCTAGAGTGGTTAAAGATTTGACTAAATTTGATAACGAGAGAGTATAGGTTATGAGAAAAATACAGATGACGGTAATTGAGAACGCGGCACCTGGCAAGGACTTGATCATTGTAAAGACAAGTGATTCTAACATAGTGGATATGTCCTGGCGTCCGCATGAGGAGTGCGTGCCTGAAATCGTGCCTGAAGTATTATGAAAGCCAACGGCTATCCAGACAGACGCCAGCCAAAACCATCAACAGCAAACCATGCCCCTAAGGGGCGGTTTTCGCTTTGTGGAGCTTATTTTGCGCCAGTGCCAGCAGAAGACGGCACAATCCCTGTAGTGACCTGCAAGCGGTGTATCCTTGCGCTGAATGGTGAGGCTAGGAAGTTAAGGCTTTCTGCCCCGTAGTATGCTTGTGCGCGGATAGTTTTCCACCAGTTCTCAGTACTTGCACTACAATAAATATACTTAACAGTTTTAAATAAAGCACGGCATCCTTCTAGGTTGTTGTGTGTTTATTACCTTTATTTACCCATTTCGTCAAAGTCTTTTAGATCCGAACCGAAGATTCCTCTAACCACTGTTTTAAATTCCTCCCATCTTGCTATCTTAATTCCAGGATAATTTGTTTCCAGTTTCTTAAAGAAGGCGACTAGTGCGCTGCGTCTAGTAGGTAGATACCAAAAGGGTTCACCTTCTTTGAATCCTTTCTTTTTAAGAATTTGTCCTTCTTTAGATCCGAATTTAACATTATCACTCATTACAAAAGGGTATCCGTCTATACTGGAGAAAAAGAATTCAACTTGATAAGTAGTTGCTGCTTTACCTGCAACGGATGTCTTACTTTCTTGTTCTAGTCTTTTAAGTGTTCCCATGCGGCTAGGGTGTAGTAGACGTGCTTTAGCTACGCCTGACTGCAAGCTATCTTTATTTATTATTTCTATCCCACCGTCTTCGAGACTTTCAATTATTCCCGACACGCCACCTTTGGAACTTACTTCTTTGTAGAAGTATTGTGGTTGAAGCATAAAGCCTAACCTACGGGCAAAGCCGTTAGGGTCTGCGGATTTAAACATGGTTAGAAACCAAGTATCATCCCAGTTCTGCAAGTTAAACGATAACGTAGGAGCCGTAGTCTCCCATTTCATCGTTTCTAGTTCTTCCTCGATGAGATACGTGGCATCATTACGATTACCTTCAAAGTTTTCAGTAGAAGGCACGATAGCTAACTTCTTACCTACGCTTAATTCTTCATAGGCTTGTGGAAGCAGAGTGTGGGTACCAAAAAACTCCTTCTCTACTTTGGTTTGTTTTTCACTGAAATCTTCAATCTTCTTTTGTCTAGCCATCAAGGGTTCTATTTTATCTATTGAACGGTAAGTAGACATAGCATCTAAGGTCATCTCAACATGGGGCAGCATAGTGTCGTCTTTAAAATCACTATTTGCTTTAGCGATCGTATGCGCCTGAGACAGTAGTCTAGCATTCTTTAAAAGCTCGTGAGAGTTGTGAACTATCACATGATGTATATAGACTTCGCGTTTTTGCTTAAGACGATTTGCACGCGCCTCACGCTGCCGCACATCCCCATTAAGCCAAAGTGTGTCGGCGTGGATAACGCAATTCGCCACTTGCAGGTTATGTCCCATCCTCAGCGTGGAATCAACCCCTATCAAAATCTTCAAATTTGAATCGGGAATCTTAAACCTATTTAAGACCTCCACCATACCACCCTCGTAATATGCCGCCTGATTTTTTAAATTAGGATCTAAATTTCTTAATAGATTTTTACCGGCTTCTTTATACTGAACAAAAATTAGGATTTTCCCATTAGAAGCAGAAGATAAATGTTTAGAACATATCGAATTTATCTCCTGTATCTTAGGTGACATCGCATCGTCCCCAGTTAAAGAGGCTCCTAAATACTTTTCAGCTTCTCCTGGCGAATTCAAAAATACATCTAGAGGTGTGAATTTCGCTCTTAAAGCTGGATTCATAACAACATCTTCATCTTCCAAATTCAGATTGAACTTATTGAAGTGCTTTAAGAGTGCAGGATCCTTTTTAATATCCTCTATTTTATTTTTTAGAAATGCCTCGTAGAATTTCTGTTGAGTAGTATTAAAGGATACGTAATGATATTCTCTATGCACTTTAGGCATCATAGATCCCCAAGCAGTGGCTCTCACTTGCGGGGTGCCGAACCGCTGAAGAACCGCTCTAATGTCCTTAGGTGCTGTGTCGTGGTAGCTATTTATGGATTTTGTAGGGGAGAATTTTTGAACAAAATTCTGCGCAGATCCTAACACTGAGGAATGAATAATTCCCATAGGTCCCAGAACGTCTATAAGATTTCCCGGCATGATGGTGCCTGTAAATCCTTTAACCTGAGACACTTTGGAGAATACACTTACGGCTTTAGTAAAGTTACTATCATTTTTTAAGGTATGACATTCATCCATTGCAACGTAATCGATGCCTAATTCATTAAGTATCCTATAAGCATTGGGGAACGTCTTAGTTTGTTTATATCTTCCTTTGTCTTCCGTGATTTGTCCATTATCCACAAGTTTCTTAGCGGCGGCTAAGAAATGATAGGACGTAATAAATAGAGTATTCACGGGTGCCGATTTAGCTGAATCTAAAATCTTAGAGAACTTATCGTCAGTATATCCTTTGCCCCAACTCTTAATGGTTTCGGTAGTAATAATCCATGGATTAAGAGATGAGAAGTTTCTAACTTCTTGTGCAAATTGACTCACCAAGTTATTAGGCATGATAGCTATAGGACGCTTAATTCTGTCCTTAGCTATTTGATGCAACACGTCAGCAATTATCACGGCAGTTTTTCCAGCTCCCGGATCTGCATCAATAAGCTGCCTATCTCGGTCTCGTATCTTACTTATAATGTACGATTGATGAGGTATAAACTCCACGCCAGCATTAAGTCCGGGTATCGGATCTAAGCCATCAGTAGGTTTTTTACTACTACTGCTCGTCACCATTTCCTCAATTGCGGCTTGATCTTTTTCTCTTAGAGACAAGACTTCATCTAAGAGAATCGGTGTTAAATCCTCTAGGTCGAAACGTTCTTGCATTGGTTTTTTGTAGAAAGATTCCTTGGCTTCTTTCAGCAAATCTTGCTCGTCTAAAAGACCTCGATCTTCTGCAAATTTATATATGCGTTCCCTATCCCAAGCATCTAACTTACGATTGCCAGCTAAATTGATCGTTTGCCATTTGCCTGTTTTTGTTACAAAAGAGGCTAAGTCATCGTCTATTTTAAAAATCTCATAAGCAAAAGGCTTTAGAAGCCTGTAAGTGTCAGATAAAGCTTTCTTAGTGTCTTCGTCGTTATCGATACTGTATTGCTGGAATAATGTACGCTGTTCATTTACTACTTTTTCAATCTCTTCAGCTTCTGGCGATAAAACCAAATGGAAAAAACTTCCATCGTAGAGTGCAATCATATCGTCTAGTTTAAATTCGCCAGTACCGTGTTCATTTTTCTCGGAACGATCTAAGTAGGGTAGGCGTGGATCTCGCGCATTGTGCAGAAAACCTGTGACCGTCGCCCCAAGATCATTCAAGTCTACCTTGGTGATTTCTAGAAAAGTTGGTGCAATTCTAGAACCCTTAAGTGTTTCAGGAATAGACGTTACGGTATAAGTAAAGTTGGCTTGATCCTTAAATATTTCTTCATCGTTCTTATATATGCTGGCTGTAGGATCTTTAGCAAATAAACCAGCAATGGACGCGAGTGAGCCATCATCCTCAACATAGAGGTATAGTTTCTTACCACTACTCAAAGGTTTGTAATTATCTCCCTCTAGTGTAATTTTAATACCTTTAAGTATTTTGTTTAACTGAGGTAGTTTAATAGTTTTGGAGGTTACTAATTTCAATCTTCGTCCCCAGTCAATAAATCCGCACTAACTGCAATGAGATGCCAATGAGCCGGTGTTGGGTAGTCGATGGATTCAGCGTAGCTTATAAGTTTTTTAGCATTTGCTTGTGCCGTCTCGGGTGCTAGATAAGTGAAGTAATTAACATCATAAAGAATATCTAATTTAGTCTTACTGTTTTCAAGATCCTCTGCGGTAATAGGTGTCGTAAATTCCATACGCCTTTCAGGCATAGGAACCTCCATCTCTTCCACCGCAGCAATCACAATTTTTTTAACTGGTTTGATGTAGAGAAAACCGCCATCGCCATCTTCAAGAACTGGTGTAAACCCAATTAAAGGCACTGAGGTTACATAGTCTAACGGGTTATCTTCTTTGGCGGCGTCTTCTTCGTCCTCTTCGGAAAACATATATTTTAAGGCGTCTTCAGGTTTATGAGTAACCCAGATAGCTTTCGTTTTGTTGCGGTCTAAATCGGAGTCAGCAAACCAGTCATTGCCGCGTTCTTCAACTTCAACTTCGTATATGTCTTGAAGGGTTGATATTGTACCGTGTGATGAGTACCCCACAGACTTTGAGGCTATTTTATTTGCTAAGGCACCTTCCACTGGTGCTGGCGCAGACGGCTCGTCAAAAGATTTAGTTTTTTCAAAGGTGTCTAGTATCTTAAGAAGTTCTTCGACATGATGATCTTGCATAGTATGGAAAATATAGTGGTCCATTATTTTCCATAAACCCTGCTTATTATAACCTTTCAGCTTTTCACAGAGCTTCTTGTAGGCTCTAGCACTGATTTCAGCCTCTATTTTGACTACATTGGATATTTTTATATGACGCATAATTCCCTTTGTAAAGATAGTAAATCTCAGTAGCTACTAAGATTCATATGTATGAGTTTCCTGAAGGATGTGCGCAAACTATATGTAGTGGAGGGTGGGTTATCCCCCGTCTCTGACATTTTAGCTGGAATATCTGATATCGTCTATCATTACACTTCGCTATCTGCTGCTTCCAGCATCCTTAAAGAAGATCAGTTCGCTCTTACGTTTATCTCAGGCGCTGACGACACGCTTAAACCAAACGATAAATACTACTACTTATCCACAACAAGAAGCAGGCGTGGCAGTTACCATGAAGGATCACGAGTCCACGCTCTCATGGTCTTAGATGGAGCGAAGCTGCGAAGCAACTACATCGCTAGTCCTGTTGACTATTGGGGACGGGAATTCAGAAAGGTAGCACCTGCAAAAAATGAGATGGAAGATCGGATCTGGAGCAGTAAGCCTTACATTAAGCCAGCTAGTAAATACATCAAAGAGATCCATATCTCCTTTGTGGATGTAGGTGCAAACCAGGCTTTTAAGCGGCAAATAAAATCCCTTCTGATCAACGCTAAAAAGAAAGGCATACCCACCTTCGTTTACACTGATGAGACAGCGGCTAATAATCTAGATAAAAGAAAAGCCGTTAAGCTATCTGATCTCGATATCAAGACAGATCCCACAGAGTTTAAGAGCTATGGGCGGAGGGATGATATGGCTACTTGGCTTGAGCTTTACGAGAAAAACGATAAGGAGTATTTAAGCACAAGAGCAAAGCGCCTTCTCAATACGTTAAGATCGTTTGATGGCATCAACTCATTTAAAGCCGATGTACATAACAGCAAGAAAGGTACGCCTTCTTTGCACAAGATCGTAGATATTCTTAGAAAGAATAAATGGGAGATTAAAGACTTCTATAAAAATCTTCAGGATAAGTGGTGATCTTCGATCGGACAATGTAGATTTACTAACTCCACTGATCTTCCGAGGTGTCTTATGGGCATAGTTGAGAGTTGGACTCCATTTTTTGTGGTTTTAGGTGTTATTTTTTTAATTGCGTTGGTCCTTTCTAAGGAGGAAGACAAAACCTTGAGTGCCACGGTAGAGATTACGGTCAACATCCCGCATAAAGAGGTCGCTATCCTCAGGGGATTGGTTGATCAAACTGGCAATACAACGACCAAGATAATTAGACAAGCCATCATCAATGAGGGGTTTATTCAGGAAATTATCGATAGAGGCGGGAAATTTTGGATTGAAGAATCTGATGGGACGAGAAAGCTGCTGGTTTTTAAACTATGAAACTAAGGCGACCCCTAACGATTTAAGTGACCTAAATTCCAGGGGGATTTCCCCAACGAACAAAGTTTCGCTCGTCCAGCAAGCGCTCCCGATCTAAATTTAGCCGTTTCTGGATGACATCCTTATCCACTATGTCATATTTTTTCCGAACTCGATGAACGAAACTTTCGGGATCTGCGGTAGCAGGAAGTCCTTTAGCGTCCACGACAACATCTCCGGGGAAATCCAGATAAAACTGTGGCAACTATATTTGAAGGTTTTGGTGTTTCATATGTTTTAGCTAGTTTGATGGCATCCAGTTGCGCCGCCGTAGCTTGTATTCGGGGTAGCAGATCTGTTTCCCCACGAGAGTACCGTTCTTTATAACCTGCTAAAAGATTCTCAAGGTACGGTATTTGAGACACGATGTACCTCAGGCGCATGAGGAGCAATAGACAAGGTAGCACCAGCTATAAATACTATTAAAAGTAATTTAATAATAGACATTTTTTATCCTTTTTAGATTTTTACGCTCTGGAATCTTACTTCCCTGTATATAGAGTTGAAAAAAGGACTAGATATGAGATTGGCTTTCAACTCAACTGGGACTTTAGCTCCTAGCTCCTGTTCTACATCAGTTACTAAAACTTGAAAAAGTTTATCTCTGTCACCTTTAATGGCTGTAGCCATAATATCTTTTATAGATGGCATACGAGGCTCGTACTCTTCTAACGCATCCTTATTCCAATCAGCACTTACCTGCTTATAAAAAGCATCTAAAGCAGAGGACAGACTTTTAATAGAACGTTCTCTACGTGCTGAGGCACTCTTCTTTAGAGTGTGCAGCCAAGATCCAAACACCTTATTGTAAAGCTTCTCTTCATCCCTACCAGTATTAAATGCATGGGGAGATAGAGGCAGATTACTACCTGCTAGAGAAGGGCTTAGCGCTTGCAGTAACCACATATCAAATTCGGATTGAAGAGCTTTTGTTTTATCATGCTCGTTAGTATAAGATACAACTTCATTGCATATCTCTTTCACCCAATCAGGATTGCCTATAGTGTGGGAAGCAAAATCTGCTACCTTATGCGTTAGAAGTTCTTTCATCGTAGAATCATCGCTCTTATATATTGCTGTAAATAGATGAGCATGATTCAACCAAGACACAATTTCATCTTGAATAGGAGTAGTATTGTCCTTAGGCAACTCATAGGCAAGGATAGATCTGCGAATCATACTCCAAGGAGCAATGGATTCTTTATAATCCGCTTTCTCTAGAAGAGATAGGTATGGGAGCGGAATAGCATCGCGCTTCAAAGAAGCCTCTACAAGCTCGCCAAATGCCCCGTAATGCCCGTCCTTGATGGTAGATGCTACGACATCGCCGCGATTTCTAGCCTCCACAATCTCTTTGATTTGACCCTCTATGCCGGTATCTAGTTTGCAGGTATCAATCCATTCGTCACCTATATGTTTTTGAGCCTCTGGCTCAGCAAGTTGCTGACATAAAGGTTTTTCTATATCCAGATTTGTGGAATCCGCCTTCTTTAACCAATCAACTAATTCTCTAAGTTGCATATGATTAAATTTGTTAGGTTGCTTAGCGAGATAATAAGCTGCATCTTGCGCTATTTGAATGCCTACCGTAGTTTTACCAACCTTCCCATTCTTCATGACAAAATCAATGATCTTATGTCCGGGAGTGTGCGAGCCTTTCGCTTTTGCTCTTTTTGCGGTGTCTACAAGCTGCATGAAATTTTCAAAAGGAATTTTGGCGGGTTTTAGATTAGCTTCAATCTCAGAACCCCCATTAGGAATGAGCGTTAAGAACGTCACCGTATCGCCAGCGAATTTAGAACGAGCTAAGTCTAGAAGGTATGAAACAAACTGAGTACGAGACCAAGACCTAGTGTCGCCAGGAAAACGGCTACTATAAGGAGAGAGAAGATAGGACCCATGTTCCCCCTGATCTGAAGCGTTGATCCACCATACTTGAGGTCTTTCACCTGTAAATCTTATTTCTATGCGCGGTGAGTAACCCGTACTAGACTTGAAAAGAGCTAAAGTGCGAGGTCCATCATTAACATCTATCATAGACAAGAAGGTGGACGAAATTTCTTCAGCAACAATACCGTGCGATAAGCATACAGGATCCTGCTGTAAACAATATCTTAACCAACCAAATACCTCTCTAATGAGCATTATGTTCCTTTTTAGGTAGCAGCCTCAGATCCCGAATGAGCTTTGCTAACGTAAGCGATCGTAGCTGAAATGCGCGTAACTCCATCACCATCACTAGTAATAGCATCATAATTTTTACTAGTAAACCAGCATCCCGTATAAGTCCAAATATTATAAGAAGCATCGCCGCGAATCCAAAATTCTTTTATAGAAAAGGAAAAGTTTTGATCTATTAAGTCGTCGAAAAGCTGATCAGCGCCAGCAAATGCACGCTCCATCTCACCCTTCCAAAGCTCTGCCCGCGTGACAGCAATGGTATAACCCGTAGCTTTACCTGGAACATACTCGATCGGGCGACCCCAAAACTTATCAGAAAGTTCATAAATATGAACCCCCTCACGAGTGTAACTATCCGGTTGCCACGATTGAATCCTACCTATAATTTTATTGGCATCAGTATTCCCCGATACAATGGATACACCATGATAGGTTTTGGTTGTTAAATGCTCGTCTGCCTCGCTATAATCAAATTGAGAAATTTCGGCTGTGCCGTATCGGACATAGTTTGTATCTCCGGTTTTTGTCACTGTATTTTGTACACTACTAAGTGCTGTCATTTTGCCTCTCTCCTTGAAAAGTTTCCTAATAAATCTATTCTTACGAAGAATCCTTTTATTAAGCACATTATCTAACTAATCAGAGGGTATTAATAATACCCCCCTGAATTAAACTTGCTTATGAAGGAAAGCCCCCAGGCAAACTAACAGTAAACAAACCAAATATTCTCTTAGCCACTGTAGCTAAGAAGTAATTGTAACCGATGTGAAAGAGTGTTGGATCAGATACATCTCTAACCACATAAATATCCACACCAGAAATACTTCGTGTAAGACCCGCCGCATCCTGGTATTGTCCCATAAATCCTCTACTAACTAAGTTACGTAGACGGGTTTGAAGAATATCTTCGATAAGAGCAACTCCAGCACCTGCCGAAGGGAATACCTGACCGATAATCGCCTGTGTTAGCGTGTTACGAATATCCCGCGTAACATATTGCTTTTGTGTCATTTGGTTTAAATTGAGAGTATCCGCACTGAAAGGATCAGTAGTGATATCTTCTTTAATTTTAACAACACCTTCGCCAACATCTTCAAAGAAGACGATGTTGTTCGCACCCAAAATGAGATTTTCTTGCGGCGTATAGGTTTGAATAGAATCAAAGCCAACAAGCTGTTTGAATAAGATAGTCTCTTTAGGATCTGCAAACGAAGCCACTAAAGCTGCCACAGCGCACGCCACGAAAGAACCGTCTAATACGATCTGAGTAGAAGTTTTATCTTCCAAGGTAATTGTGCGCTTTGCTTCCGTTGCAGCGATAAGAAGCCTACTACCATGAGCAGGACTTTGACCGTACACCGCAAAAGTGCGACGAGAATAGAATACCAAGGAGTTACTCTCTTGCTCAGAACCAATCGGCGTACCAATCGGAGCACCGAAGTAAGTGATGCACTCGTGCTTAGCAAAAGGATCATTCGCTTGATTCACAACATTAAGCTGGTCGCCAATATTTTGGAAACTGTTTAGTACAACCAAGTCAGAAGCTAGTTTTTGATCCAAGAAAGCATTAATAGCTCTCTTATAATCAGTTTTGGTGTAAATACCGTCATCCGCTGCATTGCGGACTTGAATTACATACAAACCAGGAATTGCATAATCAAAAGCAATTTCCGCACCTATGTACAAGTCATTACGAGTATTCGACGGCGCTAAGAACTTCCTCGCATCCCCAACAGATAAGAAAAGGAAAGGAGTCTCATACATCTCGGCAGGACGAAGATACTGACCAGTCAAGTAATACGTTTGACCTGGATCCGGCTCCGCACCACCCCACAGATAAACCACCTGAATATCCCCGTCAACTATACCAAAAGGTGCTGTGAGTTGAAGGAAAGCTGTACCAGGGACTTGTGTGTAAAGCACCGAAGTAGTGTCTGAGAGACGAGTGACCGAAATAATAGACGAAGGAAGATGCTCTAAGCTAATATACTTAGCACCAAACGTACCAGTAATAGCACCCGTAACGTCAGTACTAATATGCCCAGGATTAGAGAACGTAGCTACCGTCTGTTCCTTTAAAGAGAAATCCAAGAAGCTCAAAGATCTCGCCTGTAGAATCCACAAATCACCCGCCAAGCTCCTAGAACCGCTCGGGACCGGATTAACAAGACTACTCAAGTAGGTATTACGGACGTAAAACCTTAAACCATCGTTAATCTCAAAACGTCCGTTATTAACAGTCGAATCAGCAGTCCAAACACCAAACCCGCCCTCGGCGGTATCCGCAAGCCAGCCGCCCGAATAAGTCCCCTTATTCGCCAAGCTAACTGCTGTTGCAATACTCAAACTAATGTTTCTAGCATCTTCCTTACCACGGTAAAAACTACGAGGAGCTAAAACAGTCCAGTCGAATTTATCGCCAACAACAAAGTTAGTGGCTCCGAAAGCCAACGTAAGCGTGATACCCGTAGAACCTAACACCTGAACCAAAGATCCAGACACCGTTTCATCAATAGTGAAAGATCCCGTAGTAGTTGTCCCGCCATACATAACCCAAACAAAAGTTGCAACTTTAGGTCCTAAAGACGAAGATTCGCAAATCATGCGGAAGGAAGTATTGTACCCAGTGAAAGAATAAGCAGAAGGCAAAGAAGTGATCAATGCACTACCAGTAGAACCAACCTGAAGAGTAGGTGTGACGGCTGAAATCTCCGTGTACTGATTCACGTTAGTAAGCAAAGGATCGATCTCAATAAGACCAGCACCCTCAGCTTGCACATAAAGAAGATCGCCTACCACGAAATTGGTAAGACCGAAATCGAAGTCCAGTGCAACCCCGAGTTCTAAAGGCACGTTAGTCAACGATAAAGGAACCAATTCCTGGATTAGAATACTAGGAGAAGGTAGCGCTGCATGGATAGGTGTCCGTGGCAACGAAGCATTACCCG
>Ga0315274_10004928_pt1 | contig 19578 bp, 17 predicted proteins | sample YL17G02_20_MG_FD_203700 | JGI IMG/M metagenome (GOLD analysis project Ga0315274, IMG submission 203700) | Sediment microbial communities from Yellowstone Lake, YNP, Wyoming, USA - YL17G02_20 | ecosystem: Environmental > Aquatic > Freshwater > Lake > Sediment | place: USA: Wyoming | collected... | reverse complement strand
GACGGCGAGCAGCGTGTCGTCATCCTTGGTTACCAGCAGGCGGCGGTACTCTTTCTCGATCCGCGCGCCGGGTTCGGTGACGTACAATGTGGCCATGGTTAGGGTCTAGGGTCCAGGGACTAGGGGCTAGGAGGGGCTGTGGGCTGTGGGCGGTCAATGTCGGTGCGACCTGAGGCCGCTTCGCCTTCCCAATGGTGTATGAGGCCCTGCAATGCGCGTGCTCCTTCGCCTTGTGAGGCTGCCAGGCGTCCCCGCTCAGCATCGTTCAGATAACTCAGCCGGTGCGAGAGGTGAATATAGTACTCGACCTCGTTGAGCGAGCCACGGGCCTGGTACAAAAAGTGCAACAGATCACGCACCGTCCGGCGTCCGTACCCTTCGGCGATATTGGCCGCGGCTGACACCGCTGCATCCCGCACCTGCCTCGTCAATCCAAACCGTTCGTCCGACGGAAAGTGAGCCGTCGCCTGGTACACAGCCACAGCCAGATCGTCACACCGCTGCCAGGCCTTGTTACTCCGATAGTCCACTCTACCACCTCCATTTCCTCACTCCCCCCCCTCCCTCGCCCCTAGTCCCTAGTCCCTCGCCCCTGGCCCCTGGTCCCTCGCCCCTAGCCCCTAGCCCCTACTCATACCCCGGCCCATACGCGAACAAAAAGTCCGGGAAATCCCCCTCCACCGTGATGCGCTTGCCTTGCCACAGGTACGTATACTCATCCCGCTCGAAGTGTACGCCCAGGTAGTCGAATCCGGCGTCGAAACTGGTCACGGCGGTCTTGTTGGGCTCCAGTTGCAGTTTGATAGGTTCGAGCGCGGCGGCTGCGTCGTCGTAAGCGGCGTGGGCCTCCTCTTGCGCCCGGCACAGCACGACGAAATCGTCGGCGTAGCGTACGACCAGCCAGCCCAGGCTGACCAGTGCCAGGTCCAGCCGGTGCAGGTAGACGTTGCACAGGAGCGGCGAGATGACGGCTCCCATAGGAATCCCGCACGCGAGGTCGGGAGCGCGCCGCCCCACGCGCAGCCAGCCCTCGACCAGCCGCAGCACGATGGGATGGTCCACCTGCTCCCGCAGGAATTTCATCAACATGTGGTGGTCCAGGCTGTCGAAGCAGGCGTCAATGTCCGCGTCGAGCACCCACACGAAACCGGCGTCCCGGTGGGCGCAGATGGCTTCCACCGCATCGGCCGCCGAGCGCCCTTTGCGGTAGCCGTAACTGCAAGGTAGGAACAGGGGGTCAAACACGCCGTCCAGGACGTTGAGCACCGCGCGCTGCAGCACCTTGTCCGTCACCGTCAGGTTGGTCAGGTGGCGGCGGCCCCCGCTCTTCTTGGGCACACTGTAGCGCTCCAGTGGGGCCGGCTTGTACGTGTTCGCCAGCACCGCCCGGCGCAGGTTGACCAGTCGTTCTTCCCAGTTGCGGCCCCAGCGTTTGACGCTGACGCCATCCGACCCCGGCGCTCCCCTCCGCTCCCGCACGTCGTTCCAGGCATCCTCCAGGTTATGCCAGTCCAGTATCTGTTCGATCATCGTTCCATCTCCTGTTCATGACCCTTGAAAGAAATATGCGGTTGTTAAAGTGCCGTGGTGCGTGAGGCGTGAAACGTGAAACGTGAGACGTGAAACGTGAGACGTGAAGCGTGTTGCGTGTTGCGTGTTCGGTCTGGTCCCTAGTCCCTCGTCCCTAGTCCCTCGTCCCTCGCCCCTCCCCCCACCCCCTGCGTCTGCCCCAGCCCCATCGTCGTGCGGTAGCCGCTCCCGGCCCAGAAGGCGTAGCCCGCCAGGAGCAGCATGACGCGCGTCCAGTAGGCGTCGCCCACCAGGAAGCGGAAGTGGACCTCGCCGGTGAACCCGACGTGCGCTCCCTTGCCCCCCTGCTCGAACGAGACCAGGTGGCTGCGCAGCCGGAAGCGGCCCAGTGCGACGCACTCGGTGGCGTACCGCTTGGCCTCCTCCGGCAATGCCAGCGGAGAGAAGGTGTTCCACTTGCGCAGGTAGCCGTCGAAGACGAGCGCGGGCAGCGGCAGCGGCACGTCGCGCCCCTCGGAACGGAACAGGGTGGGCGAGGCGAAGCGCAGCGTGACGTCGCGCGGGTGCGCACCCGGGGCCAGCGTGTAGCGCTGCACCAGGCCGGTGTAGTCGGCGCGGCCTGCCCACGGGTCCTGGGCGGCCTCGGTGGCGATGGCGGCCACGCGCAAGGGGACGCCGGTCAGCGTCAGCGTCTCCCCCACGGCCGGCAGTGCGCGCTCGATGGCCGCGCTGACCTCCTCGGTCAGGCCGGTGAGCCGCAGCCAGCAGGGGCGCTGGGGATCGAGCCTGACCTGCCCCCCGCGCGCGGGACCGGTACCCCACAGGTTGGAGGTGGTGAAGGGGCGCGGCCCCTCGTCCTCGTGCAGGCGGTGGGCCAGCGCCGCGTCTACCCCCTCGATGCGGTCGAGGAACCAGGCGTGGACGGCGCGGTTCAGAGTGGCGGGGGCCTGGGTAGGCTCCAGCGGGTTCAAGGTGACGACGACGGCAAGCAGCATCTCAAGCCTCCCTCGTGACGTAGAACGCAGTGTCCACCAGCACGACGCGCAGCGTGCCGGGGATGGGGCGGCCTTCGGCGTCGCGCTCGCTCTCCACGTACTCCAGCGCGCCGCCGGTGGTGAGCGCGGCCAGCACCATGCCGGCGGTCAGCGGCTTGGTGCCGCCGGTGACGTCGGCGATGACCTCCTCGGGGCGCAACCCCTCCTCGGCCGCTTCCCGCTCGAAGACCGTGCGCACGGCCCCGTAGGCGGCCTGCACGTCCAGGTGCTGGATGTAGACGGGATGCAGGCGGGTGGCCGCCTCTTCCTCCAGCAGCCGCTGGGAGAGTTGGTGGAACGCTTCCCGCACCGGCCGGCTGTCTTGCATGACCAGCCAGCAATGGAGCGCGCCGTCGCTCCGCCGGTGGTGCTGGAGCGCAAACAGCAGGTGGTCGAGCGGCCCCGGCCCCAGCAGCCAGACCAGCCCGGCGTGAGGCGGGGCCAGGCGGCTTTCGTCCACCACCGCCTGCACCTGCCGCCCGCGCCGCCGGTCGAGCCAGTAGAGCAGGTAGGCCAGGCCGGTGCAGGCGAGGATGGCGACGAGGGGCCGCCAGGCGACCGGCAGCCCCTCGGCCGGCGCGGTGAGCAGGTTGTAGGCCAGGTTGGCCAGCAGCCCGACTACCAGCAGCCCCAGTGCAAAGGCGCCCAGCAGTTCCGGCGAGGGGCCCGCGCCGCGCAGGAAGGCGTCGAGGAACTCAGCGCGCCGCTTCATCGCTCCTCCGGTAGCGGGCCGCCTCGCGCACGGCCTGCAGGTTCACCAGTTCCGCCACCTCGAAGCGGGGCGGGGTGGAGCCGGGCACCGGGCGCAGGCGCAGGACGGTGGGAAAGTAGCCCATGCGCCCGTGCAGATGGGCCAGCAGCGTGACGGCGATGAGGTGGAGAGAGGGAGGGTTGACCAGGAGGGGGGCGGTCTGCCATTCCTGGGGGGTGAGGCCGGCCTGGTCGGCGAGCGCTTCGACCTGGGCGGGGAAGGGTTGGGTGTGGTCGAACTGGGTGGGGATGTTCACGACGCGCGTGATGGGCTGGCCGGAGAGGGATTCGACCTGGGCCAGGTGGTCGGGGGTTAGGGGGTGGGAGAAGTTGAGGAGGATCATGCCACGCCTCGCATTCCCTGTCTGACCCGGGCAACGATTCCAGGCAGTGACTCGCGGGTGATGATTTCCCGTACGCCGTATTCGCGAGCCCGATTACGAAACTGCCGGTTGATCTGGGCACTACCCCGACTGCTCACGAAGAATGCCCTGGCGAATGTGCCAAAACCCGAACGGATGGCCTGGAGTTTGTTGAGCGTCGTCTGACCACCGAGGTCGCCTGATTTGCATTCGATGAGTGTCAACTGCCCCCCTCGCGTGGCCAGAACATCCAGTTCGTTTTCAATACCCTCCAGACCCAGGTCGAGTTGGACGTCGTCAAAGTCTCCGCTGTCCAGCAAGCAAATGTACACCAGAGCATCAAGCCACCGGCCCGTCAAGAAGGCACGCCCCTGCGGTGTTGCCTCCCAGTGGTCCACGCAGTTCTTCACTAATCCTCCATCTTGAAGGATGGTCGCCAGTAGGGTATCCAGATTGGAGGCCGGCAGCACACCTCTTCCTTGGCTAATAGCCACGCCAAATTCATCGAGGCTGTCAACACAGTCAGGCCACAGGGACAACAGGCAACGGGCAGCATCAATGGCCGGCTGGTCAAGGCGATATAGGCGAGTGCGATCCTCGTCCACACTCTTGCCATTCGCCTTCAAGTAGGTGCGCACGGTCAACCTGCCAGCAAGGTCAAACTTTTCTTTCTTGACCTGACCGTCCGCAGAGAACCACAGCAGCTCCTCGTCAGCAGTATCCACATAGAGAGCATCGGCTTTCATCTCCAGGGCTGCCAGATAAGCGCCAATGGACATGCATTTGGTGCCGCCGGTGAAGTTGACAACTGCTCCACCACTCCCTTTTATTAGGTTGGCTACAATGGCCTGTATATGTGCAACTTCATAAGCTCCTACAGATGGATCAACCGACTGGGTCTCAACAATGCCCTCCAGTGCCTCAATCGTTTGTTTCCACGCTCGGAAAAAACGGGAGTCTTGGACGTCAGCATCCGTGGAGCGAATCAGCAAGAGCCGATCGTATTGGGCGCCCTTTTGCAGGATCGGGATGATGTTCTGCATGCGCTGTTCGCTGACCAGCGCGATCATTGTGCGTGGCATCTCGTACCTCCTCGTGCTTGCCGGACAAGTCCGGCGTGTGGAACGGTAAGAAGCTGGTCGGATAACAGCTCGGGATCGGCGGGTAATAGCCTGCCGCGAAAAGGCGTCGCCCGCCTATGGAGCAGCGCCCGATCAATCGGGCTTGGGATGATACGACAGTGAGTCGCCTGCCAATGGGGAACGGCGGGGGGTCAAGTTGCCGGTGGGTTGGTGAGATGGGAGTTGGTTGGCGGGCGGGGAACGGCGGGTGGTCAAGTTGCCGGTAGATTGGTGCGGTAGAGATCGGTCGGCTGCCGCGGAACGGCGGGCGATAAAGTCGCCCGCCTACGGAGCAGCGCCCGATGAATCGGGCTTGGGATAGTACGACGGCGAATTGTCTGAGGATGGGGACCGGCGCGCGATAAAGTCGCCACGGGGTTGGTGCGATGGGAGTTGGTTGGCGGGCGGAGAACGGCGGGCGATAAAGTCGCCCGCCTACGGAGCAGCGCCCGATGAATCGGGCTTGGGATAGTACGACGGCGAATTGTCTGAGGATGGGAACCGGCGCGCGATAAAGTCGCCACGGGGTTGGTGCGATGGGAGTTGGTTGGCGGACGGGGAACAGCGGGTGGTGAAGTTGCCGGTGGGTTGGTGAGATGGGAGTTGGTTGGCGGGCGGAGAACGGCGGGCGATAAAGTCGCCCGCCTACGGAGCAGCGCCCGATGAATCGGGCTTGGTATAGTACGACGGCGAATTGTCTGAGGATGGGGACCGGCGCGCGATAAAGTCGCCACGGGGTTGGTGCGATGGAAGTTGGTTGGCGGACGGGGAACAGCGGGTGGTCAAGTTGCCGGTAGATTGGTGCGGTAGAGATCGGTCGGCTGCCGCGGAACGGCGGGCGATAAAGTCGCCCGCCTACGGAGCAGCGCCCGATCAATCGGGCTTGGTATAGTACGACGGCGAATTGTCTGAGGATGGGGACCGGCGCGCGATAAAGTCGCCACGGGGTTGGTGCGATGGGAGTTGGTTGGCGGACGGGGAACAGCGGGTGGTCAAGTTGCCGGTAGATTGGTGCGGTAGAGATCGGTCGGCTGCCGCGGAACGGCGGGCGATAAAGTCGCCCGCCTACGGAGCAGCGCCCGATGAATCGGGCTTGGTTGGGTGAAGCGATGATGTGCTTGCTGGCCGAGATCAGCAAGCGATGGTCCACATCGGGCGGACGTCGCCCACGTGCGGAATGGCGACCGATGAATCGGACCCGGTATGCAGCGAGTGGTTGCTTGATCGGTAGATATTCCATCATCGTTGACCGGAGACCTCGTCCGCGACCGAGTATAGATCCATGAGCGCTGCGCGCCAATCGTCTTCTTCGGCCACGTAGAATGGTGTGGCCTCCCGCACCAGGCGCGGCCCCGCGTCATCTGAAGTCATGCGCTCCAGGATGGGGATGGCCGTACCTTCTGCGTGGTGTTCCTTTTGCCGTTCGACGTAGGCGATGTAGTTGGGCAAGCGCTTGGCGTCGAAGGAGAAGGCACCGTATGCATCTTGCCACCCGAAGCGCACCTCGCTAATCCCGGATTTGTTCATCCGGGTCGAAGCAACACCCTTGATCTGCCCAACGAACTTGGACACCGCAATGGTCGGGGGGATAGCCACGACCATGTGCACGTGATCTACGGTCCCCCCGATGGTATACACCACCGCCCCAAGCCCGACCGCCTTGCCCGTCAAATGGCCATACACTTCCTTTTCGACCGCTGGGGTCAGGAACGGTTGACGGTCTTTGGTTGACCAGACCAGATGGTAGAACAATTGCCAGTAAGGCATTGCCCTTGCTCCTTTACCCTTCCACTGGAAAGTCCCAAGCCCGATTCATCGGGCGCTGCTCCGTAGGCGGGCGAATTCATCGCCCGCCGTTTCCCGGCAGCCGACCAATTCCCATCCGCCAATCCACGACCACTTTATCGCCCGCCGCTCCCCATCGCACCAACCCAACGACGACTTCATCGCCCGCTGGTCTGGACTACACGCCTCTCACCGTTACAGCATCCCAAGCCCGATTCATCGGGCGCTGCTCTGTAGGCGGGCGACTTCATCGCCCGCCGTTCCCCGCCCAGCAGACCCATCCGGGCTGCAGAACCCATTGCCAGGATGCTCCCAAGCCCGATTCATCGGGCGCTGTTCCGTAGGCGGGCGACTTCATCGCCCGCCGTTTCCCGGCAGCCGACCAATTTCCATCCGCCAATCCACGACGACTTTATCGCCCGCCGCTCCCCGCCCAGCAGACCCATCCGGGCTGCAGAACCCATCGCCAGGATGCTCCCAAGCCCGATTCATCGGGCGCTGCTCCGTAGGCGGGCGACTTTATCCCGCTCGGATCCCGCAGACTAAACTTGCTTCTGCTGTTTTGTGCAACAGCCTAACATCGGTGCTTTTCCAATTCATCACGACACATTTGAACAAGGTCAGGATTTCTCTGCTCCCTATGGACTAACGCCTCCACCAGTTCGTTCAAATGGATGTACTCCAAAACCTCATTCCCTCGTCGGTTAATGCACACTGGACGGTCCCATTCTCCGGCCTGCCCTCTTTCCTCGTCGAGCACGTCGCCCGCCATACGGTTCAGATACTGGTTCTTGAAATGGTCAAAGTTCATCTGTGCAAACATTGCCTGAATGGTCGGGGCCTTGTCCTGTTTCAGACATCCGAGCAACTCCTGGCCGCACCGCCACGTCCCATCCTGCAGGATCTCCAGCACCCGGTAGTAACCGAGGTCAAAGGTAGTCTTGACCAGCGGCAGCCACACAAAATCAAACTGTGTCCGGTCTGCACTGAAAGGCTGCAGGTGTCGCCTGTCCGAGTCATGGGCAACGAAGATGTAGTACATGCGACCAATGAGGCCGCTCAGGGAAGCCACCTGCATCAGGGCCGCATTGAGCACATTGGTACCACCGGTGAGATTGGCCCATACACGCTTGCCCGTATCGTCACCGCGGGCAATAGCCAGCGTCGCTTTGGCCACAGTATCAAAGGCAGCCTGATAGTCATGCACATCCACTGGCCAGGCATACAGGCAGCCTCTGTCTCCCAAGAGGCCCTCGTCCTCCAGGAAGTCTCGGATGGCTTCGACAACATTTTGGGATCCTTTGGGCTTCTGCCAGCCCTGGCGCGTGTTAGGCCGGCCGTAGTCGTTCCAGGTGTAATCGTCTGCCGGGCGATCGCCGCAGCCCACCTCGGGGGAACAGAACAGGATCAGACTTTCGACGATGTCCCCGCCGTATGCACCTTTCACCTCCGTCTCATTGTGCTTGAGGTAGGCCAATGCGGAAGTGACGGCTCCCGGCGAGGCACCGACCGGCGCGAAGTGCACGATGCCCATATCACCCCTCCCTAAACCATTCTTGAGCGAGATCTTCACGCTGAAAAGTCCTCAGGATTTCCTTCACCACTTTGCTCCTAGTCTTCGTAGGGAGCGCATGATACAACCTCCTGCAAGCGCTTTCAGCGATATGCTTGAAGTCCAGGGCATCTCGATCAGTCTCGCGGTAGACTTCTAGCAAAGTGCGTTTCTGATCTTCGACACTTGGAAGCCAGTAATCGCCACACATCTCGACAACATCCTGTCGCGATGCCACTGCAACGCGAGTGCCTCGTCGCACGAAGATCTGGCCCACGTAAAGATCCGCCTCGTCGTTTCTTACCACATGGGGGCGGCGTTGGGAAACAGGAATGACCACTACTCCCAAACCGACTCCTGTTCCAGGATAGGAGGCTTGTCGGTACCAGACCTCAAAGGGAGGCTCGATAAAACGTTCGATCGCCTCCCCCATCTGCCGATGAAATTCATCAGGATCAGGAACCTGGAAACCCGGCATCCAAGCAGCATCCGGAGTACGGTGACGAGCATCTACTACCCCAACGACAATGTAGCCCACTCCCCCACCAGTATTGGCTATAGCCGCAGCATCTTTGGCGAAAACTGCCCTGCCTGGTCTCGAGGAACAGTCTATGCGCTCCTTGAGTTCGATCTTCTGTTCCTCATCGCCTGTGTCAATGACAGTACTGAGAACTTCCCAAGGGATATCACTCATTGCGGTACCTGTCACGTGACAATATTGAGTTTGATCCACCCCGGCAAGGTCAGCGGATTGCCATGTCCATCGCTGACCGTCCGCCGCGTCTTGGGAAAGTTGTTCTGCTGTGTCCGCCAGCGCCGCTGGAAGGTGACCCCTTCGCGGATGGCCCGGTCGTAGAGTTCTGGGTCGCGATCGCGCACACGCAGATCTATGGTGGTGGATAGGAACCCTTGGCCGGTACCCAGCCGCAACAGGGGAGCCTTGGGGTCGTTCTCGGCCTGTAGCCGCCTGATTTCCTTGTGCACAGCGAGATGGTCTTGGAAATATCCCTCGTCGGCCTCTAGAATGGCCGCCGAGCGTTGATAGGCCGCCTCCAACAGCCGTTCAGTAGAGAGGTTAGCGGCAGCGAGTTTGTCCAATCCCAGTTGCCTCAACGCCCAGCCTGCATCCTCGACGGATGCCAGCGTTAGGCGGAACGTGAAAGTCGTGCCGGGTTCTACGGCCTCCGCCAGAGTACGCGTGAAGCGCCCGGTGCCTACCGACTCGAGGGCGCATATCCGCAGGGCGTCGGCAGTCAGCAGTTCTCCATCGCCCACTTGGAGCAACTTCAGGAGGTCATACTTGGCATCGCTTTTCGACCCGCGCAGCGTAGCGCCCTCGACCTGTCCAGCAATTCCGGCCAGTTGTTGGATTTTTGCTTTGGGCGACTGGCCACTCTGGAACGTTCTGCGAAAGTCGGCGAGTTCGTTTCTCAGCATGGCATAGTTATCATCCTGACCCAACAAGGTGTACAGCAATGCCGTCCGCAGCGCCCCCTTCAACTCCGTACCTGGCACGTAGGGGCGGTAGCCGGCCTCCTTGATGAAGCCTCGAAAGCCATCATCGCCAGGCCGTACAGCCCAATGCACCGAGTAGGCTATGCATGCAACGCTCTTGACGAAAGTGGCGGCGTTCTTGCCCAGCCGCTGGCGCAGAAACCGCTCGACCGAAAGCCCGGAGGCCACCTGTCGCTTTTCCTGATTCAGTTGCCGCCGCAAATCGCGGTCTTGGCCCGCCTGCTCTATCTGTTGATCCAGCCGGGCCAGGCGGTCCAGCGTGGGTTCGATCCAGGTCAAGTAGGCTTCCTGCCCTGTGGAAGAGAAGGTGCGGATGAAACGGTCGGCATCGAGGACGTGGACCAGGTCACCATCTACCACGAAAGAAAGAGGGGTGAGGGTATCACCGTCCCAGATGAACAGGGGTGTCTTGACCTCAGCCCGAATCATGACGGGAGGACCGAATTTCATCGCACACCTCCTTCCTCTGTCCCAAGCCGGGCAAAGACCGGTACTGCGAGCCCACTTTGCCACACCGTGTGCCCTCCCTCTCCTGCAGGCACTACTTTGGCCAGTCGTCCATAGATGCATTGACGCTCTGCCAGCGGAAAGATCGAGCCCGGAGCGAACATTCGTATCCGCCGTTTGCGTACCGGTGGGGTATGCTGGCCCGGCATCGGCCGGACGAATCTCTGTTCGCGCTTGGGCCACAGGTTGAGCAGCATATAGTGCAACGGCCCTCTGTCAGGCAACCACTCTTCGTTTTGTGGCAAGTAGCGGGACAACGTGACGAAGGCGTTGGGGTCGTCGGCATGGGGTAGTTCCAAGGGATTGCCGTCTATCTCAATATGGAAGTGCCCCTTGCCGGTCGTGCGGTTGGCTCCCAGGCCGGTATCGGTCAGGTATCGGAAGGCCGGGCGGATGAGTCGCTCTACATCGTCCGCTTCGGCCCGGAGCACGCACCACAACCCACCACCAGCGCGGAAGAACGTCTCCTGTTCGAAGAACAGTAACCCTTCCGCTGTGGACCCCGCCACCCGGTCAATCTGGTTATGCTGCACGGCTTCATACTCGATGAACGGCCGCAGAATGCCAGAGCGCTGCAAACGGCGACGTTCGTCGTAGGTGATCAGTGCGTCCCCCGCTGGTTCAACGTCCTGTGAGCGGCTGCCTCTTGACGTGAAACGTCGAAACAGGCCCTCGGTGTTGGTCTGACCCCGAACCATCTCGGTGAACAGATCTTCAGAGAGGTACATGATCTCTTTCAGTTGTTTTGCTGTCCCGACTCCCCGGACCTTGGCGGCCTTGGAGCTCAGGTGCGGTTCGTGGCCCTGCTTTTCCTCGGCCAGAGTGTCCACCTGCTGCGGGCTCAGGCCCGGCAACAGTGGGCGGGGGTAGAAGCGCACCTGTGCTTCTGGTGGGCCATTACCGTTTTGTCCTTTCACCCGCAAGATTGGAAAGGTGGAACTGAAAGCGAAACGAGGCCGAGTATTGAACCCCTCTAACAATGCCTCCACGTCCGTCAGGCCCAGGTCGCGGATGGCCCAGCAGACCGCCCCGAACAGGGTGTCTGAACCAAGTTCCGAGGCCAGCGAACCCCGAGGCCACAGGCATACTGCATAGGTGTTCATAGCCACCCCCTATGGCCACTGGATGGTCTCAAAGCCCTGGACGATGCTTTCCACGGTCTTGCCGGGCAGTGGAACGGCCTTGATGCCCTTACCGGTCTTGTAGTAGTCCAGCGGTCGCCATTCCAGGCTCAACTTCTCGAAGCGTACTTGACCGTGACCCCGCGAGCCAGAACCGCCCAGGGCGCTGTTCTCCAGCAGCCGCATGGCGCTGAACAGGCTCTTGAGCAGTGACCGGTCATCGTCACGATAGACGTCGAAGACCATCTCGCACCGGAAGGCTGAGCCAGCCGGCACACGTTCCATTGGCCGCGGGTTGGCTTCCGAGGTCACGCGGTCAATGGCATTCTCGGTCTTGATTTCCGTGTACACGCCTCCGCCCAGCCACTCTTCCCATTTGGCCAGTGTAGAGCCTTCAAGTACCTCTCGGCCGTTGGATTCCACATACTCGCGGTAACCCGTGGGAAAGGCATCCCGCACTGAGAGACGCGCTGGCCCAGTGATCCACCATGCTTCACCTTCTTCGCCGACGCCAGTCTGCGGTGTCACTCCGAACAAACGACAGGCTTCGCAACGGCCACAACTACAAGGGCCGAAAGTGGGACTTTTGTCTGGCTTACGTCCCTCTGTAAAATGGTGGTGCTTGCCTGTATAGGAGTTTTCCCCCAGGCTCCATTCCAGCAGGCCGCGCAATTTGCCCTTGAGGGTGGAGCCAGGGATGTATGGGTATTCGCTGAGCGGGTCCTTGATGACCGGGTTGTCCACTCCACCGATTTCGATGCCTTCGGTTGAACCGCCAATGTGCAGGCCAGTGACGCAGCAGAGTTCTCCTCTCAGAATGTACTTGCCCTTGAATTGCAGATCCATTTCTTTACCCTCCTATCCCTTGACCTTCTCGTGCAGTTTATGGTAAGCGAGAATGGCTGTCAGAAAGTCAACAAGCAACCTAAAGTCGCCCACGGTCTCAAGCATCGCAGGCCTGAGGCTAGTCTTCATTATCAGATAGAAATCGTTCGGAATCAGTTCCCGCCCCCGTGCATAGGCTAGCTCAGGCATCACAGGCAGTAGATCTCTGCGGACACTGGCCGGCAGTTCCTGGCTGTCTTCTCTACGACGACCTTTCAAGGAACGTTCAACTTTCTTGATTGTATGAAAAAACCGCCGCAATTGAGTCGCCTTGAGTTGCTCTTTGCTTCTCCTGTCAGTCCACTTCGTTGCAAGTTGGTCAGCTAACCCGCCCGGCTCGGCGAAGTCCTCCAAGCGGAGGGCAGCCGACAGCGGCCCCTGGTGCTTTCCCAACGTCTCAACGACGTTTTGAGATGTCATCGTGCTCATCAGTTCACTCCTTTCTGGTGATCAAACTGACATAGGTTACCGGAACCAAGATTGTCTGTGCTGCTATAGCGTTGAATATGTCATCTTGCACTGTCTCTCGTACCTCCTTCCTCAGCCGTCGAGCAAGCGTATAGTATAATTCAGGAACCCACATCGGCTTCAAATGCCCGTTCCGATCTACCCGGTGCCTGCGGTACAGTCGGCCAATGTCGTGAATCAACGTGCGGGGTACATCTTTATCCTCGATCTTGTGACACAAGTCCTTCGCAAACCTCAGATTCCAATCGTAACCTCTGCCAACCTGTTCATCGTGCCAGACGACCGGATGGCTGAAGATATTGATCCGATTGCGCCCCGCATCCTTGGCCTTCCCAAGCCGGCCACTCACCAGTTGAGCAAAGCGTTGTACCGGGTAATGGGGTTTGACCTGGACTACACCTGCTGAGAGCGTGACATTGGGGTTGTGGCAAGCATACCCAGCGAAATCAGCCTGCAACTGGCTCGCAAGTTCGATAATCTGGTCCCAGGGGCCAACGACAAACAGGTCATCTCCGCCCGAGTATAGCACGTAGAACAGGTTAGTTATTTTCTCCCGCCAGGGATGGTCCTTGCCTGGCCCGTCTTTCCAGGCAGCAAAGACATTGTCGCACAGCCGATTGAGCCACCCGGAGAAAAAGAGATCCATGGTATGGCTCAAGGCAGCCTGCCGCGAAATCGTCGGCGGCTCAATGCCATCGCTGAACAGGAGTCCCAGGTGGTCTACATCTGCTTTCAGCACTCCCAGACGCTTGGCCCCTGTGCTGAGTTCAGCGATCTCTTCAAAGTCCAACACGTCGCCGGGGTTGGCAGGTTCGCGAGCATGAAGTTGTACGGCCTCCAAGGCCACCGGTGCCGCGTTGGCCAGGAAATGGAAGCCCAGTCCCAATCCTGGAGGCACCTCATCCAGGACAAAGTCTGTACTGTTCAGGCGATAGAGCATCGCTGGAGATGGTCTCTGTCGTTGTCGGTACAGGAAGGTCTCTGCCTGGCTGGGGTTCATGAGAAGCACTGTGGTATCGAAACACTCGAAGGAAACCGACACTGCCCCTTGAGGCGTTTCTGGCTTGTCGTAGGTGAAGGCTATCCAGGAGGTGTCCGGCAATTTGCCCCCGATTTCGTGCTGCTGCTTACACATCGGGCAGATACGCGGCTCGTCCATGGAGGTCAGATGGCAGACCGGGCAGGCGTGATATTCATTCTTGCCCGACACGTAAAAGTCCTCGCGGTCCATCTGCCCTTGCCACTTGCGAGTCTTATTTTGGATCAGTTGATATTCCAGCCCCGCGTAGACACGGCGCAGATTTCCGAAGTCGCTGGGAGTAACCTCTTGGGTAGCAAACTGAATACCCAGCTCCCCATTGAATGTGTCGAATAACCAGCACTCCAGTTCTTTCAGACATTCGGCCAGTTCCTGCTGCGAGTGCTCGTCTACGGGGATCAACAGGTCGAACCGCCCACCGCCGCAAAATAACAGATTGGCGCTAGGTAGTCCCAGCCTACGTATCAGCCAGTCGCCTGCGGCGTCACCCAGCAATGCCAGGTAGAATGACCGCCCGCGCAAACGCTTCGCAACACCCCGGAAAGTGGCATCCCCTGCCGGGCGGGTAATGCGGTAGATAAAGCCCTGAATGCCTGACAGGTCACCGCGTGTCATCACTGCTACAGGCTGTTGCCATACAGCCTCGTCACGGCGCAACAACAGATCCAGTTGATCGTCACTTAACCCTCGTTCCAAACAGGCAGCGATGGCCGCCGTTACCTTGAGGTGGTCGTAGAGGGAGACATCGGGCAGAGTTCGCTCTTCGGCACCTGCGCTTTCCTTCCCCAGTGTCGCCGAGGGCACAAACGTGAGGTACTTGCGCAGTAGCGACAACAACGATGTAAAATGTTGCTCACCGGTAGTGGCACCAGCCGTCTTCAGTTTGTTGATTTCGTCCTCAAACTGCGCCCAAAGGTCGGCATACTGGCTGGTATCCACGGCCTCCAGTCCTCGCTGGGGGAACGGGCTATCCAGATTCAGGGTATTGAGGCCAAAGCCCCATGGTTCCTCTGGACTTGCGCCGGTCAGTTCAAGCCGGGCCAGAATGGGTACCAGCGGTGTTGTTGATGGTTCTGTACAAGGTGCCGTCCCAGTATCCCGCTCGCTGGCTGCCAGCCAGTCGGCTAGGCGGACCACCTTGACGACACGCCGGCGGGGCGATTGGCTGTGGTGCTCTGCCACCGCACCGGCCAGGTCTTCCCATATTGCGCGGGGGAACATCTCTTGGATGCCCCTAATCCATCCGGCCCCTATCTCGGTGTGCTCGCCGGATTTACCCGCCCGCTGCCCAAATTGGCCTACGTCGTGCAGCAATCCGGCCAGTGCCGCCAGGTACACTTCGTCATTTGCCGTCTGTTCGTTGGCCATTTGCCATTGACCTCCTTCTTGCTCTATTCATTATACTGGACTGTCCCCCCCTCGCCAATGGAATCATCTCCCATCAGTTTTAGAACTCGTTCCAATGTCCTCCCTCCCCTTTCGTGCTATCATAACCACGAAGCCGTCTTCTCACCTACACTCATTCGCCGATTCGCCGATTCGCCGGTTCGCTCAAAATACCGCCCGAACTTTTCGCGCAGGAAGTGATAATCCAGCCGCGCGTCTTGCGGCAGTTCCCAGGCATTGCGGCACTCGCTCAGGATGACCGTCTTGTGAGCATGCACCGTCTTGACCGTCACGCACAGCGTCTCGGCCACCTCCTGAGGGCTTTGGCCACCGGCAAACGCCCGCAGCGCGTCCAACTGCCGGTGGGTCAGTTGCTCGACGGCGGCCTGGCAGCGGGCACGCTCAGTGCTGTCGAGCCAGCGGGTCTGGGCGGCCACGACTTCCACCGGCGAAGCCTGCGCCAGCGCGCGCAAGGCCGGAAAGTAGGCCCCCCAGGGCATCAGCGGCACCTGGAGCAAGCGCACGCCGTCCTCCGGCCGGGCGTGCATGATGGCGCCGTCGCGCGCCCGCTCCAGGAACTCAGGCGGCGTATACATGTGCCAGAGGCGGTCGTGGTGGTCAAAGTGCAACATGGCCGCGCTCATGGCGAGCAAGGCCAGCATGCGCCGTCCGCCCGCAATGCACACGTGCAGGTGCTGGCCCTGGGTCTTCAGGGAAGCGATCAGTTCGTACACGGCGCTCCAGGCGGCGTCGGCCGCCGCATCGTCGCGGATGTCGTCCAGCCGCTGCCCGCCCTGACGGATGGGGAAAAAGTGCAGGTGACAGGAATGGCCGGCGTAGCGACCGTCCGGGAATTCGGCCGCCAGTTTGACCAGCGCGAGCCCGGTGAGCGAGTCGGCCTGGGGGGACAGGTGGACCACGATCACCTCGTCAATCACCTCGCCCCGCCGGAGCAACTCATCCAGCGCGAAGGTCACGATCTGCGGGCCACCGGCCATCGTGGCGACCAGCGTACTGCCGGTCGTGGGGTTCGCCATCGTCCATCCTCCTCACTGCTTACTTGAAAGGAAATGGCATCATGGAACTCTTTCCAGCGGTGCTGATTGGGGGACCTCCCAACAGTGGCAAGTCCGTGTTAACCTACAACCTTACCCAGGCGTTACGTGAACGGGGCGTCCAGCACTACGTCCTGCGGGCGGCCCCCGACGGAGAGGGAGATTGGGTCAGCGAAGCCGACCCGAGCCTGGTGCGCACGATTCGGATCCCCCGGACCTGGACGCCTGCGTTCGTCGCACACGTCTGCGCGAGCCTGGCCCACCGCCCATTGCCGTTGATCGTGGACGTCGGCGGCCGCCCCACCCCCTGGCAGGAAACCATCTTCGACCACTGCACCCACGCCGTGCTGCTCACGCCGCACGAACCCGCTCACGCCGCGTGGCTGGAGTTGGTGGAGCAGCACCATCTGGTCTTGCTGGCCGACCTGCGCTCGGAGTTGTGCGGCACCAGCCAGGTGACGGCTGCGCAACCGGTGTTGACGGGGGTGATGGCCGGGCTGGCATGGGGACAGCCGGTCGGCGGCCCGACGTTCGAAGCGCTGGTCGAGCGCTTCACTCACCTCTTCGCCTACGATGCCGACAGGTTGCGCCGTTCTCACCTCACCTCCGCGCCGGTCGAAACCGCGATTGACCTGGATCGCCTGGCGCACACGCTCGGCGTCCCATTTACCGGTGACAGGGCCGACTGGGAGCCCCAATTCTTGCCTGCGGTGCTCGACTATCTGCCCGAGGCCACCCCTGTGGGGCTGTACGGCCGGGGACCCAACTGGCTCTACGCAGCAGTAGCCCTGCTCGCTCATCCTGAGCCTTTCTACCAATTCGACGTGCGCCTGGGCTGGGTGAAGCCACCCACGCTGTGCCTGGGCACACCCCCGGCAGATGCTCCGGTGCAGGTTCACCCGCAGCCCCGGCCCGGCCACGTCCACCTGGCGTTCGAGATTACCAGAGCCCACCTGGACTATGCCGAGGCCGCGGGGCTGGTCACGCCCCCCGTCCGGCCCGGCCAGGGCGTGGTGCTGAGCGGGAAACTGCCACTCTGGCTCTACACCGCGCTGGCCCTCACCTATGCCCCTCACGCCGCGTGGCTCGCCGTCTACCAGCCACGGTATGGGGCCGAGGCCATCGTCGTCAGTTCCCACGACCTCTCACTGCCGGTGGGGCATCGGACAGTGTCGCCGCCCCCGCCGACGACGGTCACGTAGAGGATACCCATGAAACGCAAAGGCGCACCTGTCCCATGGACAAAGTGCGCCCATCCTATCTTACCCCATCGGCAGCCCCGCTTGTCGAGCCACTCCCCTACGCTCCGTTCCCTTGGCTGAGAACCGCTACCACTTACACATATTCTATCACACTTACCCCGCACTATGCAAGTGCATCCTTTCCCCTCACCCCCGCTCCCCCTCACCCCCGCTCCTCCCTTAATCCTTTCCTCGTACTTTCTCCACCCAATTTTCACCTTCCCCCTGTACACTCGCTTTGCTGCCTGTGCCGTCTGTCAGCCGCAAGGGGGTGTCGCCTTGATCAAGTGCTACCCGTTCATCGTCCCTGTCTTAGCCCTGGCTCTGTTGGTCATGATGCCAGGGCCGTTTGTCGTAGCCCGCGGCTCCTACGATCGAGCCCAGCAGGCGCCCCCCCCCACCTGCCGGCTCGTCCAGCGCGGCTTCTTTGGCGAGGTGGCGGACGGCTATATCTGGGAGACGACGCCGGGGAACAGTTACAACAACGATAGCCTCTACACCGGCTCCATCGGCTCCGGCGAGCGCCGCTCGTTCGTCCGTTTCGGCCTCGACTTTCTGCCAGCAGGGGCGGTCGTCAGTTCAGCCCTGTTCGGCCTGTGGGAGACCAGCGCCGGCTCCGGGCAGACGGTCACCCTGTACCGGGTCACCGCCGCCTGGAGCGAGGGGCAGCCGACGTGGAACAACTTTGCCGGCAACTACGATAGTTCCGTCACCTGGGGCCGCTTCACGGCCAATGGGCCGGGCGTGCTGGTGGCCGACCTGACCGGGCTGGTCGCGGCCTGGGCCGGCGGCAGCGTCCCCAACTACGGCCTGCTCCTGAAGAACACGTCCGGCCAGGCCCTCGACCGCTATGCCAGCAGCGACAGCGGCCAACTCTATAAGCCGGGGCTCCTGGTGTGTTACGTGGTGAACAACCCGCCGAACGCCGAGGACGATTTCGCCACCACCGACGAGGACACGCCGGTGGACGTCCACGTGCTGGCCAACGACTCCGACCCCGACGGTGACGCGCTCACCGTGAGCGACTACGACTCCTCCAGCACTCAGGGCGGCACGGTGAGTTGCACGGGGGCCGGGGTGTGCACCTACACCCCACCCCGCGATTTCCACGGCACCGACACCTTCACCTACACCGCCAGCGACGGCCACGGCGGCACCGGCGTCGCCACCGTCACCATCACGGTCAACCCGGTCAACGACCCGCCACGGGCCGTGGACGACGCTGCCACGACCCCTCCAGATGTGCCGGTGCAGATCAACGTGCTGGCCAATGACTCCGACCCCGACGGTGACGCGCTCACCGTGAGCGACTACGACTCCTCCAGCACTCAGGGCGGCCCGGTGAGTTGTACGGCCGCCGGGGTGTGCACCTACACCCCGCCAACCGGGTTCACCGGCACCGACGCCTTCACCTACACCGCCAGCGACGGCCACGGCGGCACCGCCACCGCCAGCGTGAGCATTACGGTGACGGCCGTGCCCCCCACGGAGCACCTGCTTTACGTGCCCATCGTCATGAAAGCCTACGGACTCCCGCCCGGCCCCGACCTGGTCGTGGAGCGCATCGAGGTCGCGGGCAGTCACGTCCTGGTCGTCATCAGGAACCAGGGGACTCTGCCTGTCCCGGTGGGGAACTCGTTCTGGGTAGACCTGTACGTGGACCCTGACCCGGTCCCGACCCGCGTCAACCAGACCTGGCCCATGCTGTGCGACCTTGGGGTAGCCTGGGGCGTCACGGTGCCGGCCCTGCCGCTGGCGCCGGGCGGCACACTCACCCTCACGATCGGCGACCCCTACTATCAGGCGGACGACAGCAACTTCCCCACGTCGCTCCCCGCCGGCACGCCGGTCTACGTCCAGGTGGACTCGGCCAACGTGGGCACCACCTACGGCGCGGTGCTAGAGAACCACGAGATGGTGGGCTGGACCTACAATAACGTCAGCGGTCCGGTGCTCTCGACGCTCAACACCATGGGTGAAGGGACGGCAGGGACCGGAGGGCCGCTCGTGGAGCCCCATCCGCGCGCTTCGCCCGGCTGGCTGCCATCCAGGCCCTAGACAGATAGAAACCAGGTTTTTCCCAAAAACCTGGTTTCTTTTGGGCAAAACCTGGTTTCTCTGCCCTACGTGCTCCGCCGTACCTGTGTCGCCGCCTCGAAACCTGCCGCGAGCGCCTTCAGGTTGACTTCCGCGCTCCCGCGCGGTGCGCGGGCCCGCACCGCTGCCT
>Ga0315274_10004927_pt1 | contig 19584 bp, 16 predicted proteins | sample YL17G02_20_MG_FD_203700 | JGI IMG/M metagenome (GOLD analysis project Ga0315274, IMG submission 203700) | Sediment microbial communities from Yellowstone Lake, YNP, Wyoming, USA - YL17G02_20 | ecosystem: Environmental > Aquatic > Freshwater > Lake > Sediment | place: USA: Wyoming | collected... | reverse complement strand
GCTCTCACGAAGACCGGAGACATCCGCGAGATCCAGCGCATCTTCGAGCAGTACTGAGGTGGATCGAGTGGGTTTCTGACGGTGTCACGGTGAGCCGGGACTGGCGCCGCCGGTGCCCTCGCGGGCGCCATCGCGGGCCGGCGGATGGTACCCTGACAACCACAGCCTGCCCCTGACGAGTTCGCGGTACGATGGTGGCTAACGAGAACACGCCGGAGGGGTCAGGTGCGAGAACCGGGTGAGGCGACCCATGGAAGAGCGTGGAAGATCTGAGGGATTCTCGTTGCTCGGCGGCCTGCTGCACCGGCTGGGGTGCCGTCTGGGCCTGGTCCGCGGGGGCACGAACACCGTTGCGCTCGGGCTGGCGCTCGGGGCGCTCTTGTGGATCATCCTGGTGGCGCTGGCGTTCATCGAGGGCGTCGGCCACAGGCTCTTCTCCCTCTCGGTGATCGGGGCGCACGTTCGCCTCTTGGTTGTCATCCCGCTGTTCTTCCTGTGCGAGTCGTGGCTGGATCCTCGCCTGACGACGTTTGTCAGCATGATCGTCCGTTCGGGGGTCGTGGCGCGAAACGCACTGCCGGCCCTGGAATCTGACATCGCACGTACTGCCCGGTGGAAAGACTCCTGGCTGGCGGAACTGATATGCGCGTTGGCGGCTGTGCTGTTGTCGGTGATCGGACCGCAGTTGCATCTGTCCGGCGCAACAGCAGCATACGACCCGAGCCGTGCCGTGGGCGGGGCGACCGTTGCCGGCATGTGGTATGGCATCGTCTGCCTGACGCTCTTCCGCTTCCTTGTGGCCCGCTGGATCCTGCGGCTCGGCCTCTGGTCGTACTTCCTCTGGGGCGTGGCGAAACTGGAGCTCCACCTGGTGCCGACTCATCCCGACGGCGCTGCCGGGTTGGGGTATCTGGAGGTCGTGCACATTCATTTCGCTCCTTTGGTTCTGGCGATCTCGGCGACTCAGGCCGCCGCGTTCGGGGAGGAGATCTCGGCGGGCACGATGACGCTCGAGGCGATCTACCCGGCGCTTGCCCTTGCTCTGTTTGTCGACGCGGCGCTGTTTCTTGGGCCCTTGCTCATCTTCACCCCCAAGCTCTGGGCCTGCCGTGTGAAGGGCCTGAGCGACTACATGAAATTCGCGGAGAGCTATGTGACCGCATTCGACAGGAAATGGCTGGGCGGGGACCCTGCGGCCGGCGAGTCCCTGCTGGGTACACCAGATTTGCAGTCCCTGGCCGACCTGGGCAACAGCGTCAATGTCGTGCGCAACATGCGCTTGGTTCCTGTGAGCCTGCGCATGTTGACGGAGTTCGCGATAGCCGCGCTGCTGCCGGCATTGCCGTTGCTTCTGTTGAAGTATCCCATCGCAGAGCTGACCCAGAGGTTCTTCTCGAGGTTGACCGGTTTGTGACCGAGGAAGGAGCGAGCGCTGATGGGAGTTGAGGTCATCGATCTCTAGGAACTGAAGCTGAGCTCAGGTTGGCGGTCGCGCGGACGGTCCTCGCCGCGGACCGGGCCCTGCTGGCGCGGGTGAGGACACCGCTGACGCTCATCGGCTTTGGTTTCACGATCCACAAGATTCTCAGCACCATCCAAAAGGCCGGTGGCGTCACGCTCCTCAGGGCGCAGACGCCGAGGTACATCGGGATCTTCATGATCCTGGTCGGCATCGTTCCGCTGGCGCCCTCGGGGACACGGTCGAGCAGCGTCGGGAACACCAGCGAGCCGTTGCGCCGCCCGGCGATCCCCGCCGCAGCTTGCTCCAGAATCGCGGTCCTCTGGTGAGGCGCCAGCGCGGCCATGGCTTCCTGCGCTCCTGCCGCGGCGTCGAGCGCTGCACGCAGTTCATCGGCTCCCGCGCGCGCCAGGCGCCCGACCTCCTCGGCCATCCCGGAATCGCTGCCCGTGCGGCGGCGCTTTCGAGTGCGCCAATGGTACTCTGAGCGTCGCGCCACGGTTGGAGGGCTGATGACACTGCCCGATCACAAGACCAAGATCGTCGCCACCATCGGCCCGGCCTCTGAATCCCAGGAGAAGCTCGAGGGCCTCATCCGCGCCGGGATGGACATCGCTCGGCTCAACTTCTCGCACGGCGACTTCACCGGTCACGCCGAGCGCATCGCCCGTATCCGCGCGGCGGAGCGCGCCACGGGACGACACATCGCAATCATGGCCGATCTGCCGGGGCCGAAGATTCGCATCGGGACGATCGAGCCGGAGCCGATCCAGCTCCGCTCCGGCGGCACCTTCACGCTGACCACGAAAGAGACGGTGGGCGACGCCACCCGCGTCTCGGTCAGCTTCGATCGGCTACCGAAGGTCGTCAAGCCGGGCGACCGGCTGTTCCTGAACGACGGCCTCGTGCAGCTCGTCGTCGAGCGGGTTGCGGGCAGCGACGTGCAGTGCAAGGTCGCGGTGGGCGGAGAGCTGCGCTCGCGCAAGGGCCTCAACCTCCCCGGCATCGACCTCGGCATCAGCGCCTTCACCGACCACGACCGGACGTGCCTCGAGTTCGCGCTCGAGCACGGCGTGGACGCCGTCAGCCAGTCGTTCGTGGAGACCGCGGCCGACATCGAGGCCGTTCGCACCGCCGCCGGCGCCGCCGGCAAGAAACCTTTCGTGATCGCCAAGATCGAGCGGTCGGGCGCACTCGAGCACTTCGACGAGATCCTGAGGGCGGCCGACGGCATCATGGTGGCGCGGGGCGACCTCGGCGTCGAGGTTCCGATCGAGGAGATCGCCATCACCCAGAAGCAGCTCATCGCCAGGACGATCCTGGAGGGCAAACCGGTCATCACCGCAACACAGATGCTCGAGTCCATGGTTGCGAGCCGGCTACCGACGCGAGCGGAGGCCACGGACGTCGCCAACGCCATCCTGGACGGCACCGACTGCATCATGCTCTCCGCCGAGTCGGCGGTGGGGAAATACCCCGAGGAAGCCGTGGCCATGCTGGCCCGCATCGCTGCCGCCACCGAAGCCCGTCGCCCCCCGGCCCGGCTGAAAGACCTGCGCGCGCTCTGCCTGGAGCAGAAGCCCACCACGGTGGCGACGGCGATCGCCTCTGTCGTGGAGCAGGCGCTGGACACCGTGCCGTGCGCGGCGCTGTTCGTGCCCACGCACACCGGCACGACGGCGCGGATGATCTCGCGGTTCAAGCCCTCGGCGTGGATTGCGGCGGTCAGCCATGACCCCGCCGTTTGCCGGGGGCTCGCCTTTTCCTACGGCGTGCAGCCGGTCCAGATGGCAGAGGAGCCGGCAAACTGGCGCGAGTTTGCCCGGGGCTGGCTGCGCGAGCAGAACGTGTCCGGCCCGATCGCCATGCTCGTGGCCGGCCCATCCGAGCGGAACCCCGACGCCAACCACCGCATCGAGTTCATGCGCGTGGGGGAACGGCACGAGAAGGCGTGACGCGCCCTCCGGCCCGGCTCGGGTTCGCACCGCCACACGGCTACAATGGCCGCGACATCGCGTGAGAGGCTTCGGCGCGACCCGCGCCCGGAGGGGACGATGAACATGGAGAAGATTCTCGAGACCGCCCACGAGCTCGCGGAGCCCTTCCGCGTCAGCAAGGGCAGGGACTTCCGCCTCAGGGACGTCGACCCCGGCGACACGCTCCGGCTGAAGACCGAGGACAAACCCAGGGCCAAGGAAGCGCTCGCGGCAGGCGTCGCGGCGCTCGCCGAGCTGCAGGAGCGGCTCTACGCCGAGGACAAGTGGGCCGTGCTGCTCATTTTTCAGGCGATGGACGCCGCCGGCAAGGATGGGGCGATCAAGCATGTCATGTCCGGTGTCAACCCCCAGGGCTGCCAGGTGCAGTCGTTCAAGGCACCGTCCACCGAAGAGCTCGATCACGACTATCTCTGGCGGTGCATGAAGGTCCTGCCCAACCGGGGCCACATCGGCATCTTCAACCGCTCCTACTACGAGGAGGTGCTGGTCGTCCGCGTACACCCGGAGTACCTCGCCGGCCAGAAGCTCCCGCGCCAGGTCGTCACGAAGAACATCTGGAAGGAGCGCTACGAGGACATCCGCAGCTTCGAGCGGTACCTGACGCGCAACGGCGTCGTCATCCGCAAGTTCTTCCTCCACGTCTCACCGAAGGAGCAGAAGAACCGCTTCCTCGAACGCCTCGAGAACCCGGAGAAGTACTGGAAGTTCTCCCCTGCCGACGTCAAGGAGCGTGCTTTCTGGGACCGGTACATGGACGCGTACGAGGACATGATCCGGAACACCGCCACGAAGCACGCCCCGTGGTATGTCATCCCTGCGGACAACAAGTGGTTCACCCGCGTCGTGGTAGCCGCTGCGGTGGTCGAAACGCTCGCTTCGCTCGCCCTTGACTACCCCAAGGTGAGCCAGGCGAGGTTGAAGGAGTTCGCGGCGGCAAGAAAGGCGCTGACCGCAAAAAAGTGATCGCCCTCGAAGGCATTGGACCAAAGGCCAATTGACTCGCCTCTGACGATCCAGCTAGCATCGCGAAAGCCTCGATCGAAGGGAGGAGTAAGATGAGAACCTTCACCGCCCTTGCAGTGGCAGTCCTCGCCGTGTTCGCCGTCGGTGGGTGGGCCGTTGCACAGGAACCACCCCCGACACAGCCGCCGGCTGCGCCACCTGCGGCAGCACCCGCTGCGCCACCTGCGGCAGCACCCGCTGCGCCACCCGCGGCAGCACCCGCCGCGCCACCCGCGGCAGCACCCGCTGCGGCACCCGCGGCAGCACCCGCTGCGGCACCCGTCGCGCCACCCGCGGCAGCACCGGCTGCGGTACCCGTCGCGCCACCCGCGGCAGCACCGGCTGCGGTACCCGTCGTCGCACCTGTTGCGGCACCCGTCGCCGCACCTGCTGCGGCACCCGCTGCGGCACCCGCAGCGCCGGCCGCTGTGCAACTCCCGACCGTCTACATGGAGGCGATGCGCATCCAGCTCGACGGCAAGGCGAAGTACACGGGGAACGTGAAAATAGAGTTCCAGATCCGGGGCCAGGAGGCAAGGCTCGTCTCGGTTGACGTCATCCCCAATACAAAGTCCGACGAGATTGCCCGCGACCTCTACAAGCAGCTGTCGCTGATGGCCGGCGGCGACGTCAAGCTCAAGCAGAGCAGCGACAGGATCACGCTCGAGAAGGCGAACAAGAACGCGCCCCCCTTCTCGATCAGGATCGCCTACCAGAGCATCATCGGGGTGTCGTTCCTGATCGATCAGGACTGAGCCCTGGCAGCCAAGCGGGGGAACGTGGCCGAGCCGCAAGGCCGGCCACTGGCTTCCCGTCCGTACCACGTGCCCGCCCCGATCGGGCCTGCGTTCATCGCCTTCGGCACTGTCCAAGGGCGCAGCAGGATCCAGGCGGCGTAGGGTTATCATGACCTCGGTGAGGAGTCGAATGCCGGCCACTGCAGCGTGGCGGACGGCGCTGGCAGCGCTGCCGGCGCTCCTCCTCGTGCTGGTCTCCTGTGCGCACACCGACCAAAAGACGGCGGCGATGCAGGAGGTGGCCGAGCATTGGCCGGTCATCCCCGTGCAGGCCTGGATCTCCGGGCACCGGCTCTCCGTGATGCTGCCGGGCGAGAGCGGCGTGGAGCGCTTCAGCGCTTCCTGGAAGCAAGGCGGTCTCGACGAGTACGGCTATCGCTTCCGCATCGCCGAGTTGGTCCCCGCAGACCTGAAGCCGGAGGAGGACGAGAAGCCCAGCAGGGCGCGCCCGGTCACGGTGCTTGACACGGGCGCCTGGGCACGTTTCACCCGGGCGCTCGCCGAGCGTCTCGCACCAACCGCGCCCGGAAAGGCGGCGCTGCTCCAGGTCGGAAGCACCGAACGCCTGTTGTCTCGCAGCGCGAGTGGCCAGCTTCGCACCGTGCCATTCCGGGAGGCCCCCCCTGGCCTTGAGGTCGTCGCGCGCTACAACGTCGTCGAGATCGCCACGGAGGCAGCCCGCTTCATCGAGACCGAAGCCCCAAGGACCGGCGTCTCAGCCAACGCCTTTCTCTTCGTCTTGGCCCCGCGAGGACGCCGCCAGGGTCTGGTGTTGTTCGACACCACCCAGAAGCTGTGTGTGACCGTTACGTTGCCACAGCCCATGCCGCAACGCGAGGGCAGTTCCTTCAGCCACAGCGCACGTACCGTCGAAGCGCTCACGCTGGAGGCGCATGTCGTGGCGCTGATCAAGAATCCCGTTTCGTCGCTCGGCCGACTGATCAACATCGTCGGGCAGTGGCTTGCGACCTGGGGCACTCGCACCAGGCCTTCGACCTCGCTGCCGGTGGCGCCACTTTCCGGCGCCGCGCCGATGGACTTGCAGTCTTGGGAGCGCGACCTCGACCAGTTGACCGGCGGCCATCCCAGCCGCGGCTCGATCCGCCTGTTGATCAACGGCGAGCGTTACTTTCCTGTGCTCGAGCAACGAATCCGGGAAGCGCGCGAGTCGATCGCGATACGCGTCAACATCTTCGACACCGACGACGTGGCCGTGCACATCGCCGACCTACTACGCGCGCAGTCGGCCACCGTGCAGGTGCGGGTGATCATGGACCAGATGTCGACGATCGGATCCGGCAACTCCCCGCCTGGCACCACGATGCCGCAGGGATTTGTGATGCCGGCCTCGATGTGGCGCTATCTCGAGCGCGGATCGCGCGTTGCCGCCCGCGCTTTCCTCAATCCGTGGCTGTCGTCCGATCACAGCAAGGTCTTCATCTTCGACTGGCGGTACGCGCACCTGGGCGGCATGAACATCGGCCGCGAGTACCGCTACGAGTGGCACGACATGATGGTGGAGCTCGAGGGGCCGGTGGTCGGCCGGTTCGCTAAGGACTTTGAACTCTCCTGGGCTTTCGCCAGTGCGCTCGGGGACCTCGCCTTCGTCACCGCCGAAGCCACCGCTACGAGCCGCTTCGCGGGGGCGGAGGAACGGGCCGACTACGTCGACATCCGTCCGATTTACACGCAGACCGGGAACCCGCAGATCTTCAACGCGCTGATGAGCGCCACGGAACGGGCGCGCAGCTACATCTGGGTGGAGAACCCGTACCTCTACGACAACGCCTTCGTGAAGGCGCTCGTGGGCGCACGGCGGCGAGGCGTCGACGTGCGGGTGGTGCTGCCGAGCGACTCCGACCTTCCCCCCGGCAACGCCTCCAACATGGTCACGGCCAACGACCTGATCGCCAACGGCGTGCGGGTGTTCGTGTACCCCGGAATGACGCACGTCAAGGCGCTGATCATCGACGGCTGGATGTGCCTCGGCTCCGCCAACTTCAACAAGCTGAGCTTCCGTCGCAACCTCGAGACCAACATCGGAACCTCGGCGCCAATCGTTGTCGACGAGCTGAGGCGCGAGCTGTTCGAGCGCGATTTCGCCGACTCGACCGAGCTCCTCCAGCCGGTGGCGGTCGGCGATCGCGACCGCTTCGCCGAGTGGGTCATGGATCAGTTCTGACGGCGGCATCGCCGCCCCCTCCCGTTCCCTCGCGGTGATGATGCCCAACGAGCCTCCCGACTCGCCGCGGCGGAGCTGAGGTCACCACCCCCGAGAGCGCAAAGGAATCTGCGGCCGCGACACGGTCGCTGACCCGGACGACGTGCTCGCCCTCGAAGGCATTGGACCAAAGGCCAATTGACTCGCCTTTGACGACCCCGCTAGTATCGCGAAAGCTTCGATCGAAGGGAGGGGTAAGATGAGATCCTTCACCGCTTTTGCAGTGGCAGTCCTCGCCGTGTTCGCCGTCGCCGCGTGCGCTCTCGCCCAGGGACCAGCGCCGGCTCCTGTGCAACTCCCAACCGTGTACATGGAGGCGATGCGCATCCAGCTCGACGGCAAGGCGAAGTACACGGGGAACGTGAAGATCGAGTTCCAGATCCGGGGTCAGGACGCAAAGCTCGTCTCGGTTGACGTCATCCCCAATACAAAGTCCGACGAGATTGCCCGCGACCTCTACAAGCAGCTGTCGCTGATGGCCGGCGGCGACGTCAAGCTCAAGCAGAGCAGCGACAGGATCACGCTCGAGAAGGCGAACAAGAACGCGCCCCCCTTCTCGATCAGGATCGCCTACCAGAGCATCATCGGGGTGTCGTTCCTGATCGACCAGAACTGAGCTAGGCTCCGCGAGCGCGGGCGAGGATCCAGCCGCCGAGCACCGGGCTGACCGCCTGGTGGCGGGGCGGCTGGTGCTTCACCATTCAGAAGCGGAGGCGGTACGCCGGGTTCAGGTCATCGCTGTCCGCGATCCGGCACGTGCCCGAACCCTTCAGTGTGAGCGTTCTCTCGACCTGCACGACACACTTCAGGCTGGTCCCCTTGCTGCCCTCGAGCCGGCCGCTCATCTGTATCGTCTCCCGCGCGCCCGTCATGGGCGGGGGCGCCACCCCCGGGGTCACCGAACCGCCGCCCAGGGGAGGCGCGGGGGCCGCCATGCCGCGGTCCGGTTTCACCTCTTCCGCGTGGAGAACCCCTTCGAACTCCTCGCCGGTCTCCGCGTCCGTGCCCTTGACCGTCGCCGAGGTCTCGGCGACGGCAACCGTCACCTTGATCTCCGGGCCGGTCGGCAGCTTGGTGAGAGTGCCCTTGCGCGTGAATGTGCACGCGCAAAGCAACACGAGACATCCGCACGCAACGAGCGACCAGCGGCAACTCATCGTACCGACCTCCCCGACAGCCCCGGTGCCAGTTTCGAATGCACCCGTGAAGCTTAGACCGGCATCTGGCACCCGTCTATTGGACTTTGGTCCAACAGAGGCAGGCCAGGTTCGAGCCACCACAGCAGCGCGAACGGCAACGCCGCGATGAGCGCTTAGGGAAGCGCGTTGAGGGTGGCGGCGGTCGGTCTCACGGCGCTGCGTCGAGCCCACCACCGGCCTCCCGGGGGGACACGCCACGCCCGCCGGCGGCCCGCGATGCCGGCTTGTGTCTCTGTCTCAACTTAACAAGCGCTGGTGCGCGCGCCACCTTGTGCTCGGTAACACCACAACTGCGCTTGAGAAGCACCGCCGAGACCACCCGGGGCCGGGTGGTGTGAGGCGACGGTCAGTAAACATGATGGCTCGTTCGCCGGCTACGGCAAACTGGCGCCGCTGGGCTTCGGCCGCCGGCAAGAAGATCACTGCGAGTTGATCGCACCGCGGTTTTAACGGTAAATCCGAGACGATTCTGCGACGGCGGCGGGGAATTACTGGCTCGCGCGTCGGCGTCTCTTGGCGCGTGCACAGTCGGCGGCGGTCCGGGATGTGCATGAGGAAGCGGCCAAGGAGACCCTTGGCGTCAACAGGCGCGGTGGGTGCTCTGGTGCCGCGGCTCGGCCTGGAGCGCGCGGCGTAGGCGATCGCCCGGGCGTCGATGTGGTCGAGGTTGGAGAGCGTGCGCTGCGACAGCCGCTGCGCCTCCTGGAGCTTGCCGGCGGCGTTGAGCTCGGCCAGCCGGCCGTCGAGTTCCGCGCGGATGTCGCATGTCCGTGGGATCGAATTCCTCGTTGCGGTGCTTGGTCCGAAAACACGATCGCGAGAATCGGGACGAACGCGGCAGTTTCCGGCAAACATGACACCGCAGAACACCAGGCGTGCCTGCGGGTTTGCCTGCAATGTACAATCGGTTGGTGCCGCGAGCTTGAAACCGAAATCAGGGCGGCGCGCCGAAATCAAGCTCATCCAGGCAGGCGGGCCTCGCTTTCAAGAGAGCGTCATTACCGCCGGTCCGGTGATGCGTGCCGAACAAAGGGGGTTGGGCGGGTCCGGCCAAGCTGACATGGGGCTCCTTATCGGACTCGGCTCGAGGCTGGGGTACTCAGGGGCGGAGGAGGAATCCACGTTCATCCCGACTATCCTCCGGAGAGCGGGAGAAGGCGTCCGGCCAGCCCCGCCTGGAGAGATCCCATCATCGAGTCGTCCGGTCGCGGACCGAAACGGCCCGCGTGCTTCGGCCGTTTCGGACGTACGAGACGCCATCGCTCCCGCCGCTCGGGGTGACTCCGCCCGTCGGCACCCGGAGATTTTGGCCCGGCCGTCGGCGATCCTGCGTCTTGCCGCCCGCCTGACGAGGAGCCTGCCCGCGGTTCTGTGCGCCTGCTCGGCCCTCAGCGGCACCGCGTATGCCGGCGATCCCTGGGAGTTCTGGCCCGAGGCGAGCGGGTTCGTGAACCTGAGCCCGCGGACGCGGCTCTACCTGGACATGGCCTACGCGACGGGGAAGGACGTCAGCACCACCACCACGGCGCTGGACCTCGCCGCCTATCTCGACATTTCCCTCAAGCCGGTCAGGAGGCAATTTCGCCAGGCAGAGGACTGGCAGCGAGGCAGGTATTACTGGCTACGAATCGGGTACGACCATGTCCTCAGGGAGACGCAAGGCACCAGATCCGCTCCGGAGGACCGGGGGATCATCTCGTTCTGGCACAAGTTCAAATTGCCCGCGGACATCTGGCTGGAGGGCCGGGAGCGGATGGACCTCCGCTGGATCGGCGGCAACTACTCGACTCGCTACCGCTTCCGGCTCGAGGCCACACGCGAGTTCACCGTGCTCGATCACAAGGTCGTTCCCTACTTCAACGTCGAGTGGTTCTACGACGCACGCTACGACGGCTGGGCACGAACTCTCTACCAGGCGGGCTCCGAAGTCACGGTGAACGAGCACTTTCGGTACGAGCTCTACCTGGCTCGACAGACAGACCATCTCCCGAGCGCGTCAAGCCTGAACGCCTTCGGGGTCGTGGCCAAGTGGTACTACTGAGATCGCCCGCGCTATCCTCGAGCATCTTGGCCTGTTTTCTCGGGAACAGGCTGTTGTGGCGGCGCTGCCCGGCGACAAGTTCCTCTCAGACGGCATACCTCCAGAGTTTGCGGACGCCGACCATCCTTGAGGCGAGGGAGGCAACGTGGACGCAGACGAACCGTGGAGGCCCGCGCAGGCCGAACTGTGCGCGCGAGTCGGGATCGTCTCGGAGCGGGCAGATCGCCCCAGGTGTCCGGGCTCAGAACGACTGGCCGATCGCGACGTACCAGGCGTTCACGCCGGCTTCGCCGACCGCGTACTGAACCCGCACGGTGATCAGGTTCTCCGGCGCCGCAATCCAGTGAATGGCGACGCCGGCGGCCGGGAGCGAGTCGGCCTCGGCCGAGCGTGGCAGGACCGGCTGGATCTCGCCCACACCCACGAACGCGGTGCCGATCCACCGGTTGGCGAACCGCCAGCGTGCCTCCGCCTGGGTCGCCAGGATCCAGCGGTCGACGTACAAGCCCATGGTGTAGCCCTGCAGCAGGTTCTTGCTCCCGAACAGGCATTGGCCGTAGAACGGCCCGCCTTCCGTCGCGTAGCATCCCCCAAAGTCGAGTGCCAGGACCACCGGCTCGCTGAGCTTGATGAACTTGGCGTACGTCAGCCACGACCTGGTGAACGTGAAGTCGCTGCCGTACGAGGGGTCGTCGTGATTCACGATGAAGTCGAGGCGCGATCCGGTCGTCGGGTAGAAGGTGCTGTCGCGGCTGTCGCGCTCCACCCTCAGGCCGATCTCGACGAGCTTCGAGTCGAGGATATCCTGCAGGATCGGGGGCGGCTCCCGCTCGGCCTCCTCGAAGCTCACCTTGCTGCCCGCGTAGGAAACACGCACGCCGGCGTACCACCGCTTGCCGAGGCCGACCATGAACTGGGCGGCTGCCACCTCGTAGTCCTGCGAGATCGGGACGCCCTCGGAGCCGGAGCCTGAGAATGCCAGGTCGTAGTTGAAGCGTCCGAAGCTGCCCCCGAGGGCGAAGCGGTACCGATCCTCCTTGAGGTAGAACTGGGCCCCGGCGCCCACCCCCCAGGTCCCGTTGCTCGTGTAGAAGCCCCCACCGCTCAGGGTCGTCGGCGGCGGGGGGTGTTCCGTCTTCTTCTTCGGGAACGTGTACACGGCACTCAACCCAAGGCCGTAACCGCAGGCCGGGTCCAACATCGGGATCGGCGCGACTACCAACTCGGCCTTTCCCTCTTTGCCCTTCCCTTTGTCGGCCGGGGCCGCCTGAACCAGCATGCCCGGGTCCACCGGCATGGACTCCGAGAGTCGCTGGACCCCTTCTGGCGCCGGTGCGACGACGCGCACCGTCGGGGGAGCCGCCTCGGAAGGCACGGGGGTCGGCGTCGCGGTGGGAGCTGGCGGTGCCGGCTGCGCGAGCGCCGCAGCTGCCACGAGTGCAGTCGCAACCTGAACAGCCACCAGTCTTGCCCCTCGCATCACGCCTCCTCGCTGTGCGGCCTCGGAACCGACGAGACCTCTGCCTCGCACATGCTCCCGTCGTCGTCAACGACGAGCACCTTCGGGCCTGCGGTCGCCACTGCACATCCCGGCCAACGCCCCGTGACGTCGACCCGATTGCTCAGCCGGAAATCACGGTTCAGATCGTCATGTCGGCGCGACAACAGCGCAATCGGGCAATGGGGCAACCCGGCATGCCCGAAGGGGCAATCGTCGTGCGGTTCGGGCCGCGACCGCGAGCCTCGCGGAGTCGAATGGACTCGCCCGGCCCGATCCGGCGCGACAGGAACGCACCACAACTGCGACTCGGTTGAGACATAAGCGCTGGTGGCTGGCCCTTGACAGGGCGTCCGGCCCGGTCGATGCTGCCTTTGAGCTGTACGGAGGATCTAGTTCACCTGCCTGCCCTTGGCCCACTGCTCGTGTCGGAGGGGGTGTCGGACCCCCCTTCCCGCGTCGAGGGTGTGAGCTTCCGCCGATCCGCCCGCTCGGCCGGGCGCTGGTTGGCGGCTGCGGCCGTGGCGGCCCTCGGCATCTTGGTCGCCCCGCCTGCCACCGCGGCGCCGGCGACAAGCAACGTCCTCGTGCTCTATTCCAACGAACGATCCCTTCCGGCCAACCTCGAGGGCGATCGCGGGCTCCTCCAGACCGTGCGGGCTCCCGTGGATCGGCCGGCCATGCTGTTCTACGAGAGCCTCGGCGCGCCGCGCGTCGGCGGACCCGCTTTCGACCGCATCGCCACGGCGTACCTGCGCGAGAAATACGCGTCTCGGCCGCCCCGCGTGATCGTCGCGGTGAGCGAGGAAGCGCTCGACTTCCTACTGCGCCATCGTGCCGAGCTCTTTCCGGAGGCGCCGGTGGTCCACACCGGCATCGACCAGTTGCCGCTGCGCTCGCTCGCGCCGCTCCCCGCCGACGTGGTCGGAGTCCCCGTCGAGTACGGCTTTTCCCCGACCATCGACCTGGCGTTGCGCTGGCATCCACGGGCGCGGCGTCTCGTGATCGTGACCGGCGCAGCCGAACCGGACCGAAGGTTTGAGGCGCAGCTGCGGAATGACGTTTCCGCCTTCAAGGACCGCGCGACAACGGAGTTCCTCGCCGCGCTGCCGATGCACGCGGTGCTGCGGCGCCTGGGTGAGCTCAGGGGCGACGCGGTGGTGTTCACGCCCGGCATGTTCCAGGACGGCGACGGCTATGACCTCGTGCCCCAGCAAAGCGTCAGGGCCATGGCTGCGGCGGCCGGCGCGCCCGTGTACGGCGCGTTCAGTTCCCACATCGGAACGGGAATCGTCGGGGGCTATATGCCGAGCTTCGAGGTCATGGGGCGCCAGGCCGGACTGATCGTGAGCGAGCTGCTCGCCGGGGCCGAACCCGGCGCGCTGCACCTGCCGGAGTTCACGCCGCAGACCCTGAACGTAGACTGGCGACAGCTGCGCCGTTGGGGCATCGACGAGTCCGCCATCCCGCGCGACGCCGTCGTGCATTTCAAGCCACCGACGCTGTACGAAACGCACCCGAACGAGGTGCTCATCGGCACCGCGGTGATCGTGCTCCAAGCCGGGTTGATCTCCTGGCTCCTTGTCGAGTATCGCCGCCGCCGGGTCGCCGAGTCGGCCGAGAAGACCAGACGCCTCGAACTCGCGCACGTGTCGCGACTGGCGGTCGCTGGTGAGCTGACCGGTTCGATCGCGCACGAGATAAACCAGCCGCTCGGCGCCATCCTGAGCAACGCCGATGCCGCCGACCTGATCCTCGAGTCCGGCACCGACCGGCGCGACGAGGTGCGCCGCATCCTCGCCGACATCCGCCGCGACGGCGTGCGGGCCAGCGAGGTGATCAGCCGCCTGCGGGCCATGCTCGCCAAGCACGAGGTCGAATGCAAGCCCTTCGAGCTCAACGAGGCAGTGCGCGAGATCGAGTCAATGTTGGGGACTGAGGCGCGGCGGCGGGGGCTAACCCTCGCGATACGGCCCGCGACTGGGCCGATCGCAGTGGTTGGTGATCGGATCCAAATCCAGCAGGTGCTCATCAATCTGGTCCTCAACGCCATGGACGCGGTTGCCGACCTGCCCGAGGAGCGCCGCACCGTCGTCGTGTCCATGGAGAGTGCTGCAGGCGGCGTCGACGTCGCCGTGCGCGACCGGGGTCACGGCATCGCACCCGAGCACCTCCACCGGTTGTTCGATGCGTTCTTCACCACCAAGAGCAACGGCATGGGCCTGGGCCTGTCGATCGCGCGCACGATCGCCGACGCCCACGGCGGGCGGGTCTGGGCGGAGAACGGGCCCGGCGAGGGAGCGGTCGTTCACGTCGAGCTGCCCGTGGCCGGAGCCACCGGCGGTCCGTCGGCGGTGAGCGGATGAGCGAGACGCCGTTGATCCACGTCGTCGATGACGATGAGTCGCTGCGGACCAGCCTGTTGCGGTTGCTCGGGGCGGCGGGCTTCGAGGCTCGCGGCTACGGCTCGACCGGCGACTTCCTGCTGCAGCCGCCCCCGGACCGGCCGGGCTGCGTGTTGCTCGACCTCCGGATGCCGGGTCCTTCCGGCCTCGAGCTCCAGGCGGCGCTCAAACGTCAGGGCGTCGCGCTGCCGGTGATCTTCCTGACTGGCCACGGCAACGTGGCGTCGAGCGTGCGGGCGATGCAGGCCGGTGCCGTCGACTTCCTGGCCAAGCCGGTCAAGCGCGAGACCCTGTTCGAGGCGCTTCGGCGCGCCCTCGAGCGCGATGCGCAGGAGCGCACGCGCCGGGAAGAGGCGGATCAGTTGCGCGCGCGCTTCGCCTCGCTGACGGCCCGTGAGCGCGAGGTCGTCGATTCCGTCGCTTGCGGCAAGCTCAACAAGCAGATCGCCCACGAGCTTGGGATTGCGGAGCGCACCGTCAAGCTGCACCGCGCGAGTGCCATGGCGAAGCTGGCGGTCGGCTCGTCGGCCGAGCTGGGCCGGCTGGCCGAACGGCTGCGGGCCCTGACCGCCGAGTAGCTCGCTGCCCATCCGAGCGGGTAACGGGTCCCGGGGTCGGAACGGGGTCGGGTTCACCACACGGGTAGTGTTCGACCACGGCTCGAACAGCACCACGATTGCCCCTTCGGGCATGCCGGGTTGCCCCATTGCCCGATTGCGCCGTTGCCGTGCCGGCATGACCATCTGAACCGTGATTTCCGGCTAGGCAATCAGGCTGACGTCATGGACGTCGGCCGGGATGTGCGATGATGACCGCAGGCCCGAAGGTGCTCGTCGTTGACGATGACGAGAGCATGCGCGAGGCAATCGAGCGCCTGCTCGGCGCCGCCGGGTTCGAACCCGTCGCGTATGCCTCGGCGGAGGCGGTGTTGGCGGCGGGCGCAGGCAGCGAGGCGGCCTGCGTGATCAGCGACCTGAAGCTGCCCGCGATGTCCGGGCTCGAGCTGCTGGCCGAGCTGAGGGCGCGCGGCCAGCACCAGCCGCTGATCCTGATCACGGCGTACGACGCGCCGGGCCTGAGTGAGGACGCGATGCGGCGCGGCGCCGCGGCCTACCTCGTAAAGCCGTTTCGCGGCACCGCGCTGCTCGATGCCGTCAGGGCGGCTATCGCGCCGATGGGAGCGTCATGATCGAAAACCACCCAACCTTTGCAGTCAACGGAACACCGAAAAAGGAGGAGGACTTGCAAAAAACCAGATGTCTCTGCACAACGTTGCTCGCAGTCATTGCCGTGCTGGCCCTCTGCGCCGGGCCGGCAGCTGCGCAGCAGAAACCCAACATCCTCGTCATCTTCGGCGACGACATCGGGCAGTCAAACATTAGCATCTTCACCAAGGGGCTGATGGGGTACCGCACGCCGAACATCGACCGGGTGGCGAAGGAAGGAATGCTCTTCACCGACTACTACGCGGAGCAGAGCTGCACCGCCGGGCGGTCCTCGTTCATCACCGGCCAGAGTGTCTTCCGCACCGGCCTGAGCCGTGTCGGGCTGCCGGCCGCCCCCGTGGGCCTGCAGAAGGAAGACCCGACCATCGCCGAGTTGCTCAAGCCGCTGGGCTACGCCACCGCCCAGTTCGGCAAGAACCACCTCGGCGACCGCAACGAGTTCCTGCCCACGGTGCACGGCTTCGATGAGTTCTTCGGCAACCTCTACCACCTCAACGCCGAGGAAGAGCCGGAGCTGTACAACTACCCCCGAGAGCCGAAGTTCCGCCAGATGTTCGGACCGCGCGGCGTGCTGCGTTGCGAGGCCACGACCGTCGATGACCCGACCGTGGACCCGCGCTTCGGCAAGGTCGGCAAGCAGACCATCCAAGATACCGGCCCGCTGACGCGCAAGCGGATGGAGACGATCGACGACGAGACCTCGGCCGCGGCGATCGATTACATCAATCGTCAGGTCAAGGCCGGGACCCCGTTCTTCGTCTGGTACAACAGCACGCGGATGCACCTCCGCACCCACGTGCGCCCCGAGCACCGCAGCCCCAAGGGCGCGACCGCTCTCACCGAGTATGCCGACGGCATGATCGAGCATGATGCCACCGTCGGTTCGCTGCTCAAGGCGCTCGATGACCTCGGCATCGCGAACAACACGATCGTGATCTACACGACCGACAACGGCCCGCATGCCAACTCCTGGCCGGACGGCGCGACGACGCCGTTCCGCAGCGAGAAAGACACCGGCTGGGAGGGCGGCTTCCGTGTGCCCGCGTTCATCCGCTGGCCCGGGCACATCAAGCCCGATCAGGTCTCGAACGAGATCGTCAGCGGGCTCGACTGGCTGCCGACGCTGCTTGCCGCCGCCGGCGACCCCGACGTGAAGGGGAAGCTGCTCAAGGGCTACACCGTGGGCGACATGACCTACAAGGTCCATCTCGACGGCTACAACCAACTCCCGTATCTCACCGGCCAGGAAACGAAGAGCCCACGCAAGGACTTCTTCTACTTCAGCGACGACGGCGAGCTGCTGAACCTGCGCTTCGACAACTGGAAGTTCGTCTTCGTAGAGCAACGGCGCACCGGCACAATGGGCATCTGGCTCGAGCCGTTCACGGAGCTCCGGATGCCGAAGATTTTCGACCTGCGCGCTGACCCCTACGAGCACGCCGACGTCACGTCCAACACGTATTGGGATTGGTACCTGGATCACATCTTTTTCGTCATTCCTGCCACGGCCTATGTCCAGCAGTTCATCGCCACGTTCAAGGAGTTTCCGCCGCGTCAGGAACCCATGAAGTCGGGTATCCAGGACAAGCTGGACCGACTGCTGAAAGCAGCCGGCGGCCACTAGCCGGATGCTCGTTCCTCGCCCCCGGCCGCGAAGATCCGGCCGGGGGCTGGGGCGAGCGATCGGCTCCAAGGTATCGGCGGCGAATTGATCGGAGGAACGAGACGCGAGCTCATACGAGGAAAGCGGACGAAACAATGAAGACGAGACGGAGTGGCGTCTTAACTTGCCCGCTCGCCCCCCGGGCGGTGGCATTGCCCGCGCGCGCCGCCAGGGAGCAGGCAGAGATCCCGTTGACGGAGCAGCAAAGAGGACCAAGAAGAAAGGAGATCGTCATGCGAAGACTGAGGCTACAGAGATACGCGGGATTAGCGCTGGCCCTCGGGCTGGTGCTGGGGTTTGCTGCAGGGGCCTATGCCCAGCAGCAGCCGCAGCAACAGCCGAAGAAGCCCAACATCCTCTTCATCATGGCCGACGACATCGGCATCTGGAACATCAGCGCCTACCACCGCGGCATGATGGGCGGGCGGACGCCCAACATCGACCGCCTCGCGACCGAAGGTGCGCTGTGGACGGACTACTACGGCCAGCAATCGTGCACGGCGGGGCGGGCCGCGTTCATCCTCGGCCAGACTCCCTTCCGCACCGGGTTGCTCAAGGTCGGCATGCCCGGCGCGAAGCAGGGCATCCAGGCCAAGGACCCCACGATCGCGGAGCTGCTCAAGCCGCTTGGGTACGTCACGGCGCAGACGGGGAAGAACCATCTCGGCGACCGCAACGAGATGCTGCCGACGGTGCACGGCTTCGATGAGTTCTACGGCAACCTCTACCACCTCAACGCCGAAGAGGAGCCGGAGGACGCCGACTATCCGAAGAACCCGCAGTTCAAGGCGCACTTCGGCCCGCGCGGCCTGCTCGACTGCAAGGCCACGAGCGTGGACGACCCGACGGAAGACCCCCGCTTCGGCAAGGTGGGCAAGCAGACCTGCAAGGACACTGGCCCCATCACCCGGACTCGCATGCAGACCGTCGAAGAGGAGTTGACCGCACGGTCGCTCGACTTCATCGAGCGGTCGGTGAAGGCCGGCAAGCCGTTCTTCCTCTGGCACAACACCACCCGCATGCACGTCTGGACGCGGCTCTCGCCCAAGTGGGAGAACAAGAGCGGCTACGGCCTCTACGCCGACGGGATGATGGAGCTGGACGACGTCGTCGGGCGGCTGCTCAAGAAGCTCGACGACCTCGGCATCGCCGACAACACGATTGTCGTGTTCACTACCGACAACGGCGCTGAGATCATGTCGTGGCCCGACGGCGGCAACACGCCGTTCCACGGGGAGAAGGGCTCGACCTGGGAGGGAGGCATGCGGGTGCCGGCCCTCGCCCGTTGGCCCGGCGTCCTCAAGCCCGGCGCCGTCCACAACGAGGTCATGGCGGCCGAGGACTGGATGCCCACGCTGGTGGCGGCCGCGGGCGAGCCCGATGTGGTGCAGAAGCTCCTCAAGGGTTACGCGGTCGGCGACAAGACCTTCAAGAACCACCTCGACGGCTACAACTTCGTGCCCTTCTTCAAGGGCCAGGCGGAGAAACCACCGCGCCGCGAGATCTTCTACTTCGACGACAACGCGAACCTCAACGCGCTTCGAATCGACGACTGGAAGATCACCTTCAAGTACATCGAGGGAAACATCGCGTCGGGCACGCTGAAGCAGTCCAACATGCCGCTCGTGATCAACCTGCGTCAGGACCCGTTCGAGCGGTTCTATAGCGAATCCCAGATGTGGTTCCGCTGGGGCGCCGACAAGCTCTGGATGTTCGTTCCCGCCCAAACCGTTGTGGGCATGTTCGTCGAGAGCTTCAAGGAATACCCGCCCAGCCAGAAGTCAGGGAGCTTCAGTGTGGACCAGGTGCTGCAGGCGCTCCAAACGGGTGCCGCCGGCACCAGCAAGTGACGGTGCGACTGACCTAGCGACAGCCGAGACACCGGACCGCGTCCTGCCCCTCGGGGGGCGGGACCGGTCTGGTGCGCACGGCTGGGGAAAGGAGGCATTCAATGAAGCCGACCATAGTGAAGGTGTGGACTCTCGCGCTCCTCATGACGGCGGCGCTCGCGAGCGTCGCACGGGCAGCCGACCCGGCAAAGGCGGCCAAGGCCGATCCGCTGGCGTCGTGGAACGA
>Ga0315274_10004926_pt1 | contig 19585 bp, 17 predicted proteins | sample YL17G02_20_MG_FD_203700 | JGI IMG/M metagenome (GOLD analysis project Ga0315274, IMG submission 203700) | Sediment microbial communities from Yellowstone Lake, YNP, Wyoming, USA - YL17G02_20 | ecosystem: Environmental > Aquatic > Freshwater > Lake > Sediment | place: USA: Wyoming | collected... | reverse complement strand
AAGACCACGGCGGGCGGATCGCGGCGCATAGCGAACCCGGGAGAGGCGCGGTGTTCGCCGTCACGCTGCCGATCGCCACATGATATGGCTCGTCTGTCGGCGCTTGCTGGCCAACCGGGCGTGCTCCGCGCCGGGTTGGTGGAACGTCGGGAACCCCCGAACGCCTGGATCGCATGAACCGGATCCGTCTTCTGCCTGAGCCCGTCGCCAATCAGATCGCCGCCGGCGAAGTGGTGGAACGGCCGGCAAGTGTGGTCAAGGAGTTGGTTGAAAACGCGCTCGACGCCCAGGCCACGCGCCTGGCCATAGAGATCCTGGCTGGCGGACGGAGCTTGATCCGCGTGACCGATGACGGGCAGGGGATGAGCCGCGACGACGCGCTGCTGAGCCTGGAGCGTCATGCCACCAGCAAGATCCAAACGGTGCACGATCTGGCACGCATCGCCACGCTGGGCTTTCGCGGTGAAGCCCTGCCCAGTATCGCCAGTGTCAGCCGGATGACCCTGACCACGCGGGAGCGCGACTCCGGGGCCGTGGCGGGCACGCAGATCGTCATTCACGGAGGCCGGATTGTCGAAGTCAAAGAGGCAGCGTCGCCGTCCGGCACGTGCGTGGAGGTGCGCCAGCTTTTCTTTAATGTGCCGGCGCGGCGTAAGTTTCTGCGGAGCGACGAGACGGAGCGGGCGCACATCCAGCAATACGCGTTGTTGGTGGCGTTAGCTTGTCCGCAAGTTGCCATGACCTTCAGCCAGGACGGTCGCACGGTCTGGCAACTGCCCCCGCGGGCGGCAGGGTCCGATTCAGCCGCGCGCCTCCACGCCTTGCGCGAGCGGCTCCGGGCCCTTTACGGCGCGGACCTGAAGCTGGCGCCGGTGGTTTTCTCCAGGTCGCTCGAGGTGTCGCCTGATGAAGAAGGGACGGCTCAAACTGCCGGTGGGGCGTCACCCGTCATGGCCTTCCGTATATGGGGATTCATTGGGGCCCCGGGCGTTTCCCGCGCCACACGTCAGGACCAGCATCTCTTCGTCAACCGCCGTCCCGTCGAGAACCGCGGTCTCAACAACGCCCTGCTCGAAGGGTACCACACGGCGCTGATGAAAGGGCGTTTCCCGGTGTGCTGTCTGTTTCTGGAGGTGGATCCCGCGGAAGTGGACGTCAACGTTCACCCGGCCAAACGCGAGGTAAAGTTCCACCAGGAGCATGTGGTCCGGCGCCTCGTGGCTGAGGCCGTACGCCAAGCGCTGCGGGAGTTTCATAGCCAGTCGGCTCCGGCCTCCGCGCCGCCAGATCTGCGGAGCCCGATCATGTCCAGTGCAGCTCCGATGATTGTCCCGGCGCCTGGACGGCCTGCGCACATCGGTGGCGCGCCAGGTCCCCCGCCGGCGCCTGCCTCAGGACTGCCGGCCGACAGTGCCGGCGCGCCAGCGCCGCCGGAAGCCGTTCCCTTGCTGGCCGTGCCGCTGCGGCTGGTTGGGGTGGTGCGCAGACTCTACGTCGTGCTCGAATCCGACCGCGGTCTGGTGCTGCTGGATCAACACGCTGCGCACGAGCGCATCTTGTTCGAGCAACTGCTGCGGCGGCTGGAGCAGGGACAAGCCCCGGCCCAACGCTTGTTGCTGCCGGAGACGATCGAGTTGTCCCCGCGCGACGCCGCTTTTCTACGGGAACAACTGGCCACTTTGAACCGCTTGGGGGTCGGACTTAGCGAGTTTGGCGAACACACCTTTCTCCTCGACGCACTGCCGCCATTTGTGGCGGTGACCGAGGCACGCCAGTTCGTGCTGGAGCTGATCGATGACCTTAAGTCCGCCGGTCAGGCCGTGAATACGTGGCGTTTGGGTGAGCACACCGTCGCCAAGACCGTCTGCCGCCACGCGGTCAAAGCGCACGACGCGCTCGCCGGCCCGGAATTGGAGAGCCTGATTGACGATCTGCGTCACTGCGAGATGCCGTACACCTGTCCGCATGGCCGGCCGACCCTGATTGAACTGAACTTCCGGGAGCTGGAGAAGAAGTTCGGCCGGGTCCAGTGACCTGCCGCCTTTGCAGGAAGCCAGCCCCGCAGCGGCGCCGACTAGCGCCCAAAGGCCTGGCGGATGAAGTGCCGGATGACGCTGAGCTCTTCGTGGCCCGCGATCGTGTGGGGTTTGACGAACTCGTGCCACTCGATCTGCACGCCGGCGGACTGCAGGCGTTCGATCTGGCGCCGGACCGGGGCGAACGGGATCAGCGGGTCTTGGGTGCCGTGGGTGATCAGGAGCTTCTGCCGGAGCGCGATGGGCGAAAGCTGTTTGATCAACTCCTCGGGCTCAAAGACGTAGCCGCTGATCGCGATCAAGCCGGTCAGGAGATGCGGATAACGCAGGCCCACGTCGATGGTCAGGAGGGCACCCTGCGAGAAGCCAAAGAGCACGGTCTGCTCGGTGGGGAAGCCCGCGGTGCGCTGGCGGTCCAGCAGGTCGAAGAGCAAGGCCCGGCTGCGCTGGATCCCCGCCGGGGCGTCCCCGCCTAAATCATACCAGGAATAGCCCCCGAAGTAATCCTCCGGCGCATTGACCAGCAGGTAGTTGAGCCAGGCGAGGTCCATCTCGGTTGGCAGCCACCGGTAACCCTCGATACTGTCGCCCAGGCCGTGCAAGACCACCATCAGCCGTTTGGAATCGCGTTCTTCCGCCGCCACGAACTCGGTCTCAAGCATGGGCAGGATTAAACCGTCGGGCTCCTGGCGCGCCAAGGCGTTTCTGCGGCCATCGAACGAACGGTCCGGGTGCCCCGTCGTTGTGGATCAGGTCATCCGATCGAATGTCTTCTGCAAAATCTGCCAGTCCTTCAGTCCCTTTTGCTTCTCCATCGCGTCGGCGTTGATCCTGGCTTCGAGCGCGTTCTTGGTCGGTCGGTTGACTTTGTAGAAAACACCGAAATAGCCAGGAAATGGCTCGCCCGCCAGCCTGTAAGCCGCGAGCTCATCCGTCACGTCGTGAGCGGGGGGCACGGTTTTGAAAACCCCGCCGGCACGCGGGTTGGCGGCGTCGAAGGCCCCCTGGTAGAACTCCACACACTCACTGAGGCACTCGACAAAGCCGAAGCCGTCATGGTCCATGGCGGCTTCCAGCATCTGGAGGACGTGGTTGGGGTTGGTGTGAGACGTGCGCGCGACGAAGGTGGCGCCCGCGGCGAGGGCCTGCTTGAGCGGGTTGATGGGCTGGTCCACCGCCCCCCAAATGTCGGTCTTGCTCTTGAAGCCGATCGGGGAAGTGGGGGAGGTCTGTTTTTTGGTAAGGCCGTAAACCCAGTTGTCCATGACCACATAGGTCAGCTTGACGTTCTTGCGGGCGGTATGGGTGAAATGATTGCCGCCGATGGAAAAGGCATCCCCATCGCCGCTAAAGGCAAAGACGTGCAAGTCGGGCCGAGCCAGTGAAACGCCGGTGGCAAAGGGCAGTACGCGCCCGTGAATGAAGTGGACCCCGTGCGCCTGCACGAAGTAAGGAAGGCGACTGGAACAGCCGATTCCCGCCACGGTCACGATTCGCTCGTGCCAGAGCTTGCGTTTCTCAACCAGCTTGAAGAAGAGGGCCAGCACGGAAAAGTCCCCGCAACCCGGGCACCAGGTTGGATGGTCGGCCGCCAGTTCCTTCTTCGTGAGTGGCGTGCGCTCCGAGGCAGGTAGCCGGACGGCGCCGAGGTTGGTGTCGCGGGCGGGAATCTCCAGCGATGGGGTACTCATGGTTGAGAGGGGATGGACAATCGTTTGGCGCCTGGGTGTTCGGAATGAGCCGGCCGGTCAGAAGCGGCGCATACCGTCCTCCACGTCCTCCCTGGCCCGTTGCACGATGTCGCGGACTTTGAAGGTGAGGCCGTCGGTTTTGTTGATGCCGCGAATCTTTGGGTTGCAGTAGCGCGCCCGCAGGAACCCGGCGAGCTGGCCGTATCCGTAAACCCCTTCGTCGTTGAGCTCAACGACGCGGATGTGGCTGAACCTGGCGAAGAGGGTTTCCAGCCCGTTGGGCATGGGGTAGAGGTGCCGGAGATGGAGCACCGAGACGCATTCGCCGGTCGCGCAGGCCCGGTCCACCGCCTCGTGCAACGGCCCTTGCGTGGAACCCCATCCCACAAGCAGGAGCTTGCCTTCCAGCGGGCCATATAACGCGGGAACGGGCAGCGCGGCCGCCAGGGCCTGCAGTTTCTTGCGCCGCTTGGCGTTCATCGCCATGTGCAGCTTCGGCGAGCCCGTCGGATGGCCATACTCGTCGTGTTCCAGGCCCGTCAGGATCGGGTAGCGCCCGTCGAGGATCCGTGTCCCGGGCGGTCGATGATGCGTGATCCCGTTGGGCGCCGAGAGGTCGTATGGTTTGTGCTCCGCGACGGGGTTCAAGTCCGGGGCAAGATCCTGGCAAATCCTTTCCAGGCCGGGTTCCTCGAACGCCTCGATCCGTGTGGCGATCGCCTGGTCAGTCAGGATGATCACCGGGACGCTATATTGTCGGGCGATGTTGACCGCCTCGATGGCCGTGTGAAAACAGTCTTCCACGTTCGCCGGCGCGATGACCACGCGCGGGCAATCGCCATGGCCGCCGAAGCAGGCCATCCTGAGGTCGGACTGCTCCACGTTGGTCGGCATGCCCGTGGATGGTCCGGCGCGTTGCACATCCACCACGACCAACGGGACCTCCGCCATCACGCCCCAGCCCAGGGCTTCGGTCTTAAGCGACAGGCCCGGGCCGCTGCTGCCGGTGACCGCCAGCCGTCCTGCGTAACTGGCCCCGAGGGCCATCGCGATCGCGGCCATCTCGTCTTCGCATTGAACGAATGTGCCGCCGTATTTGGGCAGTTCGCGCCGAAGCAACTCCATGATGTCCGACCAGGGCGTGATGGGATAACCGGCGCCAAAGCGGACGCCGGCCGCAATCAAACCGTAGGCCAGCGCCTCGTTGCCGTTCATGACCACCTGTTTGACCGCCTTCTTTTGGCTCTCAACAAAATGAAACGTTTGCAGCAGGCGGCCCACCGAATAGCTATAGCCGGCCTCGAAGGCGGCCTCGGCGTTGGCCAGCACGCTGGGATCCTTGCCGCTGAACCGTTCGGTGATCAGTCCGTGGAGCTTCGGCACGTCCAGGTCGAACATTTTGGCCAGCAACCCCAAGGCATAGATGTTCTTGCCTTTGTCCTTGGCCGTCCCGCCGATGGCTTCCACCGTCAGACCGGAAATGGGCACGCCCACGTGCCGGTAGTCCTTCTCCCATTCAGGCCTCGGCTCAACGTGGTCGGAGTCATACAAAACGATCCCGCCCTTCTTGAGCGAGCTGATGTGATTGTCGTAGGAGTGCTGGTAGAACGCCAACAGCACGTCCGCCTCGTCGCCCGCACTCAGCACTTCACCGGAACCGATCCGAACCTGAAAAATCGAGGGACCACCCGAGATCGTGGACGGAATCGTCATGAACGTCATGACGTCCTGCTCGCTGCGGCCGGCCAACCGGGCGAGAAACCCCCCGATCGCCTGAATGCCATCCTGCGAGTTCCCCGCGATCCGGATGATTGCTTCCGAGATGCGCGCCGGCCTGGTAACTTCGCCGGTCATGGGGGCCGTTGCTGTATTCTCACTCATGCAGAGCGCCTTTCGGGCCTGAACTTCCGAGCGCCTGGCAATCGTGGCGGCCTGTCGGCCCACACCTCCACCCGCCCAGCACCCGGCTAATGACAGTAGCATTTACGAGGAAGATGTCAAATTCTAATGACAGCGCTTAGTGGTTTGGCCGGAAGGCGCTTAACAAGTGTCAGGGCGGACCATTGGAGTCGTGTCTGAACCGGGATCCCGGGGCGTCCCATCCGCCGCTTACCCTTCGGGCGGAGCGATGTCCACGCCCGCCAGGAAATATTCCATTCCGCGGGCCACACCATGGCCCCAAGGCTGATGACTCAGATAACCGTTTTGGCGTTGAGATCGCGTCCGGTGTTGATCACCCATCTGGCTCCGCGCCGCTGCAGGCCGCCGATGAGCGCCTCCAGATCCTGCGGGACGGGCGGGTCTTCGTGCTCAGCGTGGAGGGTGCCGTCGAAGTCGGTCGAGATGAGTTCGATGGGCAGACGCATAGTGCAACGCCGCGCCAGCGGGTGGCCTTCAGGTTCCGCGGCCATCCGGTGCCGCGACCGTTGCGAACCGCCGTTTACCTTTGGCCTCGCTCCCGGCTTGCGCGGGCACAACAATCGTGCGATACCCCCAAATGTCAAAAGCAATATGAAAACGGCCTACGAACTCGCCATGGAACGCCTCAGCAAAGCCGCTCCTGTCAAGAAGCTGACCGACGAACAGAAGAAGAGCCTGGCCGAACTGGACTCCCAATACGCCGCCAAAGTCGCCGAGCGCGAACTCGCGCTCAAGGAGGAGATCAACCAGGCCACGGTTCAGGGCGACTTGGAGAAGGCCGAACAGTTGGCGAAGCGACTGGCCGCGGAGCGCCGATCGCTCCAAGCCGACCTGGAGGCCAGGAAGGAAAAGGTCAGGCAAGGCCAGTGAATCGCACTCCCCGCCGCACTCGGACGTGAAGGCACGCCAGTCCACCCGCGAGGCGGCGCCGCGGACGGGCTATTTCACGGCCCGTTACGTATCGGCCATCGATGATTCCGAGCAGCCGTTTGCGTTGTGGGTGCCGCCCGCCTATTCATCTCGCCGCCGATACCCGCTGATCGTCGCACTGCACGGGAGTGAGGCGGATGAACGGATGATCCCCGAGGAATGCTTTGGCCTGCATGAACGCTGCCTGCGTGAGGAGGTGCTTCTCCTGAGTCCGTTTGGCCGCGGTGACCTGAGCTGGCGCTGGATGGCTGAAGCCGATCTGTGGGACACGATCAACTGGGTCAAGGCGCGCTACCGGATCGACGCGCGGCGCCAGTATCTGACCGGCCTGTCGCTGGGCGGTTATGCGACATGGCGCCTGGCCTGTGCGTACCCGGAACAATGGGCCGCAGTGGCGCCGGTGTGCGGCGGCGGCGAGGTCGGCGACCTGTCGGCGCTCAAATCGGTCCCGGTCTGGTGTGTGCATGGTGAACGCGACCCTGTGGTGCCGGTGGCCGAGTCGCGCCGGCTGGTCGCGGCGCTACGCCGCCACCGATACCGCGTCCGCTACGACGAGTTGGCCGACGGCGGACACAACGCCTGGCAATGGCTCTACGATCCCAAACGGCGGAGAGACTCACTGGCCGGGTGGTTTCTCCGGTTCCGCAAGCGGGTCGCGCCGCCACCGGTGTTGCGGCCGCGACGGCGGGGCGTTTTCAAGGATCTTTTCAGCGAGCGCCTCATCATCAGTTATCCGGCGCGCACCGCGATCCCGCGCGAAACGGATCTGCTCCGTGCCGAAGCGCAGCGGATCGCTCAGTTCACCTTTGGCGATTGGATAATGCGCGCCGGCCGGCTCCTGCTGATGACCGATGAGGAACTGACTCCGACAGAGCTGCACGGGGCCGGCCATTTGATGCTGGGCCGGACGGACAACCATCGCTGGCTGAAGCAGGCCGAACGGCGACTGTGGGCGCGTCACGTCAAGGGTCAGATGCGCGTGGCGGGCGAGACCTACTTGGGCAAGAGCCTCATTGCCGCGACCTGCCAGCCTGGCCCTTGGGACGCCGAGCGATTGCTGGGCATCATCACGTACCAGCAATTCCAGCAAATGCGCGGGGTAGCGGAGCGTTTCTGTGGGCCGCAGGTTGAACCGCTCGCGGTGAACTTGTACGACACCCAACAGAACAGGTTCATTATGCAGTCGGCTACTTAAGAGCGCATACCCGACCTCGCCGGCACGCCAACTTCCTGTGGCAATCACCTGGCAGGCCGAAACCAGCGACTACGTGTCTTCGCTATCAGCGCATTTGTCGATCGTTGAATGGCAGCGCGATGATGGCGCCGTCCCCCGCCGGCTCCACCGCCAGTTGTTCATCCCAAAACTGGCGCAGTGCCGCACGGCACTCCGCGCACAATGTGGTTTGGATCTTGATGGTCTTCACAGCAGTTCGCGCTCGAATTCGAGGTCAATATGCCACTGGTTTGCGATCAGGTGGAGAAAATGTTGCAGGTCGCTCGGGTGGAAACTCGCCAAGGGCAGATGCCGGTTCCGGTTGGCATCGGCCGTCGGCAGGTTGGGGTCGATGTAATTCTCGTGCCAACCTCTGGGGATGTGCGCCTTGTAGAACCGTTTCCGAACGATGGGCGAATAACGCACCCCGCGAAGGCGAGCACACAGGAGCGAGAAAGGAACCGGGGGCCCTTCACCCTTTGAGGCCGCGCAGCCACAGCTCGAAATGGTAGAGCGCCACCACGACCAGCGAATGGCGGATCTTCTCTTGCGCCACCAGCCGTGGGATCTCCGAGACCGGCACGAGTCGTGTAGCCAGGTCTTCACCGTGGTCGAAGTCGGTCGGGTGCTCCAATCGGCAGTTCTGGATCAGGACGGTGAAGCAGGTATTGCTCATGATGGCGGGATTGGGGTAAATCCGGCCCAGCAGGCGCGCCTGGCTGCTGGCGTAGCCGGTTTCTTCGCGCAGTTCGCGCACCCCGGTCGCCACAGGGTCGGTCTCGTGAGGGTCCATCATGCCGCCGGGGATTTCCAGTTCCACCGTGTCCGAGCCATGCCGGAATTGCTCGACCATCACCAGCTTATGGTCCGGGGTGACGGCGATGACATTCACCCAATTCGTGCAGTCGATCACGAAGAAGTCGTGGGCTTCACCGGTGCGGGGTGAGACTCGCTGGTCCGATCGGATGGTGAAGATGCGATAGTCGCCGACCGGTTGTGAGCCAATCCTGGGCCAAGGCCTGATCATGTCGAGGGCCGAGAGTCCAGGGTCACACGTGGAATGTCAAACCCGACGGACAACCCAATGTCCGCAGCAAGCCAGCGAGCTCCCCCAGGTCCATAGCCCGGCAACCCCGGCGCTGTCCGCGCCCGGTCTTGAGCGCCGCCGCCCCGCGAGGCACTTGAAACTGATCCAGCGCGCCAGACCGGACAAACAAAAAGTCATTGCATTCCTGCATTGTTTCAGTTTGCTTTCGGCCCATGACTGCTCAACTGAGATCGAATCGCTTCAGGAATTCCTGGACTTCTGTGTTGCTCGCTGGCTTGGCGCTGCTTACGGTCGCCCCTGTGAGCAACGCGGAAACCAGACTCGCGGACGGCCTTTACGCCGAAATCGACACCACCAAAGGCAAGATCGTCATTCAGTTGGAGTTCGAGAAAACTCCGCTGACGGTCGCCAACTTTGTGGGTTTGGCCGAAGGCACCAAGTATTACTCCAAGACCCCGGGCGAAGCGCCCAAGCTCCAGAACAAGCCGTTCTACGACGGATTGGCGTTCCACCGGGTGATAGCCGACTTCATGGTCCAAGGCGGCTGTCCACTGGGCACGGGGACCGGCGGCCCCGGCTACCGCTTTCGTGACGAGGTCGATCCTTCGCTCAAGCATTCTGGTCCGGGCATCCTCTCGATGGCCAACGCCGGCCCTGGCACCAACGGCAGCCAATTCTTCATCACCCACAAAGCCACGCCCTGGCTGGACGGCAAGCACAGCGTGTTTGGCCATCTGATCGAGGGGCAAGACGTGGTCAACAAGATTGCCAATGGTGACAAGATCAATACCATCAAGATCCTGCGGGTGGGTGACAAGGCCAGGACCTTCAAAGGCGACGAGGCCGACTTCCAGAAGTTCGCGAAGAAATCCTGACTTCGCCGGAACCGGTTTGCCTGGTCAGAGCGCAGTCAAACGGCCGCGCTCTTTTGATCCGCCGGGTTGTGTTCACCCGTGCGGGCCATGATGGGACAATGACCGCGCTTGCTTCAGCGGGATTGGCCTTGGTATGATGCCGCTCCGAGGCTGGCTGGCCAGCCGGGATCCAATGCGACCCTGCGCGCTCCACTGTTTGGGCGTGGGCGACGGTCGGCCCTGTCCCGACCGCAACCATGCGGCGTACCTGTATCGCCTGGGCAAGGCAGCGTTGTTGATCGACTGCGGCGAGCCCGTCAGCCGGAGTCTCCGGCGCGCGAGGCTGAGCTGCGAGCTTCTTGACCGGATCTTCGTCTCGCATCTCCACAGCGATCACGTGGGCGGCCTGTTCATGCTGCTTCAGAGCTTCGGGCTTGACGAACGGAAAAAGGATCTGACGGTGCACCTGCCGGCGGAGGCGATCGCCCCGGTGTTCCAGATGCTGCAAGCTGCCTACTTGTTCGAGGAGTTCTTTGGCTTCCGTCTGCAATTTGCCGCCTTGCGCAAGGGCGTCCCGGTAATGACCGAGGGCGTCCGGGTGACGCCATTCCCCACCACCCACCTGGAAACGGCCCGGTTGCACTTCCAGAGGAAATATCCGCAGGCCTTTGAGGCGTTCTGCTTCCTCATCGAGTTCGAGGCCTTGCGCCTGGTGCACAGCGCGGATTTGGGCGCGCCGGAAGACCTGACGCCCTTGCTTGACAAGCCTGTGGACTTGTTGGTGTGCGAGTTGTGCCACTTTACCCCAACGGCGCTCTTCGAGTTCCTGCGGGGCCGTCCCGTCAAACGGCTCGTCCTTACCCACCTCGACCAGACCCTCTGGCAGAGACTCCCGCAAGTGCGGCGCCTGGCCGCCAGGTTGCTGAGGGACGTGGCGGTGTCCTTCCCAAAAGACGGCCAGGAGATTAGGCTTTGACCTCTGGCCGCAGGCGTACAATTCGGCTGGAGTGAACTGGGCAATCTTCAGGTTGTAGGACCGGAAAAGGGCAGGGCGTACCACCTTGAAACAACAGGATCACGCATGGCGGAAGGCTGCCGGTCCGCCTCGACAATGCCTGGCCAACCGGGCTAAAACCCCGGCGCCCTGTCAACCGCCATGAACTCAGACACCCCCAACCCCTCACCCCCGGCTCCCAACCTGCAAAGGCGATTCGGCTTGCTCCAGGCCACCGCCTTGAACATGACCAACATGATCGGCGTGGGCCCGTTCATTACCATACCCACACTCATGTCGGCGCTCGGCGGGCCACAGTCGATGCTCGGCTGGGTGGTCGCCATCCTCATCACCATTCCGGATGGCATGATCTGGAGCGAACTGGGCGCCGCGCTCCCCGGCTCCGGAGGGTCGTACCGCTACCTGCGTGAGAGCTTCGGCCGCGAGACCTGGGGCCGGCTGATGGCCTTTCTGTTCATCTGGCAGTTCATCTTAAGCGGGCCACTCGAGATCGCCTCCGGCTACATCGGTTTCTCCCAGTATCTGGGCTACGTCTGGCCCGACCTCGCAAGCCATCGTTGGCTGCAAGTGGCCGTCGCGGCCACAGTGGGGCTGCTGAACGTGGTGTTGCTCTACCGCCAGATCACGACCATCGGCAAGATCACGGTCAGCCTGTGGATCGGCACACTGCTGACCACCGGCATGGTGATTTTCACCGGGGCCGCGCACTTCGACGCCAAGCTGGCTTTCGATTTTCCACCGAACGCCTTCAGCTTCTCGATCGGCTTCCTCCTGGGCCTGGGCGCCGCCTCGCGCATCGGCATTTATGATTACCTCGGCTACTACGATGTCTGCTACATCGGCGACGAGGTCAAGGAACCGGGCCGAGTCATCCCGCGGTCGATTCTCATCAGCGTGGCAGGCGTGGCGGTGATCTATCTCACCATGAACCTGTCGATCATCGGCGTGATCTCGTGGCGTTCGTTCGTGCCGGCCGAGAGCAACCCGAACGCGAACTATGTGGTGTCCTTGTTCATGGAGCGTCTCTACGGTCGCCAGGTGGCCTCGATCTTCACGGCGCTGGTGCTCTGGACCGCGTTTGGCTCCGTGTTCGCGCTGCTGCTCGGCTATTCGCGCATCCCCTTTGCGGCGGCACAGGACGGGTACTTCTTCAAGGTCTTTGGCCGTCTGCATCCGACCAAGCACTTCCCCCATGTCTCGCTGGTGGTGATGGGACTGATCGCGATCCTCTGCTGCGCTTTCTCACTCCAGACGGTCATCGACGGGTTGCTGACCACTCGCATCCTGGTGCAGTTTGTCGGTCAGATCTTCGCGGTGATCCTGCTCCGCCGCCATGCGCCGGACCTGCACCGGCCGTATCGGATTTGGTTTTATCCCCTGCCCTGCTTGATCGCCCTTGTCGGCTGGCTCTTCGCTTTCCTCACGGCAGGCAAGGAACCGATTCTCTACGGACTCGGGAGTCTGGCGATGGGAGTCGGCTTCTTTTTTGTGTGGTCGTGGCGGACCCAGCGGTGGCCGTTTGCGGAGGATAGAAGCGCCGCCTGACAAGGGGGGCACGCCGCGCGGCGACGTGCCGACGCTGGCGGCGCGAGCGCCCCTGCCCGCACACAGAGGCGGAACTCAAGGTCAGTCAGCTCAGGTTCTCCGTAGCCCAGCTAGTCACTGCGGAGCGCCGGTTTCAGCGTCCACGCTTGGAGCCGGGCGACCTCCAGGATTTTGGGCGCGCGAAAGTCTTCTTTGTGGATGACCCAGCCGCCAAAGAGCCCCGGTGTATCGGCCGCCACGTGACGCGCGGTCAGCAGTTCGTGGACTTTGGCCAGGGGCACCGTTTCGGACTCCGGCAGCCCCCCATGAACGCGCTCATAATCAAACGCCCAAGCCAGCGCCCGAAGGAAGTCGAGCGGCGGCACGGCGTCAGCGCCCACGAACACGCGCGCGGGGACACGTTGGCGGACGCGCATGAAGTCTCGCACGTCCAAGGTGGCGTCGCGAAAGGCCGGCCACGAAACCTCCGTGAGCGCGCCGGCGGGAGGTGGCGGCAGGTCCGGGCCCAGGAGCCCTCGACTCGGCAGTGGCCACAAAAGGGTCTTGGCGTCAATCATCTGTCCCAGGGCGAGGGTCAAGAGCTCAAACTGGTCGGCCGGCGAATAGGCGCGGTGGTCGATGACCTGAAAATCAATGCCTTGCTCGCTCGCCAGGAGGCGTTTGGCCAGTTCCTGCAAATCGCGCCGGCTCGCCCCGCTCCGAACCGGATCCGGATAAATCCCCGGCAGATCGCTCGCCGTGACAAACCGCACGCCCGCGATCGTCCGGATGTGATCCATGTATTGGCCAAAACGCTGGAAGGCAGCCTCGGTTTCTTCGGGCGAACGCTGCGGTGGCGGGCGCCACTGCTCGCGGGGCGGGTTTGCGCCGCGGCGGAAGTTGACCCCGTCCCAAAACTCGCGGTGCACCCACTCGCACGGATGGTAAAAGATGCTGATCAATCCGCCACCTTCCGTCCGCAACCGCTCGGCGATGGCCGAGACCTTCTGATTTGCGGGCTCGACCGCTTGGGGATCGTGCAGTTCCATGCGCGTCCAGTTGTCGGCCATGTCATAGACCACCAGAGCGTCGGCATACCAGAACGGTTTGCCTTTCAAGCCCACGTGATCGCCTTCGTCCACGTAGCAGGACACGCCATGCGGGGCGACCCCGATCTGCTTCAACGCCGCGATGGCCTGCGGGGCCCACGACGAGCCGGGTTGGCCGTAGCACGAGAGGGTCTTCACACCGAAAATGCGCCGCACATCGACGGCGCCGCCGCCTTCGCGGCGCACGAATTCGCTGATCCCGTCCAGCAGGTCGCACGGCGCCAGATACTCCGCCGGCGTGGGGTGCACCGAATGCAGATCGGTGTGGTAGGCGATGTCGTGTTTTTTCAGCGCGGTGATGACGTCGCGCCGGCCGCGTCGTTCGAGCACACGGGCTTTCTCGCCCACGATCTTGAAGGTGGCGCGAATGCCCCGTTGGCTGAGCATCTCCGCCAACCGCCGGCACGCGTCGTCATCCGCCGGCAGCAGGTAATCCTCCGTGTCAAACCAGAGCAGGACGTTGACGGTCGCCTGGAGTGCCGGGCTGGCGGCACCGAGTTGGGAATGAGCGGCCGGCCAGAGTAAGAGCAGGGCCAGCCAGGCCAGGTTATGCTGCTGAATCCGTAGCTTCATAGGCAACCAACAGGCTAAATCCGCCACCCGCCCGGAGGACAGCGAAATCCGGGCGTGGCGCGGGGGTGGTCGCGGACGTGGCGCAGCGAGAGCCCCGTCAGCGGTTTCCAGTCAGCGCGGCTACGACGCGCGCCATCTCGAGCGCGGTGTTGGCGGCTTCCAGGCCGCGATTATGTTCGCGGCCCAGACAGCGCACGCGAGCCTGGTCTTCATTCTCGAAGAGCAACACCGCATGGATTACCGGGATCTCGGTTTCCACCTGGATACGTGCTAAGGCGTGTGACACCGCTTCGCCGATGTGATCCGCGTGTTTGGTTTCTCCGCGAAGAATGACTCCTAAGCAGACGATGGCCGAAAGGGGCGGCTGGTGATGCCGTGCCAGCCTGGCTACCAGTGTCGGCACTTCGAACGCCCCCGGCACCCGGTACACCTTAAGGCTTTGGACACGCGCGGCGGTGAGCCTGGCCTTGGCCGCGCGCAGCATGCCCTCGACATAGCGCGCGTTATACCTGGCGGCGACGATTGCGAAGTGTCCAGCGACACGTTTTGTTCTGGCGGCGCGGATTCTCCTGAGCATGGTCGTAAGCACGCGGGTTCAGGGCCGAACCCTGCCCCGGTCAGAGGAGATGGCCCAGTTTTTCCCGTTTGGTGCGGAGGTATTTGGCATTGTGCGGATTGGGTTGAGTGCGAATGGGCACCTGCTCCACAATCTCCAGGCCGTAGCCCTGTAGCCCGATGATCTTCTTGGGGTTGTTGGTGAGCAAGCGAATCGTTTTCAACCCCAGGTCCACCAGGATCTGCGCCCCAAGGCCGTATTCCCGCAAATCCATGGGAAAGCCCAACTCCAGGTTCGCTTCGACCGTGTCGAGGCCCCTTTCCTGGAGTTTGTACGCCTGGATCTTTGGCGCCAGCCCGATCCCCCGGCCTTCCTGGCGCATATAGACCACCACGCCCAGTCCTTCTTTGGCCACTTGCCGCAGGGCCTGATGCAATTGCAGTCCGCAGTCGCAGCGGCGCGACCCAAACACGTCTCCCGTCAGGCACTCGCTGTGCACCCGCACCAGCACGTTCCGTTTGCCCTCGACGTCTCCTTTCACCAGCGCCAGATGATGTTGGTCGTCCAGACGCGATCGGTACAGGTAAAGGTCAAAATCGCCGTGCTCAGTGGGCAGCTTGACTACCTCCAGGCGCTCGACCAGTTTCTCGCGCTTCCGGCGATACTCGATCAGACCAGCGATGGTGCATAGCTTCAAGCCGTGCCGCCGCGCAAAACGCCGCAACTCCGGCAACCGCGCCATCGAACCGTCGTCGCTCATAATCTCGCAGATGACCGCGATGGGCCGGCAGCCGGCCAGCCGGGCGAGATCCACCGCCGCTTCGGTGTGGCCGGCGCGCTGAAGCACACCGCCGCTCTTGGCTCGCAGCGGGAAAACGTGTCCCGGTTGCACCAGGTCCTCCGGCACCGCCGTGGGCTCGGCCATCACCCGAATCGTCCGCGCCCGGTCGCCCGCGCTGATCCCCGTGCTGATCCCGTGGGCGGCGTCCACGCTGACCTGAAAATCGGTCCGGAAAGCGTCGCGATTCTGCACCACCATCCGCTCGATGCCCAGTTGTTTCAGCCGTTCCGAAGTCGTCGGCACGCAGATCAGGCCGCGGCCATACTTGGCCATGAAGTTCACCGCCGCGGGTGTCACTTGCTCGGCCGCCAGGACCAAATCCCCTTCGTTCTCCCGGTCTTCATCGTCCACGACGACGACCATCTTGCCGGCCCGCAAGTCTTCGAGCACTGGCCCAATCGCATCAAACCGTTGCTTCATAAACAGCCAGCAGACTATCCGGCAGGCGCCCGCGCGCGAGCAATAAAAAAGCCCCGCCGCGGCTCGCGGACGGGGACGCTTTGGCTCGGCAGACCGATTACCTGGCAGAGGCCAACTGGCCACCTTTGGCGGTGGTCCTCACCTTCTTGGCCGTGGTCTTCTGTTTGGCCGGACACGCCGCCTTGGCGGTCGCATCCTGTTTCATCGGGCAGGATGCCTGGGCCGGACACGCAGCGGCTTGGGAATCGGCCGCGGCCTTGTCCTTACAGCAGCCTTCGCCGGCCTGGGCCAAAGGCGCGACCGCAAAGGCCGCCAGCACGAATGCGACAAGGAGTTTCTTCATAACTTTACAATGTGTTCGATTTAAGTGTTGCTTACCGCGCATATCTATCGCTCATTCGGCCCGGGAAGTCAATCCCCTTCGACATCCCCTTCGATCGCCCCGGCAATTGCATCGCCTGCGGGCTTGCCCATGCCTGAACCGCTCCAGCTTGGCCGAGCCGAGCCGTAACAGGGGCCTTCTGACCGACCACCAGCCACTGCTCCTTGGCCCCACGTTGCACCGCATCGAGGCCCGCCCACAGCGCTTTGAGCGTGCCGGCCAGCGCTACACCGAGCTTACATCCAGGAGCTGCTCGCGGCCTGCACGTTTGAGATACGACTTTGCGCTGGTGGGTTGCGTTGATCAAGAGGTCACGCCTTAAGCTCACGGTGCAGCGGCAGGCAGGGTCGGCGAGGCGCTCTCCGGGCGCCATCGAGCCGCAAAACATGCCTTGCCGCGTGTCTGCAAACGGCGGTATTGTCGCCCGGGTTCCCGTGACACTGGGACGCGCAGCCAGTCCTGCCGGTGATGTGGCCAGGAACAGGTTCGAGAAACTGGCCAAGGGTTGAGGCTGTTTGCTCTGGCACTTCACGCCTAACCGCACACATGGGGAACATAAACGGACACGGACTCGCTGAATTGGAGAGGCGCCACTGGACCGCCGTCGCCGAATTCCGCGAGAGGCTCTGGCGTGAACACGAAACCACCCTCGACCCCTACAATCCCACCGGCTCCACGGCCCACGTTCGCTTTAACACCTCCCGCACCGACCGCTGGGAAACCAGTTCCAAGAGCTGCCACGTCAACTGGGTCGTGCTCGACAGCGATTGGGAAGCCGAGTTCTGCCGCGTGGCGGAGTCGCACCCCAAAGTCCGCGCCTACGTCAAGAATCACAACCTCGGTCTCGAAGTGCCGTATCGCTACGGCTCGGAAATCCGAAAGTATTTGCCGGACTTCATCGTGCTGGTCGATGACGGCCACGGTCCCGATGACCTCCTCCACCTCGTCGTCGAGATCAAAGGCTACCGGCGCGAGGACGCGAAGGAGAAGAAATCCACCATGGAAACCTATTGGGTGCCCGGCGTGAACAACCTCAAGCAATACGGTCGCTGGGCCTTCTCCGAGTTCACCGAGATTTACCAGATCGAGACCGACTTCGCCGCCAAGGTCGAAAACGAGTTCAATAAGATGATCACCCAAGCCACCATCCCACCCGCCAGGACATGAAAACCGACCCTCTGGCACTCCAGGCTGAACGGCGGATTCTATTGATTCGCAAACAAAGGGTCATGCTGAGCGATGATCTCGCTCTGCTCTACGGTGTGGAGACCAAGGCTTTGAACCGTGCCGTTAAGAGGAACGCCGAGCGTTTTCCAGAGGACTTCATGTTCCAACTGGCCAGAGTAGAGTGGGATGACTTGAAGTGCCAACTTGGCACTTCAAGTTCGCCCGACTTGAAGTCACAAATTGTGACCTCAAGTTGGGGCGGTAGCCGGGTCCCGCCTTACGCCTTCACCGAGCAGGGAGTGGCCATGCTATCCAGTGTGCTTCGCAGCCCCCGCGCCGTGCAGGTGAACATAGCCATCATGCGCGCCTTCGTGCGCCTGCGTGAAATGCTCCTCACCAATGCTGATCTGGCTCGGAAACTAGCTGACCTCGAGCAAAAATACGACTCCCAGTTCAAGGCGGTCTTCGACGCCATCCGCCAGCTCATGGCTCCGCCACCTCCGCAACCGCCAAGACCGGAAATCGGCTTTCACGTCAAAGAAGACCCCATCCCCTACCGCACCAGGCGGAAACCCCGGCTTCCGATTCATCCTTCATAATTCATCCTTCATCCTTCATCCTTTATCTTCCATGGCCAAGAAGCCCGCCACTCTCAAAACGGTCGGGTCCCTCAAGCACGACGCCGACAAGCGGAAGAACATCCCCACCGCTGAGCACCAGTCTGTCATCCAAAAGGAACAAGAGGCACTCCACACGGTGAAGTATCCCCGCAACACCGACCTCGATCCCCAGCTCGTCTGGCGCGGGAAGGATGAGCAGGACTGGAGCGACCTCGTTGTCCACGCCCCGCCCCTCTATATTCAGGAAAAGGTCCACCCCAAGGTGCTCATTGACGATCTGCTGGCACAAACCACCAGACACAAATCACAAACCACTGATTTCCAGACCGACCTCTTCGCCGACTTCAACGGCATGCCCACGGGCGCGGACAAGACCGAGTTCTACCAGCACGACCAGAACTGGTCCAACCGCATGATCCTCGGCGACTCACTCCAGGTCATGGCCAGCCTCGCCGAGCGCGAGGGCCTGCGCGGCAAGGTCCAGTGCATCTGCTTCGACCCGCCCTACGGCATCAAGTTCAACAGCAACTTCCAGTGGTCCACCACCAGCCGCGATGTGAAGGACGGCAACGCCGGCCACATAACCCGCGAGCCGGAGCAGGTCAAAGCCTTCCGCGACACCTGGCGCGACGGCATCCACAGCTACCTCACCTACCTCCGCGACAGACTCACCGTCGCCCGCGACCTCCTCACCGATTCCGGCTCCATCTTCGTCCAGATCGGCGATGAAAATGTCCATCGCGTCCGGGCGGTGTTGGATGAGGTGTTCGGTGAAGATAACTTCTGTCGCCAGATCGTGTTCTACAAAACCACGGGCAAAGGCAGCCAGATTTTGGATAACACTTACGATGTGCTGCTGTGGTTCACCAAGAATTGCGAACATGCAAAATATCGACCGAACTACGAAACGCGTTCTCCGGCTGAGGACTCAAATCTGCGTTTCATTGCCTTACCAGACGGCTCATCTCGGCAACTCACGCCTGCGGAGATTTCCGGAAACCAGCGTCTACCAGAGGGCGGGCGGGTTTACCGTCCAAACCCGATCACCAATCAGCGCCCCGCTCAGGGAACCGATCTCCGGTCCTTCGATTTTCAAGGCCAAAGCTACACCCCAGGTGCGGGCACGTTTCGCACAGACCTTCCTGGCCTTAAAAGAGCTGCAGCCGCTAACCGGTTGATGGGCATTGGCAAGACCTTAACGTTCATTCGCTATCTCGACGATTTCCCCTGCAAGCCACGAAACGATGTATGGGATGACACGCGACAGAGTGGCTTTGGAGATCCGAAGATGTACGTGGTTCAAACCGCCACGAAGGTCATTGAGCGCTGCCTCCTCATGGCCACCGACCCCGGCGACCTCGTGCTCGATCCGACCTGCGGCTCCGGCACCACGGCCTATGTGGCCGAGCAATGGGGCCGCCGCTGGATCACGATTGACACCTCGCGCGTAGCGCTGGCGCTGGCCCGGGCCCGCATCATGGGCGCGCGGCATCCCTTTTACCTTCTGGCCGATTCCCGCGAGGGCCAGCTCAAGGAAGCCGAAGTCACCCGCACCGCGCCGAGTTCGCAGCCGGTGCACGACAACATCCGCCACGGCTTCGTCTATGAGCGTGTGCCGCACATCACACTCAAGTCCATCGCCAACAACGCGGAGATCGATGTCATCTGGGACAAGTGGCAGGCGAA
>Ga0315274_10004924_pt1 | contig 19587 bp, 16 predicted proteins | sample YL17G02_20_MG_FD_203700 | JGI IMG/M metagenome (GOLD analysis project Ga0315274, IMG submission 203700) | Sediment microbial communities from Yellowstone Lake, YNP, Wyoming, USA - YL17G02_20 | ecosystem: Environmental > Aquatic > Freshwater > Lake > Sediment | place: USA: Wyoming | collected... | reverse complement strand
ACTGGTCCTGCTGGCCATAGCGGTAGCCAAGGACCACGAAGGTCTTCTGGCCGAGGTCGTAACCCACATCCAGGCCGCCGTTCACGTCCTGACGGTCGATGTAATTCTCATACACCCGCAGCGGATGCGCGGGATCGGCCGGGCGTTGCTCGGTGCGAAAGTCGTGGAGGTAGGCCGCGCCGAATGGGCGCACGAAGAACTTCCCGATCGCATAGGTCAACTTGAGATTGCCCCGGTAGATCAACGCGTCACGGCGGTCACGCAACGGGATGCCGCCGATGGCCGGGATGTCCTGCGGCCGGCCGAACGTGGGGCCAAGGTGGTTGCCGTCGATCATGGTGAAGGCATTGGCCTGCTCCCAGAGCACATCCTTGGCCTTGCCTCCGAGCGTCAGGCCGGCGCGATGGGCAAAGTAATCCTCCGAGTGCGTGTTGTGATACACGACGATGTCCGGCGCGTAGGAGAGCCCGAGGTTGAAGCCGGAGCAGATCCTGTAGTCCAGGGCCAGGCGCGGCGTGAGGGTCGTAACCCAGGAATCTTTTTTGGCGGGAAGGGCATCGGGCACAGCGGGCGACGGCGTTAAGTCCTCCAGGTACACGTTGCTGTCGTAGGTTTCCTTCAAGGTAAGGTCGGCCTTGCAGGTCAGGTTGGTGTCCGTGGCCAATGCCGACGGGCCACACACGGCGAGGGCGGCAATGGTGGACAGGCCGGTCAGGGCAATGGCGGGGCGGCGAGGAATCCTGGCGATTACGTGTGACATGAGGCTGGAAGGTCAGGTGATGTGGGTTAGGCGATGAATTCGGCAGCCGGTTCACTGCGCCAGTCCGGCGCCTGGTTGTTTGACAAAAGGCGCCACGCCAACCGCAGCCAGCGTCGGCTGGGCTGGTCTGGGCTTCAGAAGCAGCGTCAGCCCGGCGCCGAGGACGAGCAGGATGCCGGCGGTGACGAAGGAGGAATTGAAGGTGCCGCTCGAGGCCTTGAGCATCTGCTGGAGCCGGCTCAAGACGAAGCCGCCCACACCCCAGGCGGTAAAGATGATGCCGTAGTTCACGCCGAAGTTCTTCAAGCCCCACAGGTCCTTGGTGAATGATGGGAACAGCGAAAGGTTGGCGCCGTAATTGAAGCCGATCAGCGTGGCCACCAACACGATCACGAACTTCGCGCTGTCCGTTGAATTGGTCACCGGGATGGCAACGAACATCAGCACCGCCTGGATCAACAGTACCAGCATCAACGTCCAACGGCGGCCGATCTTGTCGGACAACAAGCCGGCGCCGATGCGGCCCGCGGCGTTGCCAATCGCCATCACGGCCACGGCGATGAATGCCGCCTCGCCCATCGTCTTCTTGGCCATGCCGCTGACGCTGCTGATGACCATCAGACCGGCGCCCGCGCCGATGAAATAAATTACCCAGAGCAGCCAAAACGTCGGCGTCCGCAGCATCTCGCCCGCCGTGGCGCTGGCCGCGGCAGGCTTGGCGCCGGCGGCTTTCGCGCCGGCGACGTAGCCCGCCGGGGGGTTGGCCAGCAACTGGGCCAGGCCGCACACGATGACGACGAACGCGATGCCGAAGACCAGCATCGAGCCCTTGAGCTGATAATGGGCGAGCAGATACTGCGAAGTCGGGGCGAGATAAACCGGCGCCAGGCCGAAACCCGCGACGACCAGGCCAGCGATGAGGCCGGTTTTCGAGGGCGGAAACCACTTCAGCGCGGGCGGCGTAGCGGACGAGTAGCCGAAGCCGATGCCCAGGCCGGCGAACACGCCAAAACCGAGCACCCATACCGCGTAGCTGTTTGTGGTCGAGATGAGCACCAGCCCAAGGCCGACGAGCAGGCCGCCGATCGACGCCGTGAGACGCGGTCCGAACCTGTCCTGGCAGCGCCCTGCCAGTATCATCGAGAAGGCGAAGACCAGGCAGCAGAGCGCATAGGGGTCGTTGAGCTGGGCGTCCTTCCAGCCGAACTCCTTTTCGATGGCGCCCTTGAACATGCTCCAGGTGTAGAGCACGCCGAGAGCGAGGTTAATGCCGGTCCCGGCGAACGTGACGAACCAACCGCGATTCGTCACCGGGGTGGAGGGGGTGGATTCAGTGGTCATAGGCAGGGGGGTCTGTTCCGCACCCAGGAAGGCTGCCGTCGGGGCAGATGCGCCCCGACAGCCGGATTCGTGGACGGATTACTGCTTACCTCTAACCAGCGCCTCCACGACGTGCGGATCCGCCAGTGTGCTGGTATCACCGATCTGATCAATGGCGTTTTCGGCGATCTTGCGCAGGATGCGCCGCATGATCTTGCCCGAACGCGTCTTGGGCAGACCCGGCGCGAACTGGATCTTGTCGGGCACGGCGATCGGACCGATCTCTTTGCGGACGTGGAGGGCGAGTTCCTTCTTGAGCTCCTCGCTCTCGTGCACGCCCTCCTTGAGGGTCACGAACGCGTAAAGCCCCTGGCCCTTGATGTCGTGCGGCATGGGCGCCACGGCGGCTTCGGCCACTTTGGGATGGCTGACCAGCGCGCTTTCCACTTCGGCCGTGCCGATTCGGTGACCGGAGACGTTGACCACGTCATCGATGCGGCCCATTAGCCAATAATCGCCGTCCAGGTCGCGCCGGCAACCGTCACCGGTGAAATAGATGTTCGGGTACATCGTGAAGTAGGTGTCAATGAACCGGTCGTGGTCGCCCCAGGCGGTCTGCATGAAGCCAGGCCAGGGCTTCTTGATGCAGAGCTTGCCGCCTTCGTTCGGGGCGCACTCGGCGCCGTCGTCGCGCAGAACGACTGGCTCGACCCCGAAGAACGGCTGGCAGGCGCTGCCGGGCTTGAGCGTATGGGCGCCGGGCAACGGGGTGATGAGGATGCCGCCGGTCTCAGTCTGCCACCAAGTATCGACAATTGGGCAGCGGCCCTTGCCGATGACGCGGTGATACCAGATCCACGCCTCGGGGTTGATGGGTTCACCCACCGTGCCCAGCACGCGGAGCGAACTGAGGTCATACTTGTTCGGCCATTCCTCGCCGAGGCGAATGAGGGAACGGATGGCCGTGGGCGCCGTATAGAATACCGTGACCTTGAATTTCTGGACGATCTGCCAAAACCGGCCAGCGTCCGGGAAGGTGGGCACGCCCTCAAACATCAGGCTGGTGGCGCCGTTGCAGAGTGGGCCATAGACGATGTAGCTGTGGCCGGTGACCCAGCCGATGTCGGCGGTGCACCAGTAAATGTCATCCTCGTGCACGTTGAAGATGTATTTGTGACTGATGCTGGTGAACAGCAGATAGCCTGCAGTCGTATGAACGGCCCCTTTGGGTTTGCCGGTGGAGCCCGAGGTATAGAGCATGTACAGCGGGTCCTCGGCGTTGTTGACTGCGGGCGGGCAGTCGGCGCTCGCGTTGGCCATCAGGTCGTGATACCAGAGGTCACGACCCGCCACGATCGTGCAGGGAGTCTCGTTACGTTTGACGACGATGACTTTCTCCACGCTGGCGGTCTGCTTCAACGCTTCGTCGGCCATCGCCTTCAGCGGGATGGCCTTGCCCGCGCGCAGCGAGGTATTGGAGGTGATCAGCAGGCGGCAAGCGGAGTCGTTGATCCGGCCGGCCAGGGCGTCGGCGCTGAAGCCGCCGAAGACCACGGAGTGAATCGCGCCGATCCGCGCGCAGGCGAGCATCACAATGGGCAATTCAGGGATCATGGGCAGATAGACCGAGACACGGTCACCTTTCTTGATCCCGAGCGATTTCAGCACGTTGGCCAACTTGCAGACCTCCCGGTGCAACTGCTCGTAGGTCAGCGTCCGGACGTCGTTTTCCGGCTCGCCTTGCCAGATGATCGCCGGCTTGGTGCGCCGGGCGGTTTTGAGGTGGCGGTCCAGGCAGTTGACGCTGACGTTGAGTTGGCCATCCTCGAACCAGGTGTGGTCGATCTGCCGTGCGGCGGTGTCCCACACGAACCTGCGGCCCAGCTTGGGCTTCTTGAACCATTCCAGGGTGTCGGCCTGCTCCAGCCAGAAGGCGTCCGGCTCCCGGATCGAGCGCTCATACATGGCCTGGTATTGTTCGGCATTGATGTAGGCTCGTTTGACCACCTCGGGGGACGGAGGAAACGTCCGGTTTTCCTGCAGCAAGGAGCTGGTGGAAACGGTTTTGCTTTGCTCTGTCATGTTGTCTTTCTTGTTTGTCTAGGTTTGTCGTGCCTGTCCGCAGAACCGGTGGCCTTGTCACCGGCCAGGGGCTGAACCGCAGCCCACGGCGACTAAGGTGCCAAGACCATGATACCGGAAAACGTTGTTGATCACTGTCTCGATAACGGCGCACAGCTCCGGCTCCACCGCCTGTCGCCGCTCCGCCGTGACGACCAGTTCACGGTCGCGAAGTCCTCCCGCCCACTCCGAGTTGGCCAGCATGACCCCGCCCAGCCCCAGACTGAGATCGTCCTCGTCACCCTCCCCGCAAAAGGTCCGCCACGCCAGCGCCCAGCCCCGGACGGTGTTCCCGACATGGTAACCGCCGCCGCCGGCGACCAGGATCGGCCGGCCCACGCGCAGCAACCGCTTGATCACGTCCGCGGTGGTGTTGTTGGTCATGTGCAGATGTGTCAGCGGATCAAAGGCCAGTGTGTCCATGCCCAGTTCCAGCACGACGACCTCCGGGTTGAAGGCCCCCAGGAGCGGCACCGCCACGCGGTCAAACGCCATCAGAAAGGCCTCGTCATAAGTGCCGGCCGGCAACGAGACATTGACGTTGTAGCCCAGCCCCGGCCCCTCCCCAATCTCGTTCTCGAAACCGCCCCATGGGAAAAGGCTCTTGCCGCTTTCATGGAAAGAGATCGTCAACACGTCGTTGCGCCGGTAAAAGGCCTCCTGCACGCCGTCACCATGGTGGGCGTCCACGTCCACATAGGCGACCCGTCTGCCGGCTGCGGCCAATCGCTGGCAGGCGAGCACCATGTCATTGAGATAACAGAACCCTGCCGCCCACTCCGGCTTGGCATGATGCAGGCCCCCGAACAGGTTGAAGGCGACGTCGGCCTCGCCCGCCAGTAACAGGTCGGCTGCGGTGAGCGCCCCTCCGCAAGCCCAGGCCCCGTACGTGAACATGTCTTTGAACACGGGCGTGTCCGGTCCGCCCAGGCCCATCTGCAGGCCGGCTACCGTCAAGTCGCCACCGGCGGCACGCTGGAGTTCCTCCAGATACCGGACGGTATGAAACTGCTCGAGCTCCCCCAGGGAGGCCAGCCGCGGCGCGACCTCCAAACGACCTTCGCCGCCCAGCAACCCAAACGCCCGCAACCGTTGGCGCGTCAGGCCGGCACGCTGGGTCTTAAAGGGGCAGTCAGGCGGGTAGCTCAGCTCTTCGATCTCCGGCGCGTAAATGAAGGCCAGCTTGCGGTCGTTCATGGACATCACGCAAAACGGATCGAGAGCGCGTTGGAGTTCAAGCCATGCGTGTTGCCGCCAGCGAAGCACAAGGCACGCCAGGAGCGGCGTGGCGTGATTAGCCCAGGAGGAGCGTATGGCATGTGCGTCTTTTACGAGAGGTCATGGTGCAGGGCTTCACCGTTTTTGGCAATTCCTAACCGTTTATTGAATCGACGGGTGTGAATCCATTGCGCGAATTGTTGATCGGCTTGAAACTTTTCGCCTCACCGCGCAGTCGCAAGATGATGAAGGCCAAACCGGATTTGGCCGAGACGCAAAAAGATCGATAAACCAACTGCAACCGAGACTGCCACACCAACCCTTGCCTTTATGAGCACCGCGCTCCTGATCCCCATCGTCGCCATCGTCATGGCCCTGACTATCCCGATCGTCGCCATCATCACTGAGTACGCCAAGCGGCGAAGATTCTATGAACTGCACCACCAGGAGCGCCTGGCGGCGATTGAAAAAGGTATCGACCTGCCCCCCTTGCCGTTGGAGTTCAGCGGGGGCGCACCCAGTTGCCCGCGTTACTTCCTGAAGGGCCTGGTCTGGTTCTTAATCGGCATCGCCATCGTTCTGGCAGTGGGCGTGAACCAGGGTTGGGATGTCGCTCTTTACGGACTGATCCCCACCGCCATCGGCCTGGCTTACCTGGCCTACTACTTCGTCGAAGGCAAAAGGCTGGAAGAAAAGGCCAGGGAAGCTGAAACTTGCGGCCCGACTCCGGTGAATAACTTGCCGAGGATTTGATTTGTCGTGGTCCGCCGATTCCGGCCTTAATGGGTCGGCTTAGTGCGTGAAGAGCAACCTCGCCATCGTATGGTTGGCACTCCTGTCGAGTGGAGGTTTGGCTCATGCCCAACCGTTCCCGGACGCAGTCCGATGGGCGTTGGGGCAGATTGAGACCGGGGCCTCTCAGGCTGGGCCTTCAGCGGCCGACAAGATCCGCGGCAAGAACAACGAGCTGAGCCGATACCAGGTCCTGCCCAGGGTCTGGGCTCGCTACTCCGCCTCCCTGGATTTCAGGAACCCTGTCCATGCCTGGACCGTGGCCCAACGGATCCTCCAAGACCGGCAGCAACGGTTCCGCCGGTCGGCCGGGCGCGATGCCGATCCGTTCGACTTGTACGTGCTTTGGAATGCCCCGGGGCACTACCAGCAAGTCGGGTTCGCGCACGCCCAAGTGCGTCCCACTGTGGCGGACCGCGCCCACCGATTCGCCGCTTTGGTGCAGGCCTATTGGGACCAATCCCTCCGCGCGCAGAATTGATTCGGATCCGCGCCGGTCTGGCTGGCTCGCCCGGACCACTCACTGCCCCACGACCCGATAGAAGCGCCGAGCCAAACTCTTGGAGTCCGTGTCGGCGAACAGTTGCGGCGTGGCTGCGCCCGTCACGTTTTTCAGGTCCGTCCAGACCCCCCGCGGATCGCTTGAGCCCTGCACGCGATACGTGCGACCCACCTCGCCCGAAATCGTGAAGGAAAACGTCCCGTCGGCCGCCCGTGCCCATGACCGGATCACGGGTCGGCCTGGCTGACTTGGGGTTTCAGCCTGGAATCGCGCCAGGCCCAGTCGCGGCTGGTCATTCGCCACCGCAAAGTTGCCCCCGACGACAATCCCGCCGTCGTCCTGCAATCCGATGCCAGTCACACGCGCGCGGATGTTGCTGGGCGACTCGAAAATGCCTTGGCCAAAACCCGCCCCGGCATCGAACGTCAGGTCCAGAGTGCCGTCGCTATTCAAGCGCGCCAAGCCGCGTCGCGGTGTGTTGCCAACGCTGGTGAACTGTCCGCCAAAGACCAGCCGGCCCTCCGGATCAAAGGCCAGCGCCGAAATGGGCGTCTCAGACGAACCGTCCCCGATGACGTCATCCGGTTTGTATCCGGGGTCCTGGCTGCCATCGGCGTTGAAGCGCAAAAGCCGGCCATGGTTCGGGCCCCCCGCCGGATCGGGGATAGTGAAGACGACGACCACGGTGTCGTTGCTCCCGAGCGCCAGGCCGCTGACCGCCTGATCGGCCGGGATCGGCGGCAGAAAAGTGCTGTCCGCCGTGCCATCCGGGAAAAGGCGTGCCAAACCGTTGACCAGGAGAATCTCGACGCGATTGAACGTGCCGCCGATCACGATCTTTCCGTCGCTGAGCACGACGATGTCGCGGATGTCCGGAGGGGAACAGTCCGGGCAGTGCCAAAGTGGCGGGATGAATCCGGTATCGACGCTGCCGTTGGTATTAAGCCGACCGAGCCACGGGAGGGACACGCCGTTGAACTGGGTGAAGTCGCCGGCCACGATCACGCTGTCGTCGGGTTGTAGCGCGAGCGCCGAGACCTTGCCGATCGATTGATCAGGGGCACTCGTGCCGGAACCGACATCGAATGACGCGTCGAGCGAGCCGTCCTGGTTGAGCCGGGCAATACTGTTGCGGTTGAAACCGTTAACCGTGGTAAACAGGCCCCCAATCAGGACGTTGCCGTCGTCCTGCACAAGGATCTCGGACACGTACCCGGGCAGGTTCCCGACTTCCACCGCCGGCGTGAAGGAGCCGTCCAGGGTTCCGTCGTGGTTCAGGCGCGCGAGCCGATTGCGCCCCGTGCCATCGACGCGCTGGAACGTCCCGCCGACCAGCACCTTTCCATCTTTCTGCACCGCCACCGCGAGCACATGGGAAGCCGACCCTTCCGCGACTTCGAGCCGGGGGTTGAACGCGTCGTCCAGTCCGCCGTCGGCGTTAATGAGGGCCATCGCTTGATGCAAGGGGGTGGTACCCGCGGACAGGTTTCCCCCGACAAGCCACTGGCGGTTCGGCAGGGCCGCGACACTCGAGACCTGCAAACTTCCGCCGCCACCCGCTGCCAACAACACCATGCTGAATGTCGTGTCGAGGCTACCGTCAAGATTGAGCCGGACGATAGCGCGGTTTCCACTGAATTGGCGAAGGGCGATGAGACGGTTGTCAGCTTGGAGGCCAAGGACGGTGTAGGATTCGCCGTTCAAACTGTCGATACTCGGATTGAAAGAGGTGTCCACGGTGCCATCGGCCTTGTTGAGGCGCGCGAGGCCGTTGCGTATTTCGCTGTCCGCAGTGTCGAACGTCCCGCTGACCATAATGTTGCCGTCGGTTTGCACCGCCAGGCCATCGATCGAGATTGATTCGAAGACTCCGGATTGGAGTCTGGGGAGGTACGGGGTGAAGTTCTGGTCCACGCTGCCGTTCGTGTTCAGGCGCCCGATGCTGAAGCGCCCGTAACCGTTGAGTAACTGGAAGCTCCCGGCCACGAGGACCTGGCCGTTGCCCAGCAGCACCAGCGCGGCGGCGCGTCCGGAGGTGGTCAGCGTATCAACCAGCCCCGATCCCGGATCAAAGCCGGTATCGACCGAACCATCGGGATTGAGCCGAGCCACGCCATTGCGCGGCACACCGTTCACGCTGATGAAGGAGCCGCCGACGAGCAACTTGCCGTCCGGTTGCACGACGATGGCGCCGACCGGCGAGCCTGGCGATCCTTGGCCGGCGCCCAGTCCCGGCCCGGGGTCAAAGGTGGTATCGAGTGTGCCGTCGGCGTTGAGGCGGGCCAACCCCTGCCGCGGCGTCCCTTCGATGGCGGAGAAGGATCCGCCCAGGACGATCTTCCCGTCTTTCTGGATAGCAATGGCGCTGATCGAACCCGACAGGTCGGTGGGGCCGGTTCCCGAACCGCAGCAGACGCCCACTCCCGGATTGAAGCTTGGATCGACACTGCCGTCTCCGTTCAGGCGCGCGAGACCATTGCGGGCCACGCCGTTGATGGCGTTAAAACCGCCGGCCACGATGACCTTGCCATCCGGTTGCGCGGCGACGGCCGAGACGATGCCGCCATCGCGCGTAATCGCCGGCTTAAAGTTCGGGTCCAGAGTTGGGACTGACTGGGCGCGCGAGCAGGCGATGCAAGTGAGCGCGGCCACAAGGGTCAGCACGCGGATGGGCAAGCAGAATGCGTTCATGGGCACTTTCGTTATATCGGTCAACTCGCCTGGACAAGCGGGAGCTTTTGCGAAAGCCTGGTCAGACCCACCGGGGTGCCAGCCAAACAGACCAACGCTCGGCTTTGACTCTGGCCGTCCGTGCTGGTTGTTACATACACCAAATGTCCCGCCGGGTGAACACCAATGTTGGCATAGGGGTCAGAGATGAATAATGGCATAAGGGCACGGCTTGCCCCATCCCGATCAACGCACCAGACTGCGGGAGTGACTATGAAACGCGAAACGCAGAAGCGCTGGACCGCAGACGAATTGCTGGAGTTGGGCCGGAGCTATCAGGCTGCCGCAGTATTTGCCGCCGCCGCCGACCTGGACCTCTTCGACGCGCTGGTCGATGGAGCACGCACGGCCAAGGAAATGGCGCGCAAGCTGCGGGGCGATCTCCGCGGCATCATCATCCTCCTCGACGCACTGGTGGCGCTGCGACTCTTGGGCAAGCGGGGAGGCCGTTACGCACTGCCCGCCGGCGCCGCCGCGTTCCTCACCTCGGACGGGTCGCAGAGCATTCTGGCAATGGCCCAGCACCAGGCGAATTGTCTGCGCAACTGGGTGCAATTGGCGCGGGTGGTCAAGACTGGCCGTCCCGCCGAACGCCTGCCAAGCGTGCGCGGTGAAGCCGGGGACCAAGCGGCGTTCATAGGTGCGATGCACAACATCTCCGCGCCTCTGGCCGACCGGGTCATCCAGGCCGTGCGACCGCTGCACTTCCAGCATCTCCTTGACCTCGGCGGGGCCTCAGGCACCTGGACCATCGCGTTCTTGCGCGCCTGTCCCACGGCCCGCGCCACCCTTTTTGACTTGCCGCACGTCATTCCCATGGCTCGGCGCCGGCTCGCCGCGGCGGGACTGGGCCGACGCGTCAAACTCGTTGCCGGCGACTTCATGAAGGATCCCTTGCCGCCAGGAGCAGACTTGGCGTGGGTCAGCGCCATTGTGCACCAGAATTCCCGCACTCAGAACCGCGTGTTGTTCGCCAAGGCGCGTCAATCGCTGACTGCGGGCGGGCGCATCGCTATCCGCGACATCCTGATGGACGAGACCCGCACCCGTCCGGTGGCCTCCGCGTTGTTTGCCGTGAACATGCTGGTCGCCACCCCTGGCGGCGGGACTTTCACCTTCGACGAACTGCGGGAGGACCTGCAGGCCGCGGGCTTCACCCAGGTCGCCGTGCTGAGGCGGGACGTAGCGATGAACTCCATCGTCGTGGCGGAGAAGCCGGGCAGGAGATGAAACCAGTCGCGTTGTCACGACCCGGTCAACGGCGTACAGGCAGGGCAAAGGTTGACCGTTTCCGCGCCGGCGAAATCCTCGCCAACCGGGCTAATGCCATTGAAGGAATCGACCGGGAGGAGTAAAACTCCCTCCATGTTCTGCCTGATAACTCCATTGATTTCACAGGGCGTCGCCTGCGTGTTACTGTTCCACACGGCAGGTTGGCCGACGACAATCCCGGCGGAGCTGGCCGTGTTTGAGGGTGCAATAAACCCCCATCGACCCTTGGCGGACATCGGACTGCTGAGCCGCGCCGGGGGCGTGTTGGTCGGCAACGGCCCGCCCTTGCGCGTCCGTGCTGCCTCGGTGACGGGCGAAGTGATCGATGACGCCACGGGCCAGATCATCCCGTCGCGTCTCTATGTCCAGCAGGCGGACGGACGCTGGTTCTTTCCGGAGTCGGCATCGCCGCAGGGTTCAGCGATTCGCTATGAGCGGAGGAATTGGCTCAACACGAACTCGGTCGAGGATCACACCACACTCTCCGCGCATCCATTCCGCGTCGAACTGGAGCCGGGCAGCTACACGTTTACCGTCGAACGCGGCAAGGAATATCGCCCGCTGGTGCGACGCGTCGAGATCGGCACTGAACCAGTCAAGGTCCGGCTGCCGCTGCACCGTTGGGTGAACATGGCCGCGCGCGGCTGGTACTCGGGCGACACGCACGTGCACCGGACGCTGGCTGAGTTGCCCAACCTCCTGGTGGCCGAGGACCTGAACGTCGCCTTTCCGCTGACCTACTGGGTTACGAAAGGCTTCGCTGCGCCAACGCAGGGCGACAAGAACACCGACACGGGCGCGGACGCGAAGCTGATGCTGGTTGACGCCACGCACGCGATCTGGTCGCGCAACACCGAGTACGAAATCTTCACCCTTAACGGCAAAGGCCACACGCTCGGCGCGGTCTTCGCGCTGGGACACCGAACGCCTTTTGAGATGGGCGCCCCGCCCGTCGCGCCGATTGCCGCTCAGGCGAAGCGGGAAGGCGCGCTGCTGGACTTGGACAAGCACGACTGGCCGTGGTCGATGGCGCTGGTGCCGGTGATGGGCGTGGACCTCTATGAACTGGCGAACAACCACCATTGGCGCACCGAATTCGGCATCACCAACTGGAGCACGCCCGCGCCGGAGTTCATGGGACTGCCGAACGAGGGCCGCCACGGCACCGAACTCGACTGGACGCTCTACACCTTTCAAAACTACTACACGCTGCTGAATTGCGGTTTCCGCCTGCGCCCAACCGCCGGCACGGCCAACGGCGTGCATCCGGTTCCGCTCGGCTTCAGCCGCGTGTATGTGCATCTGCCTGACGGCTTCCGATACGACGCCTGGATGAAGGGGCTCAATGAGGGCCGCAGCTTCGTCACCACGGGCCCGATGCTGCTGGCGGATGCGGCGCCAACCGCAGTCAGCGGCACGGTGTTGAGCGAAGAGCCGGTCAAGGAAGTCCAAGCGGTCGTCAACGGCCAGGTGCGGCACCGCATCGCGCTCCGGCCGGAGAGGAATGCCGAAGGGGCCTGGGAAGCCCGCTTTCGCCAACCGCTGAAGCTCGACGGCACAAGCTGGGTCGCTTTGCGCTGTTGGGAAACGCGCGCCGCGAACCGCATCCGTTTCGCGCACAGCGCGCCTCGCTGGTTCGATGTCCCCGGCCAGCCCCTCAGACCGCGCCAGGTGGAAGTGGCCTTCCTCATAGGCCGCGTACAGGATCAGATTGAGCGCAGCCGCGGCGTGCTGCCGCCGGAAGCCATCGCTGAGTATCGCCAAGCCCTCGAAACCTATGAACGGATCGCCCGATACGCGGAACCGTGAACGCTCAGGGGTAGCACAGATTAGAGATCTATGCCGCGTGCTTCCGCTCGCGGTTGCGCTGGTCTCCAGTCTCACGCTGGCGATGTTCCAAGGACCGACCGTGTGGGCCGATCTGAACGAAACACCGTCGTGGTTGCGGACCCAACTCGGCGAACTGCTCGCGGACTTCCGTCGCCCCTCGGACGACGCCGACCTGCGCTATTGGTTGGACAACATGGTGCGCTTCCATAGCTTCACGCCCGGCGAGGTATCCGCCGCAACGGGGTTGACGCTGGACGAAGTGAGCGACGCGCTCAAAAGGTTCGCGTTGAGCGATGCGAAGCCGGCCAGGCGTTCCGTCGACGAACCGCTGCGCGTGCTGCCGTATCCCGGCGGACGCCACCCGCGCCTCGGGTTCCTCGAAGGCGCAGTCCTGCCGCAGCGCGAAACCAAGATCAGCGTTTTGACGCCTTGGGACGAGGCCGCCTACATCGTCGTGGATGTGCCCGAAGCGATCTTCTCAAACCTTGGCCTCACCTACCTCGCCCACCAGCACATCCCGACGATTTGGGACCAGCAGGGCGTCAAGCTGCCGCGGTTGGAATGGAACCGCCGCGCCGACGGCACGCTCGACAGCGAGCGCACGCTGCCGAACGGTATCGCCTTCGGTGCGAAGATCGTGCCCACCCCGACCGAGGTGCGTATGGAATTGTGGCTGCGCAACGGCACGAAGGACCAGCTCACCGGCCTCCGCGTGCAGAATTGTGTCATGCTCAAGGCTGCCGCCGGGTTCGACCGGCAAACTCTGACCAACAAAGTCTTCGCCAAACGCTATGCCGCCGCCCGCTCGGAAGCCGGCACGCGCTGGATCATCACTGCCTGGGAGCCGTGCGACCGCACGTGGGGCAACGACCAGGTGCCGTGTATTCACGCTGACCCGAAGTTTCCCAACTGCCAGCCGGGCGAGACCGTGCGCCTGCGCGGCTGGCTGTCGTTTTACGAAGGCACAGCCATCGAAGGCGAATTCAAGCGGATCGAAGGAACCGACTGGCGGCGGAGACCGCGTGGACCGTAGCGCTGGGCAGTTCGAGAAAACAATAGGTCACGACTTCTCCTGCAAGATGGCAGTTGCGGCCAGGAGCTCACGCGGCTCAACTGCCGCTGGACCGTCACCATCGCGTCCACGGACCGGCCTGGTTTTTCAACTCTGCATTCCGCACTCTGCATTCCGCAATTCCTTCTGTCGTCTGCTTCCCGCAACTGGAGGCGGCCCACACCGCGCAGGATTTCACGAGCATCAACCGCGGCTCCCAGGCCTCCGGGACCTGCCGATGAAGTCTTGCCTTTGGCCATGAAGTTAGCCATCTTCTTGGCCATGAGCACGACCGTGAACATCGCGGAGTTCAAAGACCGATTCTCGGAACTCCTGGCCGTGGTGGAAAAAGGCGGCGAAGTGATCGTCTGCCGTCGCAATGTGCCCCTGGCCCGCGTCGAACCGATCCGCAAGCCCACTCCCAGGAAACCCCAGCGCGGCGTCGTGGGCTGCATGCAGGGCACGGTGCAAATCCACGGCGACCTGACGGAGCCGTGCCTTCCCGAGGAAGACTGGGAAATGCTCAAGTGACGCCGCCATGCCTTACCTGCTGGACACTTGCGCCATCCTGTTCGTGGCGGAGAAAACCACCGACCTGTCGGCGGCGACGCTTGGCCTGATTGACGCGGCTCCGGCGGGAGAAGTCTTCGTGTCGGCGGTTTCCGTGGCCGAACTGCCCTGCCTTCAGGAACGCGGAATAATCACGCTCAAACAGCACTGGCGCGTTTGGTGGGATGCGTTGCTGAAGCGAACGGCCTGGCCTTGCCTGCCCATCACGGCTCACGTCATGGCCGAAGCCTATAGTCTGCCGCCGCCTGTTCACCGCGACCCGGCGGATCGTGTGCTCATCGCCACCGCACGCCTGGAAAGGCTGACCCTCGTGACCACCGACGGCAAGATCCGGGGCTATCCTCATGTGGCGACGGTCTCGTGACGAGCATGGCGTCGAATCCGCCATCCGGTGCTCCGGCCCAAAACGCTCCAACTGCAAGTGGGACGAAACTGCTTCGCCAACGCACACGGCGGCGCCAATCCGCTGGACTGCCGGCAATCCGCAACCAGCAATCTCAAACGGCGCTCTCCTCCAGACACGCATCCGCCGGAAACAGGAACCTGAATACGCGCAGCCACATCGAGCCTGCCGACGCAACGAGAGGCAGGAAAAGATGAAACAAACGCTGGAGAAGCTCGCGGCGCAGGGCAAGGCGGCGAAAATGCTGCCGTTGGGGAAAGCGTCTTCCCTCGACGCTCACTGAAAATGCCGACGCGCTGGGCAGTTCGGGAAAGAAAACCAAACCCGCGCCGCAGCAAATGCCGACGTCTTCAGGTTGAACGAACGCTCCATTCCAAGAAAGCTCTTCCCGCCCCAGGAGGCGCCAGCATTTGCGCTCAAACCACCGCCCCTACTGTCTTACAAATGCGCAGTTGACTTACTACATCGATATCGTATCCTTCCACCATGATACCGGCGACAAAGTCAGACACGGTTTACTTCTCGGTGAAGGGCCAGGTCGTCATTCCTCGCTGGCTCCGCAAGGAGTTTGAAATCGAGGAAGGCACCCGCGCCTATGTGCAATCCACCCCGCAGGGGATCCTCATCAAGCCCGTCACCCGCACCTACATCAGAAGCCTGCGCGGCTCGCTCAAGGGCAGCGGCGTGATGAAGGCGCTCATGGAGGACCGCAAACGCGAACAGGAGCTTTGACATGGCCACCAAGGTTCTGGATAGCTGGGCGCTCATCGCCTTCTTTGAGGACGAACCGGCGGCGGACGACGTGGAAAAGCTGCTCCAGCAGGCCGCCGACGAAAAGCACAAGCTGCTGATGAGCGTGGTGAACTGGGGCGAAGTCTATTACAGCACCATGCGCGCGGTGTCCCAGGAAGCCGCCGAGCAAACGGCCCAGGAAATCGCCGCGCTGCCCATTGAGATCATCGGCGTGAGCGACGACCTGGCCTTGGCCAAACAAGCCGCCATCTTCAAAGCCACGCATAAGATGTCCTACGCGGACTGCTTCGCCGCCGCGCTGGCTAAGCTCAAGAACGCCGAACTCGTCACCGGCGACCTGGAGTTCAAGGAAGTCGAGAAGGAAATCAAAATCGCTTGGCTGAAAGCCGGATAGACGTGGGAGGATCAATGATCTACGAGATCGCAGCCGAAGCTCTCGCAACGCACCCCGAAGACTTCTCCATTGGACATGCTGGCCAAGGAGTTCCTGACCACAGTCTGGTGTTGCTGACGCTCAACGAGGCCAAGAAAAGGGACTGGGGGTACGCTGCTGGCGACTGGTATCGCGGGTGGCGGCTAACGAAGAAGGGCATCTCCTTTGCCAAGGACGTGGAGTGAAGAAAGGCGGCACGGAACCGGTAAGCACGAACGGCTGGTATGGAACTCAAAGAAGCAAAACCGGAGTATGGAGCCCAGCGTTGGCAGCCTGTTACCGCGAGGGAACTGATGCGCGTGGACCCAAAAGATCCGACTCTCTGTCGGGAATCCCAGTTCTCAATGGCTCACTTGACCGCATATTCGGTCCACTGGCTGACCGTCTGGGAGATCCCGACAACGTATGAGAACATCAGCGTTCTGAACGCTCGCTTGTTCCCCGCTGAGTTCTCGTTGGCCGGCTTTCCTGCATTTCCCGATGCGATGCGCACGAACAGGACGCTTCTGCAAATGCGGCCCAAGTATCGTGGGTTTGCCACGTCAGATCCGCGCAGAGGTGTTTTTCTCACCGACAAGGGACGTCAAGCAGCCGCGAAGGTCCTGGAGGCGTTCGGGCCTCCAACTTTCGAGGGGAAGACCGTCACCGTTGAACTTATCCCGGAGAGCCGTTCGGTTTCAAAAGGAAGAGAACGGACCCGGAACCCGGCTCAGATCATCTCTGACTGCAAGTCCAAATTGCTCTATCGCCGATTCAAAGAAGGTCGTTTTGAAGAGACCGACGTTGTCCACTTGCTTGGCTTGGTTTCCTTGTACGACCACACGCCCCCTTCCGAGATTCGCAAGGAGTTCCGCGTGCTCAGAGGTGACGCTCAGGCAGCGGAAGACAGGAAGTTCCTGGAGTTTCTCGACCGAGTCGAAGACCGCTTTTCTCAGTATCTCAACCCTCGAAGACATCGGTGGAGATCGCAAGGATCTTGCGGGCGGCATGATTGGGCGGAACTTGTTCGGGCGTGGACTTTCTGATGTCATGCGCGCCCATCAGGATGCGGTCGTGCAGACTTACGACGGTAACCAGTTGACCATTGCACGGGGAGAATGGGGCAAGAACAACAGGTGGACCATTGACCGCAAATACGAAGACAAACCGCGAGCCAAGGACTTAAAGGGAACCTTGTTGAAGCCAGCGACCACTGGCACGGCTGTGCGGGTTGTCCTCGCGGACAAGCGATGTCACATCCCTGACCCACCTTACATCGTCTCGCGGCTTGCCAACTTCTTCATGCTGCGACTGATCGCAGCCGACCCGAACGTTGAATTAACCCTGACGCAGTATCGCGCTGCCGGAGTGCAGACCGAACCAGTCACGTTCGACTTTCCCGTTGGCCCAGTAATCGAATCCTTCTCCCGGACATTTGATCCTGGTTCTGGATATGAACCGATGAAGGTGGATTTTCTGCTGGCTCGGTCGGAGCAAAAACTGGAGGGCTTGGGCGCGGATCGCGATGCTCGCGAAAACGGCCTGCTGATCGCGGACAATTACGACGCGGTTTACGATCTCACCTTTGTGGATCCGGACTACGAGAAAGCCGAGTTCTTAAAGCACGTCTTTGGCGTTGTCCGCGTTCACGGCCTTCGCGATGTCCTGGAAGCCCATTTGAACTCGCCCGATTTTCCTACCTCTCCGCTTAGGGTTGATCGCGAGGGCTTCAATCGCGAGCACGAGTTCAGCAAAGCCCTGCTCGACTTCTTGGCCAAGGAGTTGCGGCCTTGCTACGAGAAGGAACGAAAGCGCCTCGAAGAACGAGACAAAGACAAGTTCTCGGTCGAAACACGGAAGCGGATCGATGAAGCCCTGAAACACCTCAACAAGTTCTTTCAGCAGATCACCGAGAAAGCCGGTGCCGGAACCGGGGCCCAAAGCGAAGAACCAGAACCGCCAACCGAGCCAGTGGTGTTCTACCCTGCCTCGACCAAGTTGACGGCCGGGCGGCCCCGCAAGGTGCTGCTTCTGGTCCGGGACGACATCGTGAACGACGGCTGCGAAATTGTTGCAACCGCCACCGACGGCATTACCGTCCAGCCAGAAGTGGAAAAGGTTTACAGGAAGTTGAGCGCTCGGTGGACGCCGCACCCAAACTTTTTCTGTTTCGGATTCACGGTGTTGTCATCTGGCGTCGGGGTGCAGGGAACCGTCACTGCTCTGGTGGAAACCACCAACGACGAATTGCTTCCCGCGATGCTGCGGATAGACGACACACTTGAAGAGCAAGCAATCATTCCGCCAGTCACGATGGAGTTCAGGCCGGAGACTTCGCTCGGACACCCGAACCGCCGGAATAATATGTTCCTGTTTGTGAACCCGAGCGAGATCACCGAGGGCCGCTATGTCCACTTCTCTGTGGCCAAACGCATGGGGGGAATTGACCTGTTCGACGAGGCCAACAGTCCGGTCCAGAAGTTCGACGTGAAGCTCAATGCAGCCCGGCATGCGGTCAAGGGGCAGAGCGTCTTCAGAATCGCGATGCCCTGGCGGGGCACGGGCTGGAACCAGCACGCCACCGTTGAGGCTAGCGTCAAGATGGGCGCTGAGATCATCCTTGCGCGTGGCCATATACGGCTGGACCAGCCCGACCCGAACGATGGCGGTTTCTTCAAAGAGGTGAAATACGACGAGATTGATCAGCTTGCGGCCAGTAATTTTTCGGCCGGCATCATCACCGTGAACACTCGAGATCCCCTCAACCAGATCATCTTCGGGAAGGGACCGACCAAAGAGGAAGCTCAGAAGGAGTTCGACCGTAGACTCAGCGAAGATCCGAAAGCCCAACAGCGGCTGGCCTCAATCCTCCTCGAAGAAGCTTCCTTCCGGGCATTGCAGCAATTGTACGACGACAACAAGCTGTCATGGGGGGAACACCGTGAGATCGCCGAGATCCACGGTCAGATCGACGGATACAAATTCTCTTCGGCCGTTGACGTTTACCGCACGCTCGTCAAATAGGGCTGGCTGCGGCCTGAACGGCTGCGAATGGCGAAATCGTCAGAGGGGTAGTGGGAGGGGGTGGTTCAGCCCGCGCAAGGAGTATCGCAGCACGAGACGGGCACGGTCACGGTGACGGCAGAAGATGAGGGCGAGCGAGGGTTGGTCCTGCGGATGCCCGAGGCGGTCGTCCACCGCGTTGGGATGGAGGAGGCTGATGTGGTGATACCAGGTGATTTGTACAAGCGGCGCTTGCACAGATTCGCGTCCGGGACAGGCGGCGGCGAGGGCGCGTGTGTATCTCAGATTCTCGGGCGAGAAGCCTTGCATGTCCGGGAAGGCGCGCTTGAAGTCGGCCGCCAGTCGGTCAATTACCTTGGCGCCCCAGCCTTCGAGTTGTCGGCGCTCCAGGTTCAGATGGCCAATGTCCCAGTAGAGCAGCACCCGTTCGCGATTGGCGGCTTGCGTGGCGCGGAGTTGCGCAGTGCGGATGCGGGATTTGATATCGTCCAGGTTTGGCGTGGGGAAGGCGTTGACGGGCTAGAACGGGAAGGCTACCGTGGCAGCATGTCAAGAGAGCAATTGACACAGGCAGTGATGGCGTTGCCGTTGCCGGAGCGCATTTTGCTGGCCCAGGATCTCTGGCAGAGCATTGACGAAGGCCAGGTGTCCTCCGGGCCGGCCGAGGAACGCGAGGCTCTGGCGGAGGCGCAACGTCGCGACGCCGAGTTGTCGTCGGGGGATGTCGTTGGGCGCACGCATGAGCAGGTGATGGAGACCATGCGGCGGGCCATCGAGTGCGCCTGACCTACCACCCGGACGCAGAAGCCGAACTGGCTGAGGCGGCTCA
>Ga0315274_10004923_pt1 | contig 19591 bp, 13 predicted proteins | sample YL17G02_20_MG_FD_203700 | JGI IMG/M metagenome (GOLD analysis project Ga0315274, IMG submission 203700) | Sediment microbial communities from Yellowstone Lake, YNP, Wyoming, USA - YL17G02_20 | ecosystem: Environmental > Aquatic > Freshwater > Lake > Sediment | place: USA: Wyoming | collected... | reverse complement strand
GACGTGCTGAGCGATGAAATCTGTCGGCTGGCCACCTCCCAGCCACTCCTGCGGGGATGCATTCACCAATCCGAGCTGTCCTCTTTTTGGCCCTGACTGTTGCATTACTTATGCGTAGGTCAATAACATACGCGAACCGGCTTGGATCCGCCCAGTGGTGCCCTTCATCGGTCGCAACGTAGTCCACGTAGAGAACGTTTTCGCGCTGTTCAGTGACCTCGTTTCGGAAGATCCAATCCACGTCATTCGGTCCATCCAGGTAGTACTCGATTCGGAAAAGATCGAGGTAACTTTGAAGCTGATCGAGGTTCGCGGGTCTCATGTCACATGCACGCGCGTAGAGCCCCTTGGCCAAGTGGTCATTGAAGCGAGCCAGGTGGGATACGAACCGCTGGCCTGGCTCCCTGGGGCACCGGGCCGCATCCGTGAGTATCAGAATCTTGGCTGCCTCCTCCTGCGCGACCGTCTCCAGAAGTCGCGCGGCGTGGTAGCGCTCCGCCTTCGTAAGCAGTTCGGAAGCGCCAACGAGCCTTCGCACGTTGTGAAGTACGAGCTCCCATCCGCACGCGAGTTCCGTGAAGAACCCCGCATCGCCCAACTGCCCGAGGTCTCGAATCGCTTTGGGGCGCATGGTGTCAACCCGTATCGCGCCCGCCGCACGCCAAAGTCACCGCCCGCCGCTCAACAGGCCGAGGACACCGGCAGCGAATCCGGCATCCGTAGAGCGTGTGGCTCGCGGCGGTTCGGTGTAACTGACGCAGGAGAGCAGATTCCGCCGCCCGCTGGAAGGAGAAAAGGCGAGCCCTAAAGGGCGAGCCCGTCAGCCCTTGCCGGACACCTCAGCGCCGGCTAGGCGAGGCTTGCCCGCATCTCTGCCCCGTTGGGTTTCCTGCCGGTGGCCCAGCGCGCCTTTCGGTGTTTCGATGCGGAGCATGTGTGGCCGTCCGCCCTGAGACCTGACGGTGGCTTGCCCGCTGGTTTGGAGTTGTCAAACAGGCCCTCACGGGAGTAGGACGTGGCGCATGAAATCACCCATCAGACAGGCGTTTGGGTCGCGCGCCCGGCCCGTTGACGACCGCCTGCGATGCACGAACTGCGGGAGCACGATCGATCTGCTGCCGCGGCGAGAGTCGAATTACGGCGTCCATGTTCTATGGCTGGGTGATTTCCTGCGCGAGCGGGCGCATCCAAGCCACCAGCTTGGGCGTGAGCGACGCCAGGTTTCTTTTCGTGTCTGCGTCCAGGCTCTTCTTGAGCCGAGCCACGGATCGCGCCATGTCCGGGCTGCCCCGCAGATAGCGGAGCGCCTGAATCACCAATCCCGCCCGCTGGCCTGCGCCCAGCAAGTTGCGCGGCGCGGCTCGACGGAACACCAAAGTCAGTTTCCCCAGCGCCACCCGACGCGGCAGGCCATCCGTCAAAATGATGATCTTGGCCGGGACCTGATCCGACAGTCCGAGCGCGTTCGCGGCGTAAGCCCCCGTAAACAGCCACTGCGCATGGCTGCCCTCCATCAACGCCCGCACCGTCGCCATGATGTTCGGCGCGGTCTGACCGGTGATGGGATGCTGCCGTGGCAGGTCGTAAAGCCCCCGCCGAATCCGCCGGATTCTCCCGGCCTTGACCAATCGACTCAACGCTTTCCGCACGGCATCCGGATTGCCAATCGCATCAAACTGCCTTAGAGAAACCACCGAAGCCTCCGGTCGGGAGCGAATTGAGCGAAGTATTGATTTGTCAACAGGTTGAGCTGATTTCTTCATGGTTTTGCCGTCACAAAAACTGACTGGTTTTTGTGACCGATGCAAGCCTGGTTTTCACCGCCATCGCCGCAGCCGAGGTAGCGAGGCTCAAGTTTCCAACTCCGCGTTGGATGCCGGGGCCGACGACTTGTCGCGCAGGGGCAAGCCACTTCATTCCGTGGGCGCTCTTCAATTCGCGCTCCAACTGCTTGGCCATCTGGCCGAAACCGGGCTGCCGATCCAGTTCAAAGGCGGCTTGAGTCTGTTGTTGCGCCTCAATCCACTGCTCGCAGATGAGTGTTCGACCCCGCGGCGGGGGCCTTACAGTTCCAGAAAGGATCGGAGTTGTTTCTCCACTTCCCGCTGCAGCTCTGGTCCGAGTTTGCCGATGGTCTTCACGACCAGCGTCTTCCTAAGCTGAGCAGAACCACGTCCCATTTGTTCATCCGTGATCTTCTCTCAAGTCGCCATAGACGTCCTCTTCGGGGGAATCCAGAAAGTCGAAGGTCCCGGCTTGCTCAGCCGCGAGGAGCAGTTCTCGATCGCTCAAATGCTCATGCGACGATGCAGGCATGGGAAATCCGGCGCCGTGATCCTGTTGAATGTTGCAACGAGCGTTTTCTCGTGGGTCTTGGCATCGACAATCACCTGGTCGCAGATGATCAGCGCGATTCCCATTGGCTTCTCAGCGCCCATGCAGTTCCAATCTAGTCGAGGGGGTTCAGAGGTGTCAACTTGACGCGCGGCCGAGCAACTAGGCCCTGAGTCAATCGGTGGGTTTGTGATGGCCCGCAGCGGAGCACCAGAAACCCGCATTCCGCGCTTTCGGCCCCCGATCCAAGACGCCAGACGTTCTAAACGCCAGCAGGAGCGAGTGCAAGGCACGATCACAAAAGCCAATAAACACAGGCACTTTCCGCAATTTGGGCGGTGCCGGAGTAACCGTACAATGGGTCCGGGGCGCCCTTTGGGCTTGTCGCCGCACCCTCCTCCCGTTAACCTCCACAGTGCGGGCAGAAGAGCAGAAGAGCGGAAGAACGTCAGACAACCAAACAGGCATGCAGATGCAGACCAACGAAAGGGCGGGCTTCACGCTGGTGGAAATCATGGTCGTCGTGGCCATCATCGGCATGTTGGCCGCCATCGCGATTCCCAACTTGCTGCGGGCTCGCGAAACGGCCCAGTTGAACTTGATCGGGGACAACCTGCGCATCCTCGAAGCGGCAAAGGAACAGTACGCGTTCGAACACAAACTGTCGACGACCGCGGCGGTCACGGAGAATGACCTCACTCCGTACCTGAAGAACAACACGAACGTGAAACCGGCCGCGGGCGAGACCTACCAGTTCGCAACGGTGGGCGACCTCGTCCAGGCGACCAGCGCGGGCACCCTCGCTGGGAAGTCGTTCCCCTTCACGATTACCAGCTTCTGATCGGAAACCGGCTCGGGTCTCGCCGCGAAATTCACAGACGCTTAGGTTGACCGCCCCGCCCGATCCGCCCGAACGCACTGCGCTGGCTCGGGAACGGTTTTGCGACGCGCCCACAGGCACCACCGGCACTGACGTGGATCGTAGACTCGATCACCAGCAGGATCGAGGTTGCGCGGAGGCTCTTTCGCCTGTTGGATTTGCCAGCAACCCGGTTTTCCTGGCAAATCGTTGCGCCTGCTTGCCCCTTGTTGCTTTGAGGCGTAATCGCAAGGCACCCTGACAAACGCCAATAAAAACAGGCATATCGTGCGATTTTCTACGAAAAAGAATTGGTGCCAGAGGAGGGATTTGAACCCCCGACCAAAGGCTTATGAGTCCTCTGCTCTACCCCTGAGCTACTCTGGCACGCCGGCCGAATCTTTCTCGGACCGCCCTGGATGTGTCAAACGGAATGATGCCTGAATGATGCAGTGATGCCGGAAGCGCAGATCACTGTTGCCAGAGGTGGTTCCGGCGGTATCGTTTGGCCGCGCCGCGCCGGGCTCCGACCGGACTCGGCGGCCCATGAAAGTCACATTCGTCTATCCGCGGTTCGAGAAGTTCCTCGCCAGCCTGCCGGAGCTGGATCGGGGGATGATGGATTACTTTCTCGGCAACTTCACCACGCCCCCCTCGCTCGGCATCCCCATGCTGGCCGCCCTCACGCCGCCCGACGTCGAGGTGGAGTTGATCGACGACAACAGCGGCCAACCCCTCGACTACACCGCGGAAACCGACCTCGTCGCCATCAACTGCTTCACCCCGCAAGCGACGCGCGCCTTCGAGATCGCCGACGGTTTCCGAGCCCACGGGAAACGGGTCATCATGGGCGGGTTGTTTCCCTCGTTCATGCCCGACGAATGCGCGAAGCACGCGGACTCCGTCAATGTGGCGGAAGGGGAACCGACCTGGCCCCACATCCTCGCGGACGCCCGCGCGGGTCAGTTGAAGCCGCGTTACGACGGCGGGTGTTCCACCGACCTGGCGACGCTGCCGGCGCCGAAACGCGACATCTTCTATCGGAACGATTTCTACGATTGGGACGAGGACCTGGTGCAACTCACGCGCGGTTGTTCCTACACCTGCGCGATGTGCGCGCTGCCCGCCCAGATGGGGGGTCGCATTCGCTTCCGCCCCATCGCGCAGGTCGTCGAGGAAATCCGGGGCCTCAAACACGAGAACGTGTACCTCGCGGACGACACGCTGTTCTTCCCCCACCGCCGGCTCAATGACTACGCCCGGGCGCTGTTCCAGGCGCTGGAACCGCTCGGCCGGAAATACTTCGTCTCGTCCACGATGGCCCTGAACACGGACCCGGCGTTTCTCGATCTGGCCGCGCGTGCCGGGGTGCGGAACTTCTACTGCACGCTGAACGTCGATCCAGTGTCGATCAAGGCGCTCAAGGGCGAGCGCCGGGAACGGCAGGCGCTTATGGACCTCGTCAAAGCCATTGAGGACCGCGGCATCCGCTTCTTCGCCTCCTGCGCCTTGGGCCGGGACTGGGATGATCCGAAGATCGCTGACCAGATTCTGGACCTGTTCGGCGCGGCCCAGATCCGCACGGCGGAGTTCTTCATTTTCACGCCCTACCCTGGCTCGGTTCAGTGGGACCGGATGCGGCGCCAGGGCCGCATCTTCGATTTCAACTGGGCTCACTACAACGGCGCTCACGTGGTGGCTTGCCCCGAGACGATGACGCCGGAGCAACTGCGCGAGCAGTTCCTCACCGTGTGGCGCGAGTTCTTCCGGCAGCAGAAGTCCCGACACGCCGCCGCCCTCGAGCCCGCCACCTGGGACAAAGGAGTCCGGGTGGTGGGCAAGCCGCTTCAGCGTCAAGGCGTGCGCCAGCAGGCCGCCGTGACCGGCATCGGCGTGCTCAGTCCCTTGGGGCATGACCTGGCAACGGTCACCGATGCCCTCCGCACAGGGCGGCACGGCTTGGTTCCCATCACCCGGTTCGACAGCCGGTTCTTTCGGACGCAACTCGCGGGCGAAATGCACGGCTTCGATCCCGCGCAGGAGCTCAGCCCGGCGGAACTGGCGGAGTACGAGGACCGCTATCTGCGCTACGCGATCGCTGCAGCGCGCCGCGCCTTACGAGACGCGGGACGATCGGGCGACGGTCGCGAAGTTCGGCGCGACATCGCGCTCGTGCTCGGTACCTGCAATGGCGGACTGTGCTCGGGTGAAGCCGAGTACGCCTGGAAACACGGACGCAGTTCGCGCCCGTTCGACGAGCCGATGAATCTGCAGGCCCAGTTCTACGGGTTCGGCAAAGCCCTCGCCGCCGCGCTCCGCCTGGGCGGCGAAACCTGGGTCGTCACCACGGCCTGTTCCTCGACGACGGTCGCGCTGGGCTTGGCGCAGATGCTCATCCACCGCGGCTATTACGACACCGTGCTGGTGGGGGGCGCGGACGTTCTGTGCGTGGCCAACATGTCCGGCTTCGACGCGCTCAAGGCCACCGCGCCCGGGCGAATGGCCCCGTTCTCCCAACCCTACGGCATGAACATCGGCGAGGGCGCCTGCTTCTGGGTGCTGGAGACGATGGAGAAGGCCCTGCTCCGCCATGCGCGTTGCCACGGCCGGCTCGTGGGCCACGCCACGACGTCGGACGCCTATCATCCCACCACGCCGGACCCTCGCGGCCTGGGGGTCTATCGCACGCTCGCCGAGGCGCTCGCGGATTCCGGTCTCTCGCTGGAAGACCTGGGCTGTATCAATGCCCACGGCACGGGCACCGAAGCGAACGACAAGGCCGAAACCAAAGGCGTGGCCCGGTTCATCGGTGACCGAGCCCTGCCAATGGTCTCGACCAAGTCGTTCTTCGGCCATTGCATGGGAGTGACGGGTATTCTGGAAGCCACCTGCCAGTTGTTGGCGATGAACGAGGGCTTCATTCCGCCCACGCTCAACTTCCGCGAGCCACGCCCCGGTTGCACGCTCGACTACGTCCCCAACCAGGCCCGCGAGCAGAAGTATCACGCCTTCATCTCGGCCAACTATGCCTTCGGGGGCAACAACGCGGCCGTCGTCGTTAGCCAGTGGGACTATCTAACCCCACCGCGCCAGCACACCGACGAACGCGTGGTCGTCACCGGCCTGGGGGTCCTCACCGCCGCCGGGCTGGGCATTCAGAGAACTCTGTCCCAGCTCCAGAACCGCGCGGTCTGCCTCTCGCCGATGACACATTTCCCGCTGCGGGACACCCGCGCCCGCCTGCTCGGCCGCGTCGCCGAGTTCAAAGCTTCCGACGTGGACCGCCGGCTCGACTTCTCCGGGCTCAACCCGATCAGCCGTTTTGCTGTCGCCGCCGCCCGGCTCGCCTTGGATCAGGCCGGCCTCAGGATCACGCCGGCCAACGCCGACCGCGCCGGCGTCGTCATGGGCGTCTGCAACGGCCCGTCCGAAATGGCCCACATGGACAGCGTGTTCAGCAGCGATTCCTTCGCGGCGAACGTCACGAGTTTCTCCAACATTACGTCGAACTCCACCGCCGGCTGGGTTTCGTCCGCGCTTTGCCTCAAGGGCGTGAACGCGTCGCTCTCGCCCGGTCCCCACGCCGGTTTGCAGAGTCTCGCCTACGCCTACGACGCCTTGGCGGAGAACCGGGCTTCCGTGATTCTCGCGGGCGCGGCCGACGAGGTTTACCCCCAGACGTTCTACAACTACGACCGGATCGGCTTTCTCTACCAGGGCGAGGAAGAACACCAGTACCGCCTGCGCCTCGACCTCGACAAACCCAAGGTCCTTGGCGAAGGCGCCGCCTTTCTCGTGCTCGAAACCGCCACCGCGGCTCAGGCCCGCGGCGCGCCAATCCTCGCCGAGGTACTCGGCTATGGCATGGGCATGGACGCAGAAGGTTTCTTGGCGCCGAACCTCGGCACGGCGGGGCTCAAGCACGCCATTGAACTCGCGTTGTCGCGCGCTGGCCTCACCACCGCCGACATCGCTCTGATGGTCTGGGCGCCCCAGGGCAATCGCCAGGACTTGAAGGTCCTCAATCTGTGCGCGGAACTCTGGGGCGACTCTGCCGCGCGCCCGCCGCTCGTCACCACCACCTTCAACACCGGCTACATCGAGTCGGCGTCCATCCTGGTCAGTCTGGCGGCGGCGTTGGCGTCGCTCCAAGGCGGCACCGAGCTTTGGCCTCAACTCACTGGATTGCCTGAGTTGGACCAGCGCAAACTGAGCCGCGCGCCGGAGTACCTCCTCGCGCTGGGGAGCACGGATCTCGGGTACAGTTTCGCGACCGTGCTTCGCCCAGGATGGAAAGCATGAGACGCCGCGTCGTCATCACCGGCATGGGCGTGCTCTCCTGCGCAGGCGCGAACCTGGTGGAATTCGGCCGGAACATCGCTAGCGGCCGGTGCTGCCTTTCTCCCATCAACGACCCGCGGGTGGCACACCTGAAGGCTCGCTACGCCGGCCTGTTGGATACCGAAGCGACGGCGTTGTTGGAGCGCGAGTCGGGACTGTCCGGCGCCGACCAGCACGTGCGCATGGCGGCGGTGGCCGCCCGCGAGGCGTTGGCCCGGGCCCGGCTCCCGCCCGGGGAGTTCGGCCGGCGCCTCGGCCTGATCTTTGCCACCTGCTCCGGCCCGATGCTCCTGATCGAGGAACACTACGAGCGGATCGTGCGCGGTGATCCACGCCTGGACGCCGACGCGCTGTTCGCCAAGCAGTATCATGCTGGCGCTCCGATGCTCGCCCGGCTACTCGGCATCAGCGGAATGCAGACCACGGTCGTCACCGCCTGCTCCGCCAGCACCGGCGCCATCGCGCTGGCCGCTGATCTGATCCGCTGCGGGATGCTCGACGCGGCGCTGGCTGGTGGCGCGGACGCCTTCTCGCTCAGCACGCTCGCCGGTTTCGACGGACTCAAGGCCACGTGCGAAGGCAAGTGCGCGCCGTTCTCGAAACCTTTCGGATTGAACCTCGGCGAAGCGGCGGCCTTCGTCGTCCTGGAAACCCCGGAATCCGCGCAGCAACGGGGCGTGGTCGCCTTGGGCGAGATCGCCGGGAGCGGAATGAGCAACGACGCCCACCACTGTTCCTCGCCCGAACCCGCGGGCCGTGGTCTGGCCGCGGCGATGCAGCGCGCGTTGGCCGACGCCGCCCTGTCGCCGGACCAGATCACTTACATCAACACTCACGGCACCGGCACCGAGGCCAACGACAAGGCGGAGGTCAAAGCGCACCGCAAAGTCCTTGGCAACCTGGCCGAACGTATTCCCACCAGCTCAACGAAGTCCATGGTCGGCCATTGCCTGGGCGCGGCCGGCGCGGTGGAGGCCATTGCCACCCTCGCCTGCGCGCAAGCCGGGGTGCTCCCCCCCACGGCCAACTACACCGAACCACGCGAAGGCTGCGTCCTGGACTGCGTGCCCGAAGCCGGCCGGCCATGGACCGCCCCGCGGACTTTTCTGAGCAACAACTCAGCCTTCGGCGGCCACAACGCGAGCCTCGTCATTACGCAGCCCGGCGATCCTTCCGCTCCAGTTCCCGACTGTCATCCGGTCCAACCCATCGTCATCACCGGCTGCGGCGTGGTGTCCGCGCTGGGTTTGAGTTCAGCCAGCCTGATCGAGGGGCTTAAGGTCACCCCTCGCCCGTGGCGGACCGTTTCCCTGCCGGGACTTCCCGTTCTCCCGGCCGCGCTCGTGGACGAGCCGGAGGTGGAGCGTTTCGACCGCCGGCTTGATCTCCGGCACATGGACCGGTCGAGTCGCTGGGCCACGGTCGCCACCCGACTCGCCATTCGCGACGCGGCCTTTCCGGAGAAAGTCTCCGCTTTGGCAGAACTCGGACTGCATCTGCACCTGGCCACCGGCCCAAGTTGGGCGGAGTCGGAATATCTGACCTCGTTCCTCAGCAACAGCCGCGTCGTGCGCGAGGTGGCGGCATTCCCTTACATCGTGCCCAGCTCTGTGGCCGGCAACGTTTGTCGCGCCCTGCGACTGACCGGCCCCAACCTGACTCTGAGCGCGGGGCCCGGCGCGGGACTACTGGGGCTTGGCCCGGCGGTGAGTGCCCTGCGCACGGGGCATGCCGACGCGTTGCTGTGCGGTGCAGTCGATGAGCTCACCGACCGCATCCTGGCCGACCGTTGGTCCGCGGGATTGATTGCTTCCAACGATCCCGTTCCTCCTGGCGAAGGCGCGGCCGTCTTGATGCTGGAGACCGAGGCTCACGCGCGACAGCGAGGAGCCCGCCCATTGGCGACCCTCCGCGGACTGGCCTATGCCACTGACGTCGGCGACCCCGGCGCGCCGGACGCTCTCACTCAAGTCGTCGAAGAGGCGCTGAGGCAGGCCGGCATTGGCGCCAGCGACGTGAACACGGTCTGCGCCTGCCTCGGGTCGGAACGGTGGGAGAAGCTCGTCAGTCAATTCAGTCCCGCGTGGACCAGTAAGCGCGTGGACCTCTCTCCTCGAAGCGGTCTGCTGGAAGGCGCGCAGCCGTTGCTCGATCTTGCCGCTGCCCTTCTCGCGCCCTTCCCCCCCGGCTCGCCTCGCCATCTGCTGAGTGTCGTGAGCAACGCCGCCCGCGTGAACGTAGCGGCCGTGTGGCAGACACAGTAGGCAGACCCGCGCCCGGCAAAAGGGTCAGTCCTTAGGTTGGGCATCAGACACAGGGCATGAACCTGCCACCCGGTCTCCCCGCACGCCTCGGTAAGGGTTCGCAGGAACAGTTCGCGATCCGTGTCGTCCCGGCAGATGGCCTCGCGGCGATCCCCCCGGTTCATCACATGGTAAACGGCGCCGCGATACTCGACGCGCAGATGGCGAGGCATGGCGAAAAGCTACGAACCCCCAACCCTGTTGTGCCAATACTGAGGACTGACCCGAATGGCCCTTAGTAATACTCGGTTAAGTGTCAGCACGTCGGACCGGTTCATGGCCCCTGGCGCGTCCGAGCTGCGGAGGCCGAACCATCGATGACTTCGTTACCAACTAAACCGGCCGTTCGAACTGCGGGATTCCGATGAGTTCCCCGCCCTTCAGGGCGGATTGATGCGCGATGATGCCGGGGACGGTGTAGGCCAGGGCTTCGTAAACGTCCACGGTAGGACGGCGCCCGTGCACGAGGGCGTCGATGAACTCGTGGGTGAGGAAGGAATGCGAACCTTCATGGCCGGTGTTGTGACGCAGCGGTTCGGGCAGGAGGTCGGTCTTCCACCATTCCACCTGCTGGTATTTCTCGAAGGCGGCCGCCTTGCGCGCGAAGCCGGCGTCATCCTTCTCCATTTGCTCGCCCGAGCGCACGATCACCGAGCCCACCCCGTTGGGATGCGCCGAGTAGAAACTCATCTGGTCGCCGATCCACTGGGCGCGCTCGCAGCCGCGGTGCGCTCCTTTCCACCACACGTTCAGGCGGAAGGCATGGCCCCGGTTGGTGCTGAACATCGCGGATTCGTTCCAGAACGGGTTCCCATAGGCGTTGTCCTTGAGATACGGGCTGTCGTCGCCCCAGCCGTGGCACATCACCCGCGTCAGGCGCTCACCGGTCACGCTGATGAGTTGGGAGGAAGTGTGGGTGGGATAGTGCATGGGCGCCATCCCGTAACGCCAGGTCCGCTTCCCATCGATGACGTAGAGCACTTCCAAGCCCGGGTGCTGATACTCCGCTTCGCAATAGTACAGGGAGCCGAACTTGCCTTCCTGGTAAAACTTCCGCGCGGAGATCGTGGGCTGCTGATAGTACCCTGTCTCCGCCATCATATACGTCAGGCCGTATTTCTTGACCGTGGACAAGAGCAGCTCGGCCTGTTTCATCGTCGCCCAGGCGGCCGGCACCGCCGAGATGCAGTGCTTGCCGTGCTTCATGCATTCCACCACGTGCGGCACGTGCAACGGGCCGTCCGTGAATATGGCCACCGCATCGATCGTGGGATCCTTCACCAACTCCTCCAACGATGGGTAGGACTTGGCGCATCGGTAAACCTTCATCAGGCCCTCGCGCCGGTCGGACCGCAAGTCGCTGACCGCCTCGACGATGCAATCCGGATGCTCGTGCCATTGGAAACTGGCGCCGAAGCCGCCGCCGACCACACCGATCCGGATCTTCTTCGGAGCGGTGTCGGCGGCCACCAACCGCGGCGTGGCCACCGCCACGGTCGCGACCGCGAAGGCGCTGGTCTTCAGGAATTGTCGGCGGCTACAGGCCGGCGTGGCGGCGTCTCGGTAGAGCGCCGCTAACTGGTCGCCTGAGAGATGGCGGTGCTCTGCCGAGGCACCGCTACGGGAACACGGTTCGGGGAAGCGGACAGCCTGGTTCGGGGCGTTCATGGTATGGTTTCCTTGTGGAGACTCAGACGGTTTCGACGGTTTGGCTCTTCTGCGATTGGAGTGCGGCGGTAAAAAGACGGTGGCTGAGCGACACCTCCGCGGGAGTAACACAGCCGGCGAATCGCTTCGGCGGTTGGCCGTGGACCAGCTCGTGCAGAAACGCCGCCCACATCTGGAGGATCGAGTCGGGGAAGCCGAACTCGAAGATCGGTCCGGTGATTGTCTTGAACGCAGTTTCGTGGCCCGTCTCCGCATGACCCCAGACCTGCTCGCCGCCGGAATACTCCAGCAGTTCCAGTCGCTTGGGGTTCCGGGTGGAGAATCGGACCGAGGCCTTCGTGCTGAGAATCTCGATGAACCAGGTGTTCTTCTGGCCCGGGGCGATGCGCTGCATCTTGAGCGTCATCGGGAAGAACTCCCCGCTGGCCGGGTCCAGCGTCTCGCACAGGAGCGTAGCGTTGTCCCAGGTCCGGCAGGGGGCGCGCCCGCCCTTGCCGTCCGGGCGCTCCTTGACGATGTCCGAGAGCACGGCTCGCACGTTTTGCGGTACCCAACCGACGCGGAACGGCAGGGCGCACACGTGCATCCCCAGGTCGCCCATGACGCCGTATTCGCCGTTGAACTCGATCTGGCGCTTCCAATTGAGGGGTTTGTTCGGGTCGAGGTCGCTCGAGTGAAGAAAGCCCGCGTTGACCTCGATGATCCGGCCGAACGCGCCGCGGTCCAGGAGATCGCCGATGCGCTGGGCGGCGGGGAAGAAGATCCATTGCGACGCGCAGCGCACGAACACTCCCGGGTGCCGGGCGGCGCTGTTGAGGATCGCCCGATTGGTGCCGAGGTCGATCCCGAAGGGTTTCTCGGCCATGAGATGTTTGCCGGCTTCCAGGGTGGCGCAGGCGAGCTCCTGGTGCAGGTGATGCGGGACGGCCAGGTAAACTGCGTCCACGGCCGGGTTCGCCAGCAGCTCGCGGTAATCGGGTGTGAATTGCCGGACGGAAGGAAAGTGCTGGCGGAACCAGTCGAATGGCGCCGGGCTGCGATTGCACACGGCGACAATCTCGGGCCGGGCGTCCGGGTCTGCCAGGTGACACCAGCGCGCGGAAGCACTGGCGAACTCGCGGCCCATGAGGCCGCAACCGATGATGCCGAAACGGACGGTTCTCATGGCGGATTCGGATGAAGGTTTTTCTTGCGGGCCAGGATGCCGTCGATCAACCGCGCCGCGTTGTCGTGGAAGATCGCCTCGATTTCGGAGCGCTCCGTAATCCCCAGTTCTCCGCAGGCCTGCTTGATGGCGCGCAGATCCTCGTACATGAACAGCGTGTAAGTGGCCTCCACTTCGGGCGGTTCACGGTCCTGGTTGAAATGAAAAGGGTGACTCGTCCGGTTGACGTAGCTCCGGTCGCGATATTGCCGGCGGCCGCGCAAGTAAAGAATCGGGTTGTCCGAGCCGTAGACAATGCGGCGCGGGCCGAAGTGCTCCAGTGCGATCCGGTGGCAGGCCGGGTTCAGCACCGCGGACGTGTCGAAGTACAGGCCGGGGTCGTCGGCAAAATGCGGCAACGCCTCCCGCGCGTGCGCCTCGGTGTAGCACCGGCCCAGGTGGGCGATCACCAGGACGACGTTGGGGTAGCGACGCCGGAGTTCACGCACTTCGCGGACGTTGTCGGGATGGCCGAGGCGGTCCGCCTTCGGCACATGCAGCGTTACCCAGGCTCGGCGGTCGTTCAGGACTTCGAGGAGGGAATGCGGAAGGAAGTCGAAGATGCTCGCCTCGAGGTGGGCGTCGCGGGTCTCGCGGTTCGCGCTGATGAGGGCATAGTAGGGCTTCACGCCAAGGACGCCGGGCGCGTCCAGGAGTCCAGCCACCTTCTCCGGGGTCCACTGGGGCCGGATCACGGCGAGGCTGTGCCAGCCGCGCCTGGGACATTCCTGCTGCAGGTAGGCGTTGCCGCCATCGACATCGAAACCGAGATCAGGCACGCCGAAGGCGATACAACTGACCTCCCGGTTGGGGAACACGGTCCGGTGGCAGCGTTCGGCGCTCGGCGCATCGATCGGCTCGAACACCTCGTTGACCCAGTACTGCCGGCGCATCGCGTCGGTCATCGGTTCAAGTCGCAGGCGCGGGTCGGCCACATGAGTGTGGGCGTCGAGGATCCGGTGCGGCAGCCAGCCCTCCAGGTGCTCCGCCCAGAACGCGCGGTCCACGTCGGTGTAGTGCCAGACGAAATGGAGCGGGAGGGAACTCACGACGGATTCGGTTTGGGTCCGGGCAACGAACGCACGTAGCGTTGGTATTGTTCCTGGTAGAATAGGGCGGTCGCGCCTGGCTCGACAACCTGGGGCAGCGGCGCCATCTCTTTGGCCAGGTCCCCCAGCGACATCCCCGGCTCGAGCAGGCCGCGGGCGATGATGGCCGCCCCCAGCAGGCTGGCCTCGCTGTCGCTCACGCAGCGCAGCGGCAGACCGGTGACGTCGGCGAGGAGCTGGGCCGTCACCGGGCTGGCGGTCGCGCCGCCGCTCATGACCAGTCGTTGGGGCGGCAGACCGGCCTTTCGCAGAAAGTTCAGGTGACGATTCAACTCGAACACCAGTCCTTCCACCACGGCGCGCACGACGTGGGCGGGACGGTGCGAGAGCTGGAGCCCCGACAATCGACCTTTCGTGTCCGGAGCCAGCCCCGACGCACCCAGGGGCACCAGGAATGGCCAGAACGCGAGACCGGCACTGCCGGCCGGGGCCGAGGCGAGTAACGCCTCAATCGCGGAAGCACCCGTTCTGGCGAGGCCCATCAATTCCAGCGCCCAAGCCAACGCAGAGCCGCCGTTCACCAGCGAGAGAATCTGGCCGAACAGCCCCTCGACCACATGGCCACAAACGAAGGCCTCGTCGATGACCGGCGCCGGCAACTGGTCGCAGACGGCGAGCAGCACCCACGCGGTGCCCGTGCCGACCATGACGGTCCCAGCCCGCACCGCACCGGTGCCAAGGGCGGAGGCGTATTGGTCATGGATGGCGGCGGAGACGGGGATACCCGTCCGCAAGCCGGTTTCCCGAGCGACCTCCGGTCGGAGTCCACCTGCCGCTTGGCGGGGGGACAGCAGATTGGGGAGCTGGCTGTGTTCCAAGCGGAGCTGCTGCAGCACATCGGGATCGTAGTCACGGAGCCTCGGATTGTGCAGCAACGTCAACCCGCAGGATGTGCCGTCGTGCGCCGCCCTTCCGCAGAGTCGTGAGACCAGGACGTCGCCCACGAAGCCGAGGCGATGGCCGGCCCGGAACCAGACGGGCTGTTCCTGGCGGAGTCGGAGCACCTGGCCGATGGCCATGCCCGAACGGCCGTGACCAATGCGGCGCCGAAACCATTCTCCTCCCAACTCGGCCGTGAGCGCGTCGTCAAACGGCCGCCCCCGCTGATCGAGCCAACTGACGACGCGGCCCAGCGGTTGGCCTTGGGCATCGAGCACTTGCATCGCGCCGCCCTGGCTGGAGATGCCGATCGCTTTGATGCTGGCGGCATCCACCGACCGCAACGCCTCCTGGATCGCGGTCAGGGTCGCCCGCTCGATCTCGTCGAGGTCCTGCTCGACTCCTCCGTTGCCGACGTGGAACAACCGGACCGCGCACGCACCGTGCGCCAACGGCCGCCCGGCGCGGTCGGTCACCAGCGCCTTGACGTTCGTTGTGCCCAGGTCGAGTCCGAGGAGCATAGGCGATTTCAGATCGGAGATCTCAGATTTCAGATGACAAGCTGCCGGAGCGGGCCAGCGCTCATATTTCAACGTAGTCCGAGTCAAGCATCGCCGCGGTCATTCGCAGACGCCGACGCGCGTCCCCGAAGCACACTGCGTTGTGATGCGGGCCGCCGGCCATGGCGTACGCGGTCAGGAAGTCCCGCACGTCGCCCGCAGGCCGGATCTTGAAGTGCGGCACACAGAACCCGGGCAGCGGCCCGAAGTCGTCGATCACGACGGGCGCCGCGATCAGCCGCCATTTTGCGTCTGGCCCCAGCGTCAGCGCCGCGAACGTGGCCGGTCCTGGCTCAAGGCTGGTCACCAGCGCCAGTTGGCGGTCGCGGGTCCGCGTGATCGGTGTGGGTCGCGCCACCAGGGGCACTTTCCGGTCGTGCCGGGCCATGCCGACGTTGGCCTCCCCCATGTGGCTCATGAAGAGGCTCCCGCCTTCGAAGTCGATCGTGAACATCTCGGAGAAACTGGCCGGCGGTTTCAGCCAGTTCAGCAACGTGGTCGCCGCGGCGGCGATCAGGTCGCCCTCGCCGCCAAAGCCGACGCCTTCGGCCATGAGCCGGCTCGCTGCCACGAACGGCAACGTCGAGGTCCGTTCGTCGTCGCCGAAGGCCATGAACTGGTAAGTCAGCGCGTCCAGGCGGTGGTCCCGGATCATGCCGCGCAACGCCAACTCCGCGCGGGCCGTGACGTCGAGATCCGCTTCGGTGACCTCGGCCGCCACGTCGTAGCACCGCCGGTACTCGGCCACCAGCCCGGACACGGCGGCGGAACCGGCGGCAGCAGCGCGTTGGAGGTAGTCTTCAACCGTCAGGTTCATCCACGAGCAACCCAGCGTGGCCGCCAAGTGCGTCGTGTCCACGGCGAAGTCGCCCATGCCCGGGAACGGATAGCCGATCATCCCGATCCGGGCGGAGCGCAACCGGCGCACCGCCGTCGCCGCTGCGAAGAAATCGCCCAGCTCCGCCAATCCGTCCGCGTCGTCGCCCCCACTGGTGACGTAGTGGAATCGGACCCCGCTCCGGGTCAACACGTTCGCCAGATCCTGGGTCCCGTGCACGCCGTGGTTGTCGATCATGGCAGCGATGGTGAAGGACTGATCCACCGCGAGCAGTTCTTGCGTGTTCCAGATCACAAAGGGGAGGCGCGTGCGTTGGAGGGCGGGCAGGGTCAGTTGACTGGGCGAATACGTCAACAGAATGACCAGGAGCGCATCCGCGCCTTCGGCTTCGAATCGGGCCACGGTGGCCTCGATGTCCTCGCGTCGGAACACGGCTCCATCGAACCGCACGTCGGCGTGGGGCCGGAGCGCGGGGATCAAGGCCCGCTGCAGCCAGGTTTCCCGCGAAGCGCGCAGTCCGGGAGCGAGCGTTTCGTAGAGCTCGAGCGTCAGGGCCAACACGCCGACTTGGGGTCGCACATTTGCTTTCACGGATTCCCTTTTTTCAGGTTCTTCACGGAATCCCGGTAGAACGAGGGCGCTCGGTCCGGGGCGGCCGGTCCGAAGTCGCGCCAGCGTTTTGGAGTGCGTGTGCTTGAAGCACCGCTTTCCCTTCGCCGCGACACGCCAAGCCTGGCCCCACGGCAGCCGGTGCCCCGAAGCCAAAGCGCCGGTGAAACCGGACGCACTCCAAACGCTGGCGCGAGGAACCTACCACCAGACTTGTCCGCGTTCATCCGTTCACCTCGGAATTCCGTGATGAAGCTTTTTTCAACAATTTCCGGAAACGCGCCAGGACGAACTCTACCACTTCTTCATTCGCCAGGAGACCCAGTTTCGTGAGGACCGTGCGGTGACCTTCGTGGTAGGCGTGAACGCGGGTCCACAGGCCGCCCGCGAGCAGCGCCTGCTGGAACCGCCTGGCGTCCTCGACCTGACGGAACTTCAAACCGGCCAGATGACCCCGGCCGTGCGCGGCTTCAAGTCGTTCGGGGAATTCGTCCACCAGTGCCTGGAACCCCAGTTGAATGCGCTGGGCGGTGGCCCGGATCTGCTGGGCCCGCTCTTGAATGAGTTCCAGCGACGCCAGCGCCACGAAGGCGGGCAGGGCCGCGGAGCCGTTCGTGCTGATGGCATCGTACTGCGCCAGCACATCGTGTCGGTGCCGGAACAGGACGCCGGACAGCGGGTGGAAACCGGCCGTCATGCCCTTACCCAAGACAACCAGATCGGGTTGCAGTCCCAGGGCACGATATTGAAAGACCTCCGGCTGCCAGAAACCCGTCTGGATTTCATCGAGGCACAGGAGCGCGCCGGTTTGGCGGCACCAACGCTGGGCGAGCCGAAGGTAGTCCGGCTCCAGCGCGATGGCCTCGCGGTTCATCATCACCGGTTCGGCCCAGAACCCGGCCACCCGGGAGTCGTGCTTGCGGAAAGCGCGTTCGAGCGCCCGGGGATCGTTCGGCGGCAGCGTGATCATCGCGAAGCGTTCCACCAGGCCGGGCCACATGCCGCGCATGAACTGCGGCACCATGTCGGTGCCGTGGTAATTCCCCTCGAGTGCGACGATCACGGGCACCTCCCTTGCGCCGCGGTTCCTCTCGAACACTTTCAACTGGATCTTCAGCGCGGCGGCGCAGGCCACCGAGCCCGTGCAGACGCCCAGCAGCACGGTGTCGAGCGGGTCCTTCTCTCCCGGGGCGTTTCCGAGGGCGACGAGCCGGTGCGCCAGCCATTTGAGCGGTGCCTGCGGGATGTTCGAGTGGTTGTCCCAGATGACCCCGGCGCGCGAGGCGGCGGCGACGGCGGCCGAGAGATCGGGAGGGTTGTAGCCCCAGAGCATCTGGTAATGGCCCGAGGTGCAATCGAGAAACAGCTTGCGTTGCTCGCTGAGATAGAACAGGCCGCGGCCGACCAGAAAGTCGTTGCTCGGTCCCGTCTGGTTCCCGCCATAGGAATCCGGCAGCGCCGACTTGTCGATGGCGCGGAAGGCCGGCACTTCGCGTGCAGTTTCGCCGACGCGCGTCAAGAGTTGGCGGGTGTCCCGGCCATCGAGGAATCGCAGGCCCGCGCGCATGGCGGCGGCGATTTCGGAGCCTGCCGGGCCGAGGATCCTTTGCAGTGCTAGACGAGTTTTCATGCTTGCCGACTTCCTGGTCCCCAGAACTGGAACCACATCATGTAGGCGTAGAGCGCCGCCATGATGCCGATGAAGAGACACCACCACACGAACAGATTCCGGAAACCGCGGTTGCGCCCGCGCTCGGACTCGGGCAACTTCGCGACCTTCCACGACCAGATGATGCCCTTGATCTTTTCTGGCGCGGGCGGTTTCGTGACCCAGGACAACACGACCAGCAGGAGCATCGAGCTGGCCCAAACCAGAAACGTGCGGTTCAGCCAGTTATCGAACGGTATCAACCACGAGACGTGCTTGAACAGGTAGTACTCGACGAACGCCGTGTAAGGAAAGGCGAAGACCAAAACGAACGTCGCCGCCCAGGCGGTGGTGCGTTTCCACAGCACGCCCAGCAGAAACACGGCGGCGATGGGCGCCGCCACCCAGGCGCCGACGTTCTGGATCAGCACAAAGACGCCGAGCTGCCGGCGGCTGAACCAGATCGCCAGCACCGTCGCGACGGCCAGGATGGCGAACGCGCTGACGCGTCCCACCCGCACCAGGTGCCGCTCCGACCGGTGGCGACCCAGCACGGGTTGGTAAAGGTCCATGGTGAAGACGGTGCTGCAGGAGTTGAGCACGGAGCTGATGTGCGACAACATCCCGCTGGCCAAGCCCGCCATCACGACGCCGCTGAGCCCCACCGGCACCAGGTCGCGGACCAGGGTCGGGAACGCCTGGTCCTGGTCCGCCAGACTCGGGTAGAGCTTAAAGGCGACGATGCCCGGGATGACCACCAGCAGCGGCAGCAGGATCTTCATGAACCCGGCGAACACCACTCCCATGCGGGCATCCCACTCGCTCCGCGCGCCCAGGCACCGCTGGACAATGAACTGGTTGGTGCAGTTGTACCAGATGCCGATCGAGAGAAACAAACTCCAGACCCCGAACCACGGATACTCCTTGTCGGTGATCGGGTAGATCATCTTGAACTTCTCCGGCGCGGCGAGCATCAGGTCCGGCAGCCCGCCCACCTTGTTCAGGCCAATGACCGTCACGACCAAGCCGCCCAGCATCATCACCACGAACTGGAGGAAATCGGTCCACGCCACCGACCGCAGCCCGCCATAGATCGTGTAGCTGCCAGCCAGCACCGCGAGGCAGACGATCGTGAGCGTCTCGTCCCAGCCGAACATGCCTTTCATCGCCTTGCCGCCGGCGAGCATGACCACCGCCATCTGCGCGATGATCCAGAGCACGAGCGAACACACGGCGAAC
>Ga0315274_10004922_pt1 | contig 19598 bp, 15 predicted proteins | sample YL17G02_20_MG_FD_203700 | JGI IMG/M metagenome (GOLD analysis project Ga0315274, IMG submission 203700) | Sediment microbial communities from Yellowstone Lake, YNP, Wyoming, USA - YL17G02_20 | ecosystem: Environmental > Aquatic > Freshwater > Lake > Sediment | place: USA: Wyoming | collected... | reverse complement strand
TCCATATAATTCTCCCAACATTTTAGTGACTTGATAAGGACTGCTCAAATACATAGTAGTTAATTCTTCTTTATAAGGCATTGGAGCATCACTCGGGTATATAGAACATCCGGATGAAGCATAAACAAATCTTTCGATTTTATTATACAAGACAGTATATTCCATAAGCTTTAGAGTACCTAACCCATTTGTTTTTAAATCTTTTTCAGGATAATCAACGGAATTTTGATTGGCAAAAAAAGCTGCCAAATGAAATATAATTTCTGGTTTTTCGTTAAATACCCTTTTTAAATCTATATCATTAGTTATGTCTCCTCTTATAAATAGCATGCTATTACTTTGTGGAAGATTCCAAGAATAGCCTGAACTTAAATTATCTAATACAATGACAAAAACATCTAATTCCAACAATTTCCTTACCAGCCTACTACCAATGGCACCTGCCCCGCCAGTAACTAAAATTTTTTTACCTTTATATTTCTCTAAATATTTTTCCATAAATTTAATTTCCTCCTCCTAATATAGAATAAATCAAATTTATATAGCATTTTCTTTTCTACACTAAATTGCAGATCGTTAATAGTTTTAATTATTTTTTATTTTTTGCCATCATGCAAGCCTTTAAAAATAACTTTTCATATTTCTCTATACAAATTTTTCTTGAAAAGTGTCTAACTGCATATTCTCTACCATTTTTTCCAAATTCATCTCTTAATGAAGTGTTATTATATAATTTTAAAATTGCTTCCGAAAAACCTTTTACATCATCAGCCTCAACGTAATAACCGCACTTAGCAGCTTTAATTATCTTTGGCGCATCACCTTTTAAATTCATACAGGCTACCACAGGACGACCACTCGCCATAATATTTAAAAGTTTAGCTGGAACTACAGGAGTTTTTACATTTTTATCTAAAGTAACTAAACAAATATCAGATGCGGATAAAATAGAAAGATATATCTCTTTGGGTTGAAGAGGTAAAAATTTAATATTATTAAGTTGTATGTCTTCTACTTTCTTCATTAATCCATCCTTTTTAACTCCATCTCCTACTAATAAAAATAATATATCTTTATATGATCTTAACAATTCCGCACAATTTACAACAATATCTAAACCCTGGGCAAATCCCATTACACCCGCAAATGACACCACAAATCTGCCGTTTAGATTATTCTTATTCCTAAAGCTATTATCCCAACCTTCGGTAGATTTCATTAAATCAGTATCAACCCAATTATGTATCGTAACAATTTTTTCTGGATTAACATTCTTAGAAATAATGTTTTCTCGATTTCCGTCAGAATGTACTGTAATATAACGGGCTTTCTTGTATATAAATTTTTCCATCGCTTCAGATATCTTAATCAAAACTTTATTCTTTAATAAACCTAAATCGATTACACTCTGAGGGAAAATATCCTGAACATTAAAAATAAATGGAGCTTTTTTTATTTTACCTAATAGATAAGCTGAAATTCCCAAAGGTAATGGAGGAGAATAGGTTAAAATAATATCCTGTCTACCAGCTAAAATTCCTCCTATTGCAAGTAATCCGGACAGAATAAATTGACTTAAACCCCTTATTATAGAAATATGACGAAGAAAAGAAAAACTATATAATCTTATTACATTTATTCCACTCATCTTTTCACGAGAAAATAATTTACCCGTATACTTTTTATCTATTTTATCAATATAATTTTTTGGAAATCTTGTTATTACAGTAACTTGGAATCCTTTTTCTACTAAATCTTCCGCCAATTCATATAGAAGATGAGAAGCAGATCTTATTTCAGGCGGAAAAGCCTCTGTTAAAATTAAAATATTCATTATGTTATTTCTTTCTTATTCTGTCATTCCTACGGAAGCAGGAATCCATAATAATTTTTATTTTATTTTATAACTTTAATATTTTATTATCTATATCGACAGGCGCTCCAGTTCTAATCGATTCCATAATACCAAAAGTGGTCAAAGTAGTAAAAACATATTCCTCAAAATCTACTGGTATAGGTTTACCTTTCTTCACTACGGAGAAGAATACCTCGAATTCGTTATAATATCCCCTATCAATTCCAAACTTTTTCATTCTTTTTTTCTTGCCATTACAAATAAAAGTCATTGACTTAAAATCATCGATAACACACACCTTCCCTCCCCCGAATATCTCTATCCTTTCTCTGGGGAAGGATTTATCACCATTAGCTACATAAGTAATAGAAGCCACTGATCCATCTTTCATCTTTACACTGATTATTAGATTATCCTCACTCAAATATTTCCCTCTATTTCCAGAAATGGTCTCTGTAAATACTCTAATAGGAAGAGAGCCTGTAAAATATTGAATTAAATCGATAAAATGACATACTTCTCCAACAATTCTCCCTCCCCCTTCGGTCAAATCTTGAACCCAGCTATCTTTTGGTACAAATCCAGCATTTACTCGGCAATTGATAACCATTGGACCAAACCCTTCTCCTAACCACTCTTTTGCTTTTACACTAAAAGGAGAAAAGCGTCTATTAAAACCAACCATCAATCTTCCCTTATTTTTCTTCCATACTTTAATAATTTCTTTTAATTCATTACAAGTTAAAGCCAAAGGCTTTTCTACAAATACATTTTTACCCTTTTTAAGTGAATCAATCACTAATTTTGCATGTAAATTATGTCTGGTGGAAATTACTATACAATCAATTTTTTCATCATCTAATAAATTTTCATATTTACTAGTGCAATAATCAAAGCTAAATTTATCTCCCGCATGTCTACTGCTACTTCCAGTAGCTGTAGCGATACCACAAAGATTAATAAAAGGATATTTTTTAAACAAAGGTAAAAGTGTAGTCTTAGCAAAAAGTCCTGCTCCGATCATACCTACATTAACTTTACTTTTCTCTGCCACCTCACCCGTCTCAACTGAAATATCTTTCTTTAAATTAACTGTTTCACTTAGGCTCTTGCCCTCATTGTAACTTAATAGTACCCCGATATATTTTTCTAAACTCTTACCTATGATCATCTGGTAAGCTTTCTCTGCTTCTTCAATGTTAAAGTGATGGGTAATAAGGTCATTTAGTCTTACTTTACCTTTCCCGATAAGCTCAAGAAACTCCTGCATATTTCTTTTTTCTGTCCATCGCACATAAGAAATCGGATAATCAGTCCCTTTTTCTTCATAAATAGAATCATATATCCCTGGACCAGTTGACCGGGATACTACAAATTGAAGTTCTTTTTCATAAAAAATTTTTCGAGGCAAGTCTAATTTAACCATTCCCGGTACTACAATCTTAGCTCTTTCTCGAGCAATCTCGGCAGCTAATTCAATGGGCTGATTACTATTAGTGCTTGCCAATATAATTACTGCATCTGCACCGTAACCTTTGGAAAATTTTTCCACTTTAGACATAACATTTTCTTTGCCTAACACTGCTCCCTCATCTGCTCCCAATTTTAAGGCTAAGGATACTTTTTCTTCATCTATATCTACTCCTAAGACATTACCACCTGCAGCCTTGACCAATTGAACCGCGATTAAGCCTAATAAACCTAAACCAATAATTACAATATTATCACCCAACCTAACTTCTGCCATTCGTACACTGTGTAAAGCAATTGCACCTAACCCAACAAAAGCTGCACTTTCATAATCTACATTTTCAGGAATTTTTACACAGAGATTTTTAGGTATAAAAACTACTTCACTATGTGAGGCATATCCACTACCAAAACAAGCTACTCTGTCTCCTACTCTGAAATTATCTACCTCATTTCCTACCTCCATTACCTTCCCAGCACAACTATAACCTAATGGAACGGGATTATCCAAACGACTCATTGACGCCTTATAAGCTTCCATCAAACCATCAGTCTTTACCTTATTTATTACCTGTTTAACCAAATCTGGTCTTACCTTGGCTTTCCCTAAGAGACTCTTTTTGGCTAAATCAATCATTAACTTTTCAGTGCCTGTACTAACCAGAGAATTTATGTTTCTAACTAAAACTCCTCCTGATTTTACAATAGGAATTGGTACTTCAATTAATTTTAATTCACCAGTTTTATAATTTTGAATAAGTTGTTTCACTTCTTAACTCCTCTCGTCCTTGATATATTATCATGCAATTGCTTCATATTATTTTTGAATTAATCTAAAGGTCGCTTTCTAAATAAATACATAATATCATGAAGAATCTTAGCATATTTAGAAAAATAAAAAAAATGGGTTAACTTTTTTGAATTAAAAGCTAATAATGCTGGATAATTCCAAAAATTTCGTTTTAATGAAAAATTTCTTTTCAGTGGCTCTAAATCGCCCACAATCTTAATTTCTTTTCGACCTGGAATGAAGCTAAGATTATCTGCCTCTCTTAGATGTCCTATCTCTCTCCAATTAAATCCCATCATCTCAGATACCACCATATCAAAAGCCCCAAGAGAGTTTGATGCAACGAACCAATTAATTTCAAATGGTTTCCCTACCATAGGCCCATTTTTATCTAATCCGTATTTTCCGTCTAAAAAAGCATACTTAAACTTTAAATAATTACATATCTGTCCTATAATTTTATTAAATACATAATGATTTTTTAAACGCATAGTATCCGGCAAACAACCCCATTGATTTTTAAAAGATAAACTAACTTTAGTCATACAATGAACCTTAGGTACAGGACAACTAATAGAAAAATCAATTTCGTCAAAAAATAACTTTGGCAAATTAATAGGATATGGTTTCCCATCTACTTTAAGTTCTATAATACTAGTAGGAATTTTAGAAATATTTACTACTTTTAAATTTTGAAATCTTTTCTCAAGCTCATAAAACCCCATAGAGAGCATAGTCTCAGTCATCGAAAAACTATTATAACCACCTTCACCTTCACCAATATATATTTTTGTGGAATTATTAATTTGTCTTAAAGCTGCAACAAGATTTTCTATATATTCTACTCGAGTAGTAACGCCTTTTTTAAATTTAGGATAAGTTAAATTAGGTTTTATAAAAACAGCATTCGCCTTATTAAATTCATCAATAATTGAAAATGATTCAAAAGACTTTAAAAACTGTTCTTCTAAATTTTTAGAATTTTGTGCAATTTTCTCAACAAAAACAACTGACTTCATTATTTTATAACCTCGCAATATTTATAGTTAAAAATTATGCTTATCTTAATTTAAACTCTCTATTGTTTTTTTAAACTCTGTTAATAATCTTTCTACAGTTACATTCCAAGAAAATTCTATAGCACGTTCTCTTGCCTTTTTTGAAGCTTCTCCACACCGATGATTATCCCATTCAGTCACAGATTTAATAGCTTCTGCTAAAAGTTTCCCTTTTTTTGGAGGATAATATATGGCTGTATCTTTAAAAATTTCTGGCAATGGAGGATTATTTGAACTGACAGAAATACAACCATATGACATTGCTTCTAAAGCAATATTAGGACATGCTTCCACTCGACTAGCCATCACAAATACAGCACAATTTCTATAACACCAACTCATCTCTTTTTCACTTAATTTCCCCGCCCAATATATCTTTGATGATAAACCATATAATTTAATCCATTTTTCCAATTTTTTTCGGTATGAGATCATTCTTGATTCAGTTTCTCCTGCAATTACCAATCCCTTAATGTTCACTTTTTCTAAAACTAAATATTTCATTGCCCAAAATACATCTTCTAATCCTCTTGCCGGGCGGATAGAACCAACAGTAAATAAAAAATTTCCTTCCCAATCTTTGGGAATATTGTTTGGACGAATAAATTCCTTAAATCGAGGTATTTCTATTCCATGATAAACCAAACCTATTTTTTCTTCTGGAATATTCCACTTATGTGATAAAAATTCTTTAACATATTTTGATAAAGCAATTGTTCTATCTGCTTTTTTTATTGCTCTTTTCGCCACAAGACGCTGGATATACAATCTACATTTATTGATAAAATAATTTTCATCAATATTTTCTGCAAATGGTTCCATATTTTGAATCATATTAACAATAGGAACACTATTAAATTTAAAATAACGTTCTACCGGTATAAATATTACATCAGGGGAAAACTCTTTCAGTGATTTTTTCAAATCATCATCTGGTCTATAATACATCCATTTAAACGGTTTACAAGTAATAAATTTAACTTTAGGCAAAAAACTAAACCAACTTTGAATATCTATAGACGAAGGAGTGGCACAAAGTATTGACTCTATATCAAGATTTATAGCCATCCTGGGAATAACATTTCTCATATATTTTTTATACCCCCCACTCATTCCTCCACCAGTTAGATTAATAATTGCAATTTTCATTTTATTATTCCTTGACAATCCTTTTATATTTATAATTTAATTACCAATCTTTTCTAAAACAAATTCTTAAGATTAACTGAAAAATTCTCTACACACTTTCTACCACTTTTTATAATAAAAAACTAAAAGATTATTGATCTGTATTTTTTCTATTATTTATTCCTTATATTCTATATATTCTATTTTGAAGAATTTTTAGTAGCATAACTTATAATTGCTTGTCGATAAACCTTCTCCCATTGTTTCCCAATTACTTCCTGAGTATAATAACATTGTACTAAATCTCTTGCACTACAACCTAATTGTAAACGTAAATTTTGATCCCTTAATAATAATAAAACCGCATTAGTTGCTTCGTCTAACGATTTATATATATAGGAATTTACCATATTTGTTACCTTAATACCTTCAAAAACAATTGGTGTACCCACAACAGCTTTCCCCCCTGCAAGAGCTTGAAGTACTCTGGTTTTAATTCCTGAACCTGCTTTATCAAAAAATATCACAATGTCTGATACTTTTAATGTTTGCATATAATCCTCAACCCACGGAAAGAATTGTATCCCTGGTTCATTTATTAAAAAATTAGCAATATTCTTTGGAGTTTTGCGACTAACTATAATAAATTGGATATTTGGAAAAATAATTCTTATTTGTCTAAAACCAGTACGTATAAAATCTACCAAAGGTTCAGCCATATAACTATTATTTAAAGTACCCGATGTAAAAATAATTGGAAAATCTTTTTTAAAAACATTATTATTTGCTTTATATATAGGAATTTCTAAAAATTTTGGATCCACGCTTAATTTAATAACCTTTATTTTTAAATTTAAATTTTTAGATAAAAGATACCCAGCGTCAATTTCAGAAACGACATGTATACTAGTGAATTTTGGGTATATTTTAAACTCAAATGTATCAATACGTTTGGCTGAAAAAGTCAAGGCAATCTTCTTTAAAATATTATTTGTAGTGTTCGCAACACGCCAATATCTCATTGAAATTGCATCATTTACTGAAAGTACAGTAGGAATATTTTGCAAAAATGACCAATATTGTGCCATATTAATCATATCTAAATGCACAACATCATATGAATTTTCTTTAAAGGCTCGACAAATAGCATTAACAAATTCCTGACTTTTCCATCTACCTAATGAGGGAGGGTTCCCCTTTATGATTTCCCAGACTTGATTAATCCTTTGTTTCAGGTTAAATGGTTGAGGAAAAATATCCAATACTTTTAATCCTGGCAAAGATGAGCACCAATCTTTAGCTCTTTCTAACTCATTTGACACCCCAAAACTAATAATATGACATTCATGTTTCGTTTCCATATAATTTAACAAATTATAAATCTTCCAGCGAATACCATTATCTGGAGGAAAAGGGAATTCTTGTAAAATATATAATATTTTCATGTTCTATGTTTGTCCAACCCTTCTTTTAACATATTTATAATTATTAGAAATTAAAGATTCATTGCCTAATGTTCTTAATAATAATTCACAAAATATAATCACTAAAATCGCAGATAAACTTCCCCAATGAAAGATCGTATCGAGACAGCCATCAAGAATCCAATCAACAAACATTGACAAAAATAAAATTAGTGCAATAGGCTTGCATTTAAGATTCGCTTTTAGAATCCATAGCCATACGGTCCAAATTATTGAAATAAATAAAATGGGACCAAATATTGCAAACCAATAACCTCCAACCATATAAAACCAACCTAAAAAAGAAGGGGCACTACTATGAACAACATACTCAGGGATTCCTTCGACTTCTAAGGTAAAAATTTTCGCCAATCCATAGCCACCGAATATTGGAAAAATTTTTAAGGCTCCAATTCCTAAAGGTTTAAAATCTTTAGCAATTATCATCATTAGACTTTCAACACCAGTAAGTCTATTAAACATAGAATTAAAAGTATTAACGAATATATTCCTAAATCCTCCATCAGAATTTGACATCAGTATCATAATGGCTTTCGAAATACCAGAAAATAATCCAGCTTTTGGATTTGCAACTCGTATCCAACGATAAGTACCCATAATTGGATAAAATATAAAGATCAATAATGTAGAAATGCAAAATAAGAATAATTTACTTTTAGAAAAGCTTACTCTTTTTATAATCAACATAAAAAACAATAATATCAATAGATTAATAATCGCTCCTTTTGCTGATCTTAATAGTGTTTGAATTAGTACATGTAGAATTAAAAAACATATACTCAAGATAAAATATATTTTTGGTTTTTTAAGATAATTCATCCATAATAGAAGGAGTAATATCCCTGGAATAATTACTAGAGCAATATAGAAAGTGATACCCGCCAATCTAAAGGGAAGATATACCGACATAGCACCCATAATAGCTATATTCTTAGAATACATTAAATAATTACTGAAAAATATCAAAATAAAAACAAGTGGCAATATAAATAAATTCAGTTGTTTCCAATATATTATTTTGTTTGAATCTATACGTTGAAAAAGTAAATCAATTTTTTTAGTTTTTATTTTATTAAGAAATATCCATGCTATTGTGCAAAAACCAACAAAAGAGTATGTCACAATACGATATGTACTAATTAAAATTTCTTCAGAATCTATTATTTGAGGTAATAAATAAAATCTCTGAGAAGCAAAATTAGGATTAAATATAAGCCAATAAAATTTTAAATAATATGCAATGATAAAATATGAAAACATAATCCATATTGGTAAACCAAAAGGAATTGGCTTATAAATATAAAGAAGTAATAAGCAGCAACTAATTATAGTTAAAATCGTTAAAAAAAAATATTCCAGCCCATTTTTCTCAAACCTTGAAGCTGTGAGAAAATATCCTAAAAGAAATAAAAACAAAACAATTATATAGATTACTCCCCTATATTTCTTTATCAATCCTTTAGTTCTCCTCTTACACTGCTAATAGTTAATTGGTATTATGTTTCCTTCAATTATACAAGCGATATTACACTAAACCAATATAGATAATAATTGACTTTTTATTATATAAATAAAATATTTTATAGTTAAGCAAATAAAAACAAAAATATTACTATCCTTGAACTTTAATAATATTTATCTATTTCTGTTGTTTTACCCGTTTTTCCTTTTATCCCGTCAATAAATCCTTTTAATAAAATCCTTATACGGTAAAATTTGTAGTTGTCATACAAAATAACTCCAATGATTTGTCTAATAACTTTTAAAAAAATATATACACAAGCAATAGCAAAATATTTACCAAAATATTTTTTTGTAAAATATAAATGATTTCTTATCATATAATAATTAACTGTAACAAATTTGCTTAATGAAGACCTAATGCTTTGTCTGCTTAAAAAAACCTTCTGGGCAGATTTTCCACTTGAAGCACCACCTTTATGCCATATTTTACTTTTTCCACTACAAAATAACTTCCACCTCAGCTTAGAAGCCCTAAAACACCAATCAGTTTCTTCTACCAACATAAAGTATTTGTCATCGAACATACCGGTCATTTTTATAACTTTATTTTTTACTAATAAACTTGCACCATATATATATCCCTTTATTTCAAAATTGCTATCAAACTCAGGCTGGTCTTTTTCAAAAGAATAAATGTGTTTACCAGTAGTTTTCCAATTTATCTGATCAGTTCCTCCTAATGCTTGAATAATATTTATTTTGTCATAATATAGTAATTTTGACCCAACCATTCCAATTTTCTCATCATTTTCAGACAATTTAACCATTTCTATTAAAGCATTTTTATTAACTACTGTATCATTATTCAGCAACCAAATATAATTACTATCACTCTTTAAAATTGTATATCTTATCCCTAGATTACTTCCACCAGCAAAGCCAAGATTCTCACCTGTTTGAATGAAAATTAAAGGATAAGTTGAAGTAGGAGTCAATTCTTTACTATTAGATTTTCTTTGTCCTTGCCATTCTTTGGTTATTTTTTCTTCTAATTTAATATTTCCACCTTTTTCAGTTTCTTCACGATTATAATAAATATAAGGGATAGGCTTCTCAATTGACGGATGGGATAAATGATATAAAGGGTGAGTTGGTTCGGGAGTTAAAACTTCCTGCTTCCCTTCTGCCCAAGCTTTTATTTTCTCCATTGAACCATCAGTTGAACCATTATCAACAACTATTATCTGATAATTTGGATAGGTATTTCTAAATACACTCTCCAAACATTCTATTGTATCTTTCCAACCATTCCAATTAAGAATAATAATTGCAACTTTGGGCCATTCCTGCGTGCTTTTCTGTTTTACTTCGATTGATTCTTTATTCTTCATAATAATATCTCATCTCGCCTCATAATTCTTTTCTACCCACTTTTTATATTCCCCATTTCTTACTCTATCCACCCAATCTTGATGGTTCATATACCATTTGATGGTAGTATCTAATCCTTCTTCAAAGCCAAAATTCTGCCTCCAGCCCAGCTCATTTTTTATCTTATCACAATTTATAGCATATCTTCGGTCATGTCCGGGTCTATCTTTAACGAAAGTAATCAATTTCTTATAATAATCTTTATCTCTCCCTTTAATCTTGGCTATCTTTTCACAGAGAAAATTGACCAACTCAATATTTTCCCATTCATTTTCTCCACCAATATTATAGGTTTCACCAATTCGTCCATGGTTTATTATCTTCCAAATTGCTAAACAGTGATCCTCAACATATAGCCAATCCCTTATATTCTTTCCGTCTCCATATATCGATAAAGATTTTTCTTCTAATATATTTAATATAATCAGAGGGATTAGCTTTTCAGGGAATTGATAAGGTCCATAATTATTGGAGCAATTGGAAATAGTTATTGGGAGACCATAAGTCTTAAAATACGACCTGACTAAATGATCAGAAGAGGCTTTGGTGGCAGAATATGGGCTATTAGGTTGGTATGCTGTACTTTCAAAAAAATATTTACCTTCTTCGGCTGAGCCATAAACTTCATCTGTACTGATGTGGTGAAATAATAATTGACTGTAATCTTCTTTTTCCCACACTTCTCTGGCGACTTCCAATAAATTAAAAGTACCCATTATATTGGTTTGAATAAAGTCTTTTGGTCCGAATATTGAACGATCAACATGAGATTCGGCCGCAAAGTTTACAACAGTATCAATATCATATTCACTGAATATATTTTTCATTCTCTCAAAATTACAAATATCTGCTTTTTCAAAAAAATATCTTTCTCCTTTTAACTTACTATCAATTTTTTTTAGATTCTCTAAATTTCCGGCATAAGTTAATTTATCTACATTGAGTATTCTTCCATTAAATTTAGTTTGATTAAAAATAAAGTGGATAAAATTTGACCCGATAAAACCCGCTCCACCGGTTACTAAAATATTTTTCAATCTCCCTTTTGTTATACTCATTGTAATTTCCTTATCTTCCCAATCTTTTTTGATTTCTTTTTAATGAAAACAAAAAATCTTCCAGTGCTTCTTCCCAATTCCTGATGTTTAAATGAAATTCCCTCTTTATCTTCCTCTTGGATAATACTGAATACTTCGGCCTTTTAGCTTTCGTAGGATAATCTTCTGTCTTAATACTAATTATTTCTATGCGCCTTTCTCGCTCAATTAAACCTAACTTCACCGATTTATCATAAATTGCCCTGGCAAACTTATACCAACTGGTAATCCCTTCATTGGTAAAATGATATAAACCATGACTAGAGGAATTGCTATTGATTATCTTTAAAATTACCCCAGCTAAATCAGCGGTATAGGTAGGAGAACCTATCTGGTCATCTACCACCCTTACCACTTCTCTTTCTCTAAATAGTCTTAACATCGTATAGATAAAATTATTACCTTCCAGCCCATAAAGCCAAGAGGTACGTACGGTAAAGTATTTATCTAAATATTTCTCAATCTCCTTCTCTCCAGCTAATTTACTTTTTCCGTAAACATTTATCGGATTGGTTTTATCCTCCTCATTATACCCCAAGGGCTCTACCTTATTGCTATCCTCACCATCAAAGACATAATCGGTAGAGATATGGAGCAATTTAGCCCGCCTTTTCAAAGCCACCCTGGAAATATTTCTAACCCCATCCCTATTAATCTTAAAAGCTTTTTCTTCCTCTTCTTCTGCCTTATCTACCTGGGTATAAGCCGAACAATTAATTATCCATTCTATTTTCTTATCTTCTTCATATCTTTCTAAACTTGGATAATTAGTAATATCCACCTCTTTATCACTAGCTATATAAGATATATTATCCTTCTTTAATAGCTTTTCTACCTCATTTCCCAGCATTCCCTTTTTCCCAATAAGCCAGATCATAAATTATTTATCCTTTTTTATAAAGTTTTAAAAAATATTTCCTATTTATCTTTTATCTTTATTAGCAAATGAAACTTTTCTCATCAATAAACTCTGAGTTATAACCTTAACTCTTCTACAATATCAACTTATTATAATTAAATAACTTAATTAAAATAACATGTATGTAATCATTCTAATATTATATTCGTTAGATTTATATTATTAAATTACAATTCTTAATTTATATAATCTTTGGATCAGGAAGTGGCAAAATAAATTTCCTACCTTTTTGTCTGTATTTTTGCTCTTTTTGTAAAATTGCATCAGCATAGTTCCAAGCTAAGAGAAGGGCATAGTTAGGTGGATCTCTGTGAAACTCTTCTTCTGAAAAAATTGGAATATGCATGCCTGGTGTATAACATCCTTGTTTATAAGGAGTTGTATCACTAATATAATCTAAAATATTTGTACCAATTCTACAATAATTTAATAAAGTATTTCCTTTTGCTGTTGCACCATATCCACTTATTCTTACCTTTTCATTCTTCAATGTTTTTAAAAGTTTTATTAATTTTTCTTTTACTAAAACTACTTCTTTGGCAAAATTTGTATACGTTTTAAATGAATCAAGTTCGGCATTTTGTTCTATTAATAGTAATTTAGCAACATTTTGAGATTGTTTTTTGTTTGATCTTTTTGCAAAGATACGAATTGAACCACCATGAATAGGGATTTGTTTTATATCCACAATATTCATTCCAAATTTTTGGAATAAGTAAACTAGAGGATAAATAGAAAAATAAGAAAGGTGTTCATGATATATTGTATCAAATTCTATATTATCTAATAAGTTTATAAGATAAGGTACTTCAATAACAAAAACACCGTTTTTTGATAGTAAATAATCTATACCATGTAAAATATTTTCTAAATTGTCTACATGTGCAAAAACATTAGTAGCAAGAATTATATCTGCAAAACCATATTTTTTATAAATGTTTATAGCACACTCTTTATTGAAAAATTTATTTATAGTTGTTATGCCTCTTTTTCTTGCTATTTGAGTGATATTTGAAGCTGGCTCAATACCTAATATTCGTAGACCCATTTTTGAAAAATATTGTAACAGTGTTCCGTCATTACTTCCAATATCCACAACTAAACTATCTTTGCTAGCTTTAAAATTATTCACTACATCTTTTGCAAGACCAGCAAAATGTAATTCCATAGGCTTCGACGCACCAGTTATGTATGCATAGTCCTTAAACATTACTTCGGGAGGTACTATATCTAATAATTGAACAAGGTGACATTTATTACAAAAGTATACATCTAGTGGGTAATGTAATTCCTTCTTATTTAATTGATCTACCCTTAAAAAATTATTAGCTAAAGGAGTTGGGCCAAGTGAAAGAAATTTTGTTAATTCTTCACTACCACAAATCCTGCAATTTGTTCTATGAATAAAATTACTCTTTGCACTAACTGTTTCAATCATACTATTCTCCATTTCTTCAATTAATTACTAAAACTATACTTTTTCTTACCTGTGTAATTAGAGTTTTTATAATTAATGATAAATTTATTACAAAATAAAAAACTTTTAATAAATTAGTTTATTTTTTATACATCTTATTTAATGCTATGAAAATAAGAATTATAATAATTTTTATAGTTATTTCTAACTTAAGAATATTAATTAGCTTTATATATGTAAACTCTAAAAACCCTTTCTAAAACAAAAATATAGATAATTTATCCTTTTTGAAAAATAATTTTTTATTTATTATTTAATCGCCCATCTTAAAAAGACTCTGTTTATCATTCTCATATCTTTTCTCATCGACATCTTCTTTCCTGCCCCACCCTCTATGTAATCTATCTGGATAATTTATAACCATTCCTATCTCATCTTTAGAAATATTCTTATAACCATGAACAACACCAAATGGTATGATAACCATTATTGGATTTTTTTTACCACCAAAAAATTCCATATAATTCCCATAAGTTTTACTCTTCTTTCGATTATCCCAGAACTTTATTTTAAAATCACCTGGCCCAATAAAACAGAATATATCAGTCTGTTTTAGGTGTTCATGAGGTCCTCGGGCTATCCCTGGTTTAGTATAAGAGATGTGGCTCATTACTGGCAGTAAATTATCCGGCAGATTATCTATCCTGAAGGTTTCTATTAAAAAGCCTCTCTCATCAGTAAACTTAATTAGTTCTTTTATTATTACCCCATCAATTTTACCTTTTTTAAAATCCATAGCCATCCTGCTTTATTTTCTGATATTCCTTTAAAATTACTTCTAGATATCTCTTATAATCATTTTCCGGTAATCTGCCAATTATTTCCTGAAATTGATTCTTATCAATATAGTCCATTCTAAAAGCCACCTCTTCTATACAGCCAATCTTCAATCCCTGTCTTCTTTCGATAGTGGCAATATAATTGGAGGCATCAATCAGACTATCCGGTGTCCCGGTATCCAGCCAGGCATAACCCCTCCCCAAAATCTCTACCTTCAAATTTCCTTTTCTTAAATAAGCTAAATTCACATCAGTTATCTCTAATTCCCCCCGAGCCGAGGGCTTCAGGTTCCTGGTAATATCGACAACCTCATTATCATAAAAATACAAACCCGGAACCGCATAATTAGATTTAGGGATTTTTGGTTTTTCTTCTATACTTATAACTTCATGATTATCATTAAATTCAACTACTCCATATCTTTGCGGGTCAGCTACCCAATAACCAAAGATGCAACCACCACTTTTAAGACTTGCCATCTTCTGCAAGGTCATAGATAGGCTATGCCCATAAAATATATTATCCCCCAGTATCAGACACACCGAATCTTCACCGATAAATTCTTCTCCAATTATAAAGGCCTGAGCAATCCCCTCTGGCTTGGGCTGTTCTTTATAGAAGATATTAAGGCCCATCTCTTTACCCTCACTAAATAAATCTATAAATTTGGGCAAATCTTGTGGGGTAGAGATGATTAAAATATCTTTAATTCCCGCTAACATTAAAGTAGATAAGGGATAATAGATCATCGGTTTGTCATACACTGGAATTAACTGTTTGCTGGTCACTTTGGTTAGAGGATTGAGTCTAGTTCCTGCCCCACCGGCTAAAATTATGCCTTTCATAATTTGCTCCTTTAATTTATATTTTATATTTACAATTTTTTAATAACTCATAATTTTTAAATCATTAAATCGAAATAATTATCAATATTTTTTTTAATAAATGCTGCCTGATCTTCTTGGCCACTCTCGTTTAATTCTTTAGCCAATTTTTTATATTTTATAGCCAGTTCCTAATGAAGTGCATTTGAGTTTTAGGCGTGAAATAAGAAACTAAGACGCATTTTCACGTTCAGGCATAGGAAAACATTTTTTTAAAACCTTCCCTTTTGTATTTATTAATCGAAAATGTGCATGATACAAAACAGCATCCGGATTCCTTTGAATAAGATTTTTCATGATTTCAAGATAGTTAGAATCAAATAAATCATCATGACCAATAATATTCATATATTTCTTTTTGGATATAGAAAGGACCCGTTTCCCATTCTCCTGAATTGTCAAATTTGATTTGGAGGTCAAAATATTTATTTGGGGCTCGGGCAATTCTTGTAGTTTATTTATTGCTTGATCACTGCTACGATTGTCAAGTACTATCAACTCAAATTTTCCATAATTTTGGCTCAGAATACTTTCTACGCAAAGTTGCAAATATTTTCCTCCATTATACACTGGCAAAAAATCGTATATTTAATATCGTTTATATGATTCTATCACTTATTATATTTTAGCTCAATTCTTCCTAAAAACCATTGTATAAGCACTCCCATGCAAACCATTGCGTTCTATAGGGTTTAAAACAAAACTTATAATACGCCACATTACTCGCATGCTTAACTTACCAATCGGATTATTAAAAAGATGCATTAAGGATACATTCCACCCAAACCTATTTAAAGTTAATCCATCTTTATCAGTTGTAGTAATTAACACAGTTTCCAATCCTCGCTCATGCATAAAGCGTTTTAGTAATGTTGCTGGAATCAGTTCCAAGTGACGTGGAGCGTCAACGTTAACCCAGTAACGTTTAAGTATTTTAAACTGTAACGAATCCGGATTTGGTGTTGAAATAACTATAATCCCTCCCGGCAATAACAACTTTGCAAGCATATTAAGGATTGTCCAAGGCTCAGACAAATGCTCAATGACATGCCATAATGCAATTACATTATACCTAGGAGCCTCCCAAAGAGCCATAATAACATTATCAGTATTAATGGAGTATACCCCTACAACATCTGTCAAAAATTGACAACACTGTTTATCCATTTCGATCACTTTAACTTCAAAACCCGCCTGTTTGGCAAGAAAGGCAAATCCACCATAAGAAGGACCTATTTCCAGAAGGCATCCTTGAGTAACAAATTTTTGTACAATTTCAATCCTGAATCGCACTTTTTCAGATTTAGCTATTAAGTCCTTTATGGATGTTGGTATAGCATACGCAGGATAATTACCTCGATAATAAATACCTATGTCAGAAGGAACTGGAAATAAGAAAATTAGCCTACATTTAGGGCAAATATAATAATCAAAGATTTCACAAGAAATCTTTTGATTCAAATCTTTAGTTTGAAAAAACAAAGATGACTCTTGTTTACATTGTGGACATAATACATTCATATCAAATTTCTCATTTTTCTAACTTTCTCTTATGCCTCTACTAATGTGGAACATTATACTATTATACATCCTGCGCAACCATTCACTTACAAATGGCATAACCAACGCTGAAAAAGACATAGATAGTATTAATACTATGAAAATCCATACCAAAATAAAGAACACAGACATATTATCAGGCATAAATATACGACCCAAAATACCTATAAAAAGACAGCTAAGTAATGGCAATCCTACATCAACAAAATACCAACGCCACATTTCGTTCCTCAGAAGGCGACTATGCATTATCGGAATTTCAAATAAAAAATATCCAATATTAAGAGCGATCCATGCTATCGCTGCCCCTGCCGCACCATAATTAGTAACTAATAAAATTAATAACGGTATAAATATTATAACAGCAAATACATTCTTATAAAAAGACAATTTAGTCCATCCATAAGCCAACTGAAGGGCAAAAGGGAGTAACATTATGGCATTAAATGCTGTTCCAGTAATAATTAGACTTACTAGAAAATAAGATCGCTCTACTGTAGATGGATCTCTAATCCAAAAAGACATCAATTCCTTCGAAAATAGCGCTACCACAATCCATAGTGGTATAACCATAATATACAAAAACTGGCATCCCTTATGGTACAGAGTTATCAGATCTTCCTCTTTTTTTTCGGCAACCAGTTGTGAAAATCTTGGAAATAAAGCTGAAAAAAGTGGATTTGCAATATATTGTAAAATACCGGCAACTGTTGTAGCCAAGGCATAGTATCCAAACACTTTAAGCGTTAACATTTTACTTATAACAAGTTTATCTAATTGAGTCAGAACTGTCGTCAATAATGTTATTCCAAGCAAACCAGTTGCAAATTTCCAGTTATTAATCAATACCTGTTTTCGAAAATGAGCCTGTCCAGTAGCTTTGGGAAGCGATATCCAAAGGCAAACAGCCAATGTTAATACAAGAAAGGCAGTAATAATAATTTGCCAGATAAAATAGGCATAAATAGTAGGTGAAATCAACCACAGAACTAAAATTACCCCACATCCTTGAAGGGTTGCGGCTATTATCCTTACAACATTCAACAATACCTGACGCTGTAAGCCCATCAAACCACCCGAATACAGTGCTATTGGCCACTGAAATGCAATAAGTCCACCCATTATCCTCAGTGCTACCGTAACTGTTTTAACTGAAAGCCCCTGAGCATTTAACCAGTGATGGGCGATCACTGGAGCCGAAACAATTAATACAACACTAATTATTATCCCGACACACCAATAGATCATCTCAAAAGTCCGAACCAAATCTCTGGCCTCTTGATACTTATCTTTTAAGGTCGATAACCGCGATAGCTCCCGGTTGAGTGTTGTGCTAAGTCCCATATCAAGCACTGAAAACAAAACCAACAATGATGCATAAATTCCTATAAGACCATATGCTTCAATGCCTATAAACTTTATATAAAGTGGTATAAAAATCAGAGCCAGAACACCCGACCATACTCTCCCTACAAAATTTGCAATAATGTTATTCTTAACACTCATGTTTACTGTACCTCTATCAAATTAAAAAAGATACCTACGGATTTGCTTTATCACCCCATGCACAACGAGATAAATATAATTTTGTCTTATTATCAGCATACAAGTACTGATTTGTCCGATTATCCGCAATCAATAAATTTTCTTGGTCTCCTTGCCGAAAAGTTTTTGAATTGTACCAGATCTCTTTTTCATAACCATTCCCATCCTTACCAACAATTAAAGCTTTCAGTTTCATCTCTAATATTTGTTTCGTCAAGCTATTCTTTCCACTTTCAAACCTGTGGGCATCAATTTTGTTAACTATTGGTAAATACCGTATTTTGCGCATGAGCTCACCGGAAATCATGAATCCATTTGAACGAATATGAAAATTAGGAAAAGGATCAAAATATAGTTTGTATTTTCTTAACGATAAACGATGTTTAATACTTTTATAAAATGGTTGGTTCTTGTTTTTTTTACTCCACGTATTTAATTCATTAGAATATAGACTCTCATATGATCCAGTCGCCCCAACTAAACCAATATCTTCCTGACAAATATACCGGTACATTTTAATCAACCATGCATTATCGAGTATTATGCTGAATGAATTAAGAAAACAAAAATATTTGTAACCAAATTTTTTTGCAACTTCTAAATAAGTCCCGATATCGTAGCCGACATCTTCAACAAAGAAAGAGTGATAGCTATAA
>Ga0315274_10004920_pt1 | contig 19609 bp, 17 predicted proteins | sample YL17G02_20_MG_FD_203700 | JGI IMG/M metagenome (GOLD analysis project Ga0315274, IMG submission 203700) | Sediment microbial communities from Yellowstone Lake, YNP, Wyoming, USA - YL17G02_20 | ecosystem: Environmental > Aquatic > Freshwater > Lake > Sediment | place: USA: Wyoming | collected... | reverse complement strand
TTTCCGAATCACACGAGAGAACGACTTTTATCCTCACTACATCCACAATCTCGACAATCTCATTCGCTTCGGCGGTCTATTCCCCCCGGTCCAAGTTCACGCGGACATCCGCCGGACCAGGCTCCTTGGGGTTACACACGTGCCAACCGAGGGCGGCTGCATGATGGTACGCTCCAGGGACGACATCTACCGGATGAGCGACTTAAAAGGTAAAAAAATAGGACTGTCGAAAAGTTTAAACCGGATTAAGAATGACTGGTGGCGCATTCAGGAACATCAGGGCATTGAGCTGATGCTCCGGATGAACGGAATGACCATGAAAGATATTGAATTAGTGGAATTCCCTTACGCTGATGACTGGTACAACGATCCCAAGATGCTGGCACCCCTGTATAACCCATCCGATTTGTGGCTTCAACGTGACCACAAACACGACCTGGCTTTCCGTCCACTGGAGATGGCGCTGGTGAATGGTGTTGTCGATGCGATCTATACCCAAGGCAAAGTTACGCAGCATCTAATGGAGGCAACTGGCAAGATTAAGGCAATCGAGGACCTGTCGAGGTATCCGGACTGGACCCTTCAGGTGGCCAATATTCCTGCTGCTATCACCTGCACCGATGTGATGGCAGAAAAGCACCCCGAGCTTGCTGTTGCATTTATGAAAGGAATGATCAGGGTCGGACGTTGGGCCAACGAGCACAAGCGCGCCGCCGCTGCAATCCTCGACAGGCAGACATTCTACCTCGATGTTGAGGATACATACGAAGGTATCAAACACGTCGACATGGTGCCTAACCTGTCGCCCCAGAACCTGGTCTCCGTTGAGATCGGGAAGGACTTCATGCTGAGCCACGGCTACATCAAGAAAGACTTCGATGTGAAAAAGTGGGCCGCGCCGAAATTCCTGGAGCAGGCCGCCAAAGAACTGCTCGAAGACAAATGGAAGAAGACAACCAAGGAAAAGCTTCCCGAAGCGACTGAACTGCTGAAGTCATCGCAGCGTATGGGATAGTTGGGAGAGCTTCAGATATTCACACCCAGACAACCGGATCTGGTTTACAAACAAAGCTGCCATCACCGCCGGTGCGGCGATGAACAACGAAATTCTAAGGAGGAAAATAATTATGACTAACAAGGAAGAAAGCAAGATTAAAGAGACGACTTTCGAAAACACGAAACTGAACGTGGTGAAGCTGGACTGGAAAGAGGTGTACTACACCAACTGCTCGCTCATTTCCGCCAGCAATGTAGACCAGGAATTAGGCTAGACCCGGGAAGAGTTTAAGAAGATCGGCGTGAAGTACGACTACTTCCGCAACACCCGCGAGACCGACTTTTACCCGCACTACATCCACAACCAGGACAACCTCATCCGCTTCGGCGGCCTGTTCCCGCCCATCAACGTTCACGCGGACATCCGCCGGACCCGGCTCCTCGGAGTGACGCACGTGCCGCACGAAGGCGGCTGCATGATGGTGCGCGCCAAGGACAAGATCTTCCGGATGAAAGACCTCAAGGGCAGGAAGATCGGCCTCTCCAAGAGCATGAACCAGATCAAGAACGATTGGTGGCGCATCCAGGAACATCAAGGCATCGAGCTGATGCTGATGATGAACGACATGACCATGGACGACATCCAGCTCGTGGAGTTCCCCTATGCGGATGACTGGTACAACAATCCCGCGATACTGGAGCCCCTGATCAACCCAACAGATCTGTGGTTGCAGCGGGACCTTAAAAACGACTTGGCGTTCCGTCCGTTGGAGACCGCTCTTGAAAAGGGCGTCGTTGATGCGATCTATACCCAGAGCAAGGTGTTCCAGTATCTTCAGGAAGCGACGGGCAAGTTCGCGGCGGTTGAGGACCTTTCCCGGTATCCGGACTGGCGCCTGCAAGTGGCTAATATTCCAGCTGCCATCACCTGTACTGTAGAGATGGCCGAGAAGCACCCCGAACTCGCTGTTGCTTTCATGAAAGGCATGATTAGGGTGGGGCGCTGGGCCAACGAGAACAAACGCGCTGCGGCTGAGATCCTCAACAAGCAGACCTATTACTTAGACCCCGTGGACACGTTCTATGGCATCGAGCGCGTGGACATGGTGCCCAACCTCTCGCCGCAGAACCTGGTTTCCGTTGAGATCGGGAAGGACTTCATGCTGAGCCACGGCTACATCAAGAACGACTTCGACGTGCAGAAGTGGGCCGCGCCGGAATTCCTCGAAAAGGCAGCCAGAGAACTGCTTGAAGAAGAATGGAAGAAAAGAACTACTTCAAAGCTCCCCGAAACGGCTGCGCCGCTGCAGTCCGGACAACGGCTCGGGTAGTCGGGCAATTCGAACGCCGGCCTCCCACCGGGGAGGCCGGCCGGGAATTGATCAGGTTGTTGTGGTGAAAACGAATGCAGACGCCCGGAGATTGCACTCACACGACGCTTGGTCAAGGCCATGCGTGAAGGAGCGAGCATGAAGAAATTACTGATCACGACAGCAGTGGGCGAAGCGGCTACTGGCCTTGCGATGTTGGCGCTTCCGTCCTTAGTCGCCTCTCTCATACTGGGATCTTCACTTGATACGGCCGTTGCGTTGGCTGTCGCACGCGTTGCAGGGGTAGCGTTAGTCGCGCTGGGAGTTGCCTGCTGGCTGGCGCGGCACGACGAACACACCCGCGCGGCGAGGGGACTCGTTGGCGCCATGGTATTTCATAACGCCGGCATCTTTGCAGTGCTCGTCTATGGGGCCCTAAGCACGGGAGTGTCCGGCATCGCCCTGTGGCCCATCGTTATGGTTCACGCGGCCATGGGCGTCTGGTGCATCACAAGTCTTGGAGCAAGGCATCCTTGAGGGCATCAGGGCGCCGTCCAACAAGGCGTGCAGCTGATGCAAGCTTTCGGCGGCACCGTTACGCGGCAGAAGTGCCGCCTCATGCGGCCCGGGCCTATCTTTGAAAGAACACGCCCTTAACGCCGGTCCGGTGAAGTGTGACCAATAGAAAACGGAGGAACTGAAAATAGCTGAACTAATGGACACGATCATTAAGGTGAACACAGACTTGTGCATAACATGTGGCAGCTGTATCAGGGCTTGCCCTGGCGGTTTGATTACGAAAAAGGATTTCCCCGTTCCTATCGAAAACTCGTGGGACCTCTGCATTGACTGTGGCCACTGCGTAGCCATCTGTCCTACCGGGGCCATGCATCAGCGCTCGATGGGGCCTGAGGATTGCGAGCCGATTGACATTCATCTTATCCCCCAATGGGATCGGGTCAGGCAGTTCCTGATATCGAGGCGTTCAATTCGTGGCTATATCAAAAAAACAATAGAAAAAGAAAAAATCCTGCAGCTATTGGATGTTGCCCGCTACGCACCAAACGGAGCGAACCGCCAAATCATACGCTGGCTGGTGATCAACGATCAGGCGAAGGTTCACCGGATTGCCGAGATGACCATCGACTGGATGAAAGTCGTTAAGGAAAAGAACACTGCACTCTACCAGGAAGCCAAACTGGAACTGTTTGTCGAACCTTGGGAATCTGGTCAAGATCGCATTTCCAGGAGGGCGCCTTGTGTCATTATGGCCTATGCACCGAAAGATGAGCGGACGGCACCCCCGGCTGCCATGATTGCCATAGCCCATATTCAACTTGCGGCGCCCGCTCTCGGTTTGGGAACCACTTTTACAGGCAGTATCAACACAGCCAGTCAATCCTACCGACCCCTGATTGAGGCGATGGGGCTCCCGGAAGGGCACATTCCTTATGGAACATGCGTGATCGGTTACCCGACCGAGAACTACCACAGGATTCCTGTGAGAAAACCCGTTGATGTGATGTGGCGCTGAGAGCTTAGACCGGCAGGGCGCCTTCGTGGCGGCACGCTGCAGCAGGACAAACAATGAACGGAGGAACCGAAGATGACTGAACCAAAAGCAAATCTGCCTGAACAAAAACAGACGACGCTTGGGCTTTATGTGACGGCGAAGGAGGCCTACGAGAAATGGAAGGCCGAGCCTGAGAAGGTGAAGATCATCGATGTCCGCACGCCTGAGGAGTACCTCTTCGTCGGCCATCCGACCATGGCCTGGAAAATCCCCCTCGCCGCTCAGACGTATGAGTGGGACGTCGAGAAGAAGCACTTCCCGATGAAGCCACTGCCCGATTTCGTCTCTCGGGTCAGTGAAGTGGCCAAGCCCGACGACACGCTCCTGGTGATGTGCCGGTCCGGCGGCCGCAGTGCCATGGCCGTCAACGCGCTCGCCAAGGCCGGTTTCAAGCACGTTTACAACATCATTGATGGCATGGAGGGAGATGCGGTTAAGGATCCTGCCAGCGTTTTTCTGGGCCAACGGCTGGTGAACGGCTGGAAGAACTCGGGGTGCCCATGGACGTACAAGCTCACTCCCGAGCGGATGGTGCTTCCCAAAGTCCGGTGATTGGCAAAAAAAACAAACGGGAGACTTAAAATGGCAACACTGAAAGCAAAGTTGTTTCGAAACTATTGGTCGGGCAAGTGGGCATGCACTACTCTTCTTGCGGCTGCGTTCATTTGTCTCACGGGTGCCGCGAGCGCACAGGGGAAGTCCACGGCGAGCGTAGAGGCCCAGGCGAACAATCCGCTCGCAAATTTCACTGCATTCAACCTGCACAACTACTACATCGGCGAACTAACCGATCTGGACGACAAGGATGCCAATCAGTTCTGGGTGCGCTATGCCCAACCTTTCTCGGTCGGGAAGATGAACTGGCTGTTGCGTGCGTCGCTGCCGGTCAACACCTTCCCGGTCCCGCCGTCTCTCGACCACGAGACTGGGTTCGGGGACCTGAACGTCTTCGCGGCCTGGCTGATCGACATCGGCAACCCGAAGATCGCCTTCGGCATCGGGCCGCAGATCACCGCGCCGACCGCAAGCAAGGACGCACTGGGCAGCGAGAAGTGGTCTGCGGGGTTGGTGAACACTCTCTTCAGCTTCGCCTCACCTAAGTTCCAGTACGGCTATCTGCTTAGCTGGCAAGGGAGCTTCGCGGGCGAAGACGACCGCACCGATGTGAACCTCGGGGCCTTACAGCCGTTCTTGTTCTACCAGCTTGGCAAAGGCACGTACCTGCGCTCGACAGCGGTCATGGCGTACAACTTCGAGAACGACACCTATAGCGTGCCGCTCGGCCTCGGCCTCGGCCAGGTGATTCCCACCGAGAAGGTTGTCTTCAATGTCTTCGTCGAGCCGCAGGTGTCGGTCGCGGACAGGGGCGCCGGATGGCCGGAGTGGCAGATCTTCGTCGGCCTCAACACGCAGTTCAAGTGAGAGTGCGGTTACGAGCCTAAAGAAGGAGATTAACCATGAGCACAAAGGTGCCAGTCGAGGTTATGCCGCCGGAAACCCGAATCCCGCAGGGCGAAAAACCCCGGCCTCTGGTCCGCCCACGCTTCTCCAGGAAAAGGCTGGGCTTGGCCTTCATCATGGCTGCGCTGGCCGATGGGCTCTCGTTCTTTTTGACGTTCACGCCGCCGGTGCAGTGGGCGATCGATCTGGTGACAGCGATCTTACTGTTCGTCGTGCTGGGCTGGCAATGGATCCTCTTGCCCGGCCTGATCATGGAGGCGATACCCGGTCTCTACATCTTCCCCTTCTGGGTGCTCGTGGTGGGGGCTGTGGCCATATGGGGGACCGCACGGCCAAAACTGAACCGATAAAATCCTCGCTATGAAATCTTTAAAAGAAATGGAATTTAGATATAATAATCGTAGTAGAAATATCTATCATTTGTTGGTTAAAAATATCTGTGATGTAGTGCCAGATCACTTATAATTACCAAATCTTTTTACCGCCTGTATGAAAGGGGGACATTATGAAAGGGAAAAGAGAAGAAGCTGTAGTCAGCTCCCGACGGAGCATCCTGCTGGGCTCTGCCGTGCTCCTTGCGGGAGGGATAGCAGGACGCATCAGTAATGCCGCTGCTGCGCCTGAACCAAAATTCGCCCCGGCTCCGCCCCTGCCCTGGAAGTGGCCCAAGCTCGACCCAATGGAGGCCGGCAGGCGGGCCTATCAAAATTATCTCAAGAACAAAGGCTGAGGGAATGGCACATGGCTGGGGGTCCTCAGCCTCTTGAAAGAGAAAGCCGGTTATCCCTGGACAACCCTGCCGGACTTCATGTTCGAGCATGCAGGACAAGGTTACGCCGGGCATGGCACGCTGTGCGGCGCCCTGGGCGTCTGTTCGTGCCTCATCAACCTCGTTATTTATGACAAGGATCACAACTATCTGGCGGTGATAGACCGGATGATGTGGTGGTACTCGCAAATGCAATTCCCGACGGAACGGTTCGATGATATCTCTGCGTGCCCCAAGCAGGTCAAGGCCCAGGCGATGACCCCGCTCTGCCACTCATCGGTTTCGAAGTGGACATTGGCTGCCGGAGCCCAGGTCACTTCCAAAGAGAAATATGAGCGCTGCGCCAAGGTGGCTGGGGAGGTCGTCTTCACCGTGGTGCATTATCTTAATGAATACTTCGAGGGAAGATGGAAGCCTGCAAAATGGACGCCATCGGAGAAGATCACCCACTGTATTGAGTGCCATGGTCCAGAAAGTTATGGGCGATACACGGATGGCATGAACCACCAGCAGGGCCATATGGAATGCCTTCTCTGCCACAAAGACCACATGAAGGCGTCTGTAAAATAGGGCAGCGAAGGAACAAGGAGCTGTGGGACGGGAATGAGCCTATGTTTCTGAATCGTAAGAAGGGAAGGTGAATAACAGTCATGAAAATTACCCGCAGAACATTTCTAAAAGTTTCGGGAGCAACAGTGGCCGGGGCAGTCATGGGCGGGTTAGGATTCGATCTGTCTCCGGCGGAAGCGTATGCCCGGGAACTGAGCATTAAAGGGGCGAAGGAAACAACGACGATTTGCTGTTACTGTTCGGTCGGGTGCGTTTAAAAGGAGACAAACGTGAGAGCCAGAGTCATAGAAGTGCTTCTTTTGGTTGCGGCCTTGACGTTTGCTATCACCTGTAGTGCATTGGCTGCTCAAGAGGAGGAGGCGCCGATAATCAACACCGGTGACGAAACTGCTCCTGCCATCACCACACCTGCGCCGACGCCCGGCTGGCTGGAGCGCGATACGCTTACCGGCGACTGGGGCGGCGTTCGACCCTGGTTGAAAGAACATTACGGCATCACGCTCATGCCCCGGTTCACCCAGTTTTATCAGGGGCTGTCTGCTGGCCAAGGTGAACACGGCTTTATATACGGCGGCAAGGTTGACCTCTTATTCAATGCCGACCTCAGCAAACTCGGTTTTTGGAACGGCTTATCATTGACCGTCCATACAGAATACAACTTTGGCAGGGATCACAATGGTCGCGGTGGCACGATAGCGCTGGTCAATACGGCGCTGTATTTTCCAGGGATGGAAGGAAAGTATGCCTTTGACCTGTCGAGCGTCTATTTCGGGCAGACGTTCGACGACTCCGTTTCCCTGCTGTTCGGCAAGATCAACATGATTGATATCTCTGCTGCCAGACCATTCGCAGGCGGTGCCGGCATCGACTCGTTCTGGAACATCGTCTTCGTTGCCCCGCCCAGCGGCACTGTTCCTCCCTATCTTTTTGGCGCTTTACTCAGCGTGCGGACCAAGCCGGCCACCTTCGGCTTATGGGTCTATGACCCGGACGACATGGTGAACAAGGCGTGCTTAGATAAATCTTTCGCTCATGGCGTCACTATCCGCGGAACCGTTGATTTCCCCGTCACTATCGCTGGCCGCAGCGGCCATCAGGGATTTGTTGCCTTATACAGTACCCAGCCAGGCACCGATCTATCAAGTCTCAGAGAAATGCTTGTTCCCCCGTGGCCGACAAGCATTGGTCTCAAGAACGAGCGTCACTACTTCGCCTATACGTTTGACCAGTATCTCTATCAATCGAAAGAGAACCCCAGGGAAGGCTTTGGGCTGTTTGGACAGTTCGGAATCTCGGAAGGCAATCCAAACAGGCTGTACTGGTCCGGCCACGTGGGCGTGGGCGGCACTGGCTTGATTCCTGGCCGCAGCCGGGACAATTGGGGCGTTGGCTATTATTATGCTGCCCCGAGCCCCGATCTGAAGGATTCGCTTACACGCATCTTGAGAATCCGGGACGAAAAAGGCGGGGAGATTTTTTACAACTTCGCAGTGACACCATGGCTCACCCTTGGGGCAGACCTGCAGGTAATCAAGCCCAGTCTGGCAAATAATACGGCCATCTTTTCAGGTCTCCGCACGGTGATCAGGTTCTGAGAGCAGATAAAGACTGAAGGCACGGCGCCTTAGATCGTTTTCGGGGTTTGTATTAAAATAAAATTCCCGCCATCTTTCTTGCCAGGCTTGTTGCCATTGAAATACTCCACAGCACGAGACAGTAGGGATTTTTTTCTATTCATTGTGCCCAAACGATGATATAAAAGGTTTCAAAAAAGGGAAGAAAATCCATGAAAATAGAGATCAAAGGTAGATCAAACGTGAGAAGTATCTTCGTCTCTGCCTGCTTGTGGGTGATGATAGGAGCCTTGCATACGCCATCGGTCATGGCAGGTGAAACGTTAACGCGCGTCCGCTCAAACGGTAAGGTCCGCTGCGGGGTGACTGAAAGACTGTTGGGATTTTCCTATCAGGACAAGAGCGGCCGCTGGCAAGGCTTCAATGTTGATTTCTGCCGTGCCATAGCATCTGCTGTCTTCGGCAATCCCGACAAGGTGAGTTTCATCCCCCTGAGCGCACCGAATCGTTTTCCGGTACTGCTTTCACGTAAAATAGACATCCTCGCCCATACTGCCACGTGGACCTTCGGGCGTGAGGCGGGAATCGGCGTCCAGTTTCCTGCAATCTATTTTTATGACGGGCAGACGTTCATGGTGCCGGCAAAGAAGAAGCTGAAAAAGTTAGAGGATTTGAAAGGTGCGACTATCTGTGTTGAGAAAGGAACAACCTTTCAACTGAACATGGCAGATGTCTTCCAGGTAAAAAAGATACCCTACACTCCCATGGTGTTTGATTCCTTTGAGGAGGTAGGAAAGGCATTCCTGGCCGGAAAGTGTGAGGCATGCACGGCTGAGCGGTCCGTGCTTTCTGCATTGCGCGCCGAGGCACCTGGCAATGCGAAAGGCTTCACTATTATGCGCAGGGAAATCTCCAAGGAACCGCTCGGCCCGGTAGTTCGGCGCGGTGACGATGAGTGGATAACCCTGGTGAGGTGGGTCCTCTTCGCCCTCATCGAGGCAGAGGAACGGGGCATCACGAGTAAAAATGTCCGGCAAATCCAGAAAACGACTACCGACACTGAGATCCTGCGGTTTCTCAACACCAGCGGGAGTCTCGGGAAATCGCTCGGGCTGAAATCCGATTGGGTTGCCCGGGTCATCGAACAGGTGGGCAACTATGAAGAAATCTTCGAGCGCAATCTGGGCGCAGGAAGTGTTTTAAAGATCGAGCGGGGCATGAACCGCTTGTGGAACAAGGGCGGATTGCTCTATGCGCCGTCGTTTCAGTAACTCACAGGGGAGGTAGGGCTTTTTAATGCCGCTCTTTGATTTTCATACTGCTGCAACGCTCATTGTTTTTGCCGGTGTCATCCTGCTCATCGCTTTTGACCTCATTGACATCCTTCTCGCAGGTCTCCTTGGGGTAAGCACGCTTATTGTCCTGGGGGTTTATACCAAGGACGATATGGTGATTGTCAGCCAGATGGCCGGCGGTCCCATTGCCCTGCTCTTCGGCGGCATGGTCGTTGCCCGCACCCTTGTGCCCACGGGTATTTTCGAGCAACTGGGTGCCCGCTTTGTGATCGCTACCCGGGGAAGCGGCAGGCGTTTCCTCCTGGGCTTGGTTATCCTCGTCGCTCCTCTCTGTGCAGTGCTGCCCAACGCCACAACGGTTATACTCCTTGCGCCGGTGATTATCCGGGCTGCGACTGCCCTGGAAGTGGATTTCGTCGGTCCCATGATACTGACTGCTATTATCAGCAACTCAGCCGGCCTGCTCACCCTCGTCGGGGACCCGGCCACCTTTCTGGTCGGCAGCTCGATCGGTATGACCTTTACTCAATACCTCCAGAAGGTGAGCCTGGGCGGATTGCTGGCCCTCCTCGTGATTATTCCCCTCCTGCCGCGGTTGATGAAGGATGTGTGGAATGTACAGCGGACACTGCCGGATGATATCAAGGTAAAACCACTGGAGAGGCCGTGGTTTGCTGCATTTGCGATCCTGGTACTGGTGGTGATGGTGCTCCTCTTTTTATTCGGGGAGCAAATGCCGGGGAACATCATGCCGCCGGGTGTGTCCATCATCGCTGCAACCCTGGCGCTGCTGGTAATTTATGCCGCAAAAGTCGAGCCGCTGACAAACGTCCTGAAAGACATTGACTGGCGGACTATCATTTTTCTCACCTGCCTGTTCTGCCTTGTTGAGGCCTTCAGCAAGACAGGCATCCTGCAGAACTTTTCACAGAGTCTTTACACATGGTTTGGCACGAACCTTATTCTGATTGCGCTTGTCGTCCTGGTCGGTGTGGGGTTCACGTCCAGCCTGCTTGCCAATATACCGGTAGTGGCGGCAATGCTGCTCATGGTCAAAGGATACTTCGTGATTGCCGAGTTAGTTCCTGACCTGGCCCTGGATCCTCTGTTTACAGATTGGCCCAGAGGAGTGATTCCGGTGTTCGTCGCCATGATGTTCTCGGCAACCCTTGGAGGCAATGCGACCCTGATCGGCGCCTCGGCCAACGTGGTGAGCACCGGCATCTGCGCATCCAAAGGCAAGCCGGTTTCATTCGCCGCCTTCATGCGCCTGGGAGTGCCCTTTGCCCTCTGCCAGTTGATCGTATCAGCCCTCTATGTTTTAATACTATTTTTCTTCATGAGATCGTAGCTGGTCTTGATCAGAGCAACACTTACAGGAGGAATTATCACTCAAAACAGTATTGACAACCATAAAGATGATTTGTTAAAAGAGAATACATAATCAATAGGTTAGAAACGAAATGGGCTTACCTCGCGGGGTGTCTCAGCGGGGTCACAGAAGAAAGGGAGGATCATGAAAAAAATCAAACTATTCACGCTTATGTTTACCTTGTTTCTTGTTTTTCTGATCTCAGAACCATCCTGGATACATGCGCAGGGTGCAGAGGGAGCAAAAACGTTCAAACAGGAAGAACTGGACCAGATACTGGCGCCCATTGCACTCTACCCTGACTCTCTTGTTACCCAGGTGTTGATGGCTTCCACATATCCTCTGGAGATTGTGCAAGCTGATCGCTGGGCAAAGCAGAACAAGGATGTGAAGGGTGATGCATGGGCAAAGGCCCTTGAAGCTCAGCCCTGGGACCCAAGCGTCAAGTCTCTCGCGAACTTTCCCCAGGTGCTGGCCATGATGAGCGAGAAGCTTGACTGGACCCAGAAGCTGGGCGATGCCTTCCTCGCTCAGCAAAAGGAAGTTATGGACAGTGTCCAGAAGCTTCGGTCAAAGGCAGAGGCAGCGGGCAACCTCAAGACGACGAAGGAGCAGAAGGTGATCGTCGAAAAGGAGACAAAGACGATTATCATCGAACCTGCGAGCCCTCAAGTCGTCTATGTCCCCACCTATAACCCGACGGTAGTTTACGGTCCGTGGTGGTATCCTGCATATCCGCCCTACTACTACTATCCGCCCGGTTATGCGTACGCGACACCATATGCGTTTGCAGTCGGCGTGGCTTATGGCGCAGCATGGGGTTACGCATGGGGCCATTCAGACTGGCACGGTGGCGATGTCAATATTGACTACAACCAGAATACCAATATCAACAACAACAACATTAACAAAGAGCAATACAAGCAGCAGGCTCAGGCAAAAGGTCAGGGCGGACAGGCTGGCCAGGGCAACAAATGGCAGCACAATCCTGAGCACCGCCAAGGGGTCTCGTACCGTGACCAGGCAACAGGACAGAAGTTCAACAAGGCGTCAACGAACGAAGCCATGAAGTCACGGGAATCCTTCCGCGGCCGTACAGAGCAAGGCAGACAGGACCTCGCCCGGGGCGGGGCAGACCAGTTCAAAGGTAAGCAGGGACAGGGGCAACTTAGTGGCGATCGGTCCGGCAGCAAGCAGGGCGGCAGCGCCTTCCAGGGCACAGAAAAGGGGAGTGCGGCGAGAGACTCCAGTTCCCGCGGAAGCAGCAGTCGTCAAAGCATGTCCAGCGGAGGCGGAGGATTCGGCGGTGGCGGTGGCCGTGGTGGCGGTGGCCGTGGTGGTGGCGGTGGTGGCCGCCGTTAGTAATTATAGCACAGCATCTAAACATCTACGTTCGATGGAGGGAAAAGCGATGTTTATCAATATACAGAAGCAAAAAAGATATTTAATGTGCTCTTTCGGTTTTGTAATCATAGCGGCTGTCCTCATGGTTGCTGGACTCTGTCAGCATGCATATGCGGCAGAAGTCAAGCAAAAGACCTTCAAATCTCCTGAGGAAGCGGTTAAGGCATGTGTGGATGCTCTCAAAGGGAATGATGAAAAAGAGTTATTGGCGATCTTTGGTCCCGATGGAAAAGAGATTATCTCTTCCGGTGATGAGGTTGCCGACCGAACAGGGAGAGAACGCTTTGTCAAGGCGTATGAGGAGATGAATAGATTGGCAAGTGAGAGCGATAAACGGGTGGTGCTCAATGTCGGCAATGATGACTGGCCCTTTCCGATTCCTCTCGTGAAGGTTGGAGAAAACTGGTATTTTGATACCAAGGAGGGCAAGGAAGAGATTCTCAATCGGCGGATAGGGAGGAACGAACTGGATGTAATGCAGGTGTGCCAGGCCTATGTGGACGCTCAGCGGGAATACGCACTCAGGGATCGGGACGGTGAAGGCTTGCTGGAATACGCCCAGAAGTTTAGAAGCGAAAAGGGAAAGAAAGATGGTCTCTACTGGGAGGCAAAGGAAGGTGAAGAACAGAGTCCCCTTGGTTCTTTAATGGCCAAAGCCGTTGAGAAAGGATATACGGTAAAGCAGTCCGGTGATAAACCGACTCCCTATTGTGGATATTACTATAGGATTCTGAAGGCCCAGGGCAAGAATGCGCCGGGAGGAGCGTATAATTATGTGGTCAAGGGCAAAATGATCGGTGGTTTTGCCCTCGTCGCATACCCGGCTGAGTATGGAGCTTCAGGAGTGATGACTTTCGTGGTCAATCACGATGGTGTGGTGTATCAGAAGAATTTAGGGAAGGAAACCGAAAAAATCGCCAGCGCCATGATGAAGTTCGACCCGGACAAGACCTGGAAGAAGGAGTGATATACACCTCCTGAAATACATTCCGGTGAAGGAATATAAAAACCTGTTGAGTTAAGAACGAAGGAACGACATGACGAGGAAATCCCTGAGGCGTCTGCCCTCGGTGAGCCGGGGCCGTGTAATGGCACTCGCCGCCGGCGTGGTGGTGAGCCTGCTGGCCGCCGGCTGCGCGACGCCGATTGGCGTGAAGCGGATTCGGCCGGAGGAGGCCAACCGGCAGCTCACGGCGAGTGTGCTCACTATGGGAAAGCCCGGTGCCCCGGCGCAAGAGTTCCTCTACCGGCTCAAGCTCACCGAGAAGTACCGTGAAGATCCGGCCAATACGATTAACGAGCTGCACGCAGGGCTGGGACAGGTAGACGAGTCCAGCCGTCTGTTCGCGCTGGCTGAGCTGTCCTTCGATTACGCCGAGAACAGCGGTGCCCGTACCTACTATCTTGCGTCGGCAGCGTACGCCTGGGCGTTCTTGTTCCCGGAGAATCCGGAAGCGCGCCCGGGTTGCTATGACCCGCGCGTCCGCACGGCGATGGATCTGTACAATCGCGGCGTCACCGAAGGATTGGCCAGCGGCAAGGGCGACGAGGTGGATCTCAGTGCGCGCAGCGTGGCGCTGCCCTACGGCCCCCTGCAACTGGACGTGGATCCGTCCGGTTTCACGTACGGTGGCTATCAACTCGTCCACTTTACCTCGCTGGCGGATTTCCAGGTGCGGGGACTGCGGAACCGCTACCGCCGCCCTGGCATCGGCGCTGCGCTCGCCGCGTCGGTGGCCAAGGGTGAGGAACGCGTGGATCGATGGCTCGCTCCGCGCACCAAGGTGCCCGTCACCGCGCTGCTCCGGTTCGACGATCCGCGCCGCGGCATGAGCGACGGTGCACTACACGGTACCATCCAGCTCTACGGCGCCGGTGAAAGCGCAACCATCCAGATCGGCGACGTCACCGTCCCGCTGGAGTCCGAAAGGACGACCGCACTCGCCTATCAACTCGAAGGGGCGCCGGTATGGGACTTCGAGATCGCCGGCTTCCGCAGAGGCGATTTACGCCTCGTCAAGGGGGAAGGCGGGGAAGACAATCTGTTCATGCTATCCCCGTATCACCCGGGCCGCATCCCGGTGGTCTTCGTGCACGGGACGGCATCGAGCCCGGCGCGATGGGCCGAGATGTTTAACGAGCTGATGAACGACCCGATCCTCGGCAAGCGCTACCAGTTCTGGTTCTTTGTCTACAACACCGGCAACCCCGTCGCGTACTCCGCCATGGGCTTGCGGGAAGCCCTGCAGCACGCGGTGAAGGACGTGGATCCGGAGGGCAAGGATCCAGCCCTGCGCCAGATGGTGGTCATAGGGCATAGCCAGGGCGGGTTGCTCACCAAGATGACCGTCGTGAACAGTGGCACCCACTTCTGGGGTGCGCGCTTTCAGGTGCCGTTCGAGCAGGCGAATATCCCTGCAGTGACGAAGGACTTGCTGCGCCGCAGCATGTTCGTCGAGCCACTGCCGTTCGTCACCGAGGTGGTCTTCATTTGCACCCCGCACCGCGGCAGCTTCGCGGCTGAAAACATTCTCGGCAAGATCGCGCGCCGGCTGGTGACCTTTCCGGCGCAGTTGACGAAGGTGAGCGTCGACCTGGTCAAACTGAACCCGGCCGGTGCGGCACAGACCGCGTGGCGCATGCCGACGGCGATCGACAACATGGATTGGTCCAACCCGTTCCTCAAGACACTTGCCTCCCTGCCGATCGCCCCCGGCGTGGAGGTACATTCCATTGTCGCGGTGCGGGGCGATGGGCCACCGGAAAAGGGCGACGACGGAGTGGTGAAGTATACCAGCGCCCACATCGACGGCGCCGCCTCCGAGCTGATTGTGCGCGACAGCCACTCGACACAAGCGACGCCGGCGACCATCGAGGAGGTGCGCCGCATCCTGTACGCGCACCTGAAAGAGCAATGAGCGCGTCGCTGCGGCACGCGCCGCGACTCCGGATGTCCTCACGATGAAAACCGCGATGAAAGTCGGCGGCCGCACACTGCTCGTGCTGGCGATTCTCGGGCTCGCAGCCTGGGCGGCTGCGGCGCTGTATTTGGGGCCCCCGCAATCGGCGTTCTGGGCGCTTGCCATCGCGGCGGTGGGCCTGGTTGCGGCCGTGTCCGCCGTCTTGCCACGCCTGCGCTGGTGGCCGCTGGCGCTGTTTGCGGTTGTCTTCATCGCCTTCCAGATCCGCTGGAGCGCCGTGCACCCATCAAACGATCGCGACTGGCAGCCCGACGTGACGGTGCTGCCGTTTGCCACCTTCGACGGCGACCTGGTGACGATCCACAACATTCGCAACTTCGACTATCGGACCGAGACCGACTACACGCCGAGCTACTACGACAAGACGTACGACCTGCGGAAGCTGGACTCGGTCGACCTGATCGCCGTGTACTGGATGGGCGACGCCATTGCGCACATCATGGCGAGCTTCGGCTTCGCGGGACAGGATTTCGTCACCGTCTCGATCGAAACCCGCAAGGAACGAGGCGAGACGTACGACACCCTGAGGGGCTTCTTCCGGCAATACGAGCTGATCTACATCGTCGGCGACGAACGTGATTTGATCCGCCTGCGTACCAACTACCGCAAAGATCCGCCCGAGGACGCCTACCTCTACCGGACCAACGCTCCGCCCGAGAACGTACGTCGATTGTTCCTGAGCTACTTTGAGACGATCAACGCGCTCAAGGATCGGCCGGCCTTCTACAACACGTTGACCACGAACTGCACGACGAACGTGCTCATGCACACCAAGGTGAACCCCGGCAAGCAACACTACTCGTGGAAGATCCTGCTGAGCGGCTACACCCCGCTGTATGCCTACGAGCTCGGCCGATTGGACACCAGTCTACCGTTCGAAGAGCTGAGGCGACGCTCGCACATCAATGCTGCGGCGCAGGTGGCGGACCAGGCCGCCGACTTCTCCCAGCGGATTCGCGCCGGGCTGCCGAGGCCCGCTGCCGGCGATTCACGCGCGGGCCTCCCCATGCCGAATTGGAAGTAACTGACGGACGAACAATGTTTTTGCTCGATTGATAATAGTATGAGAATGTACTAAATTTGCTGTTACATCTGGGTAACAGAAGGAGGGACAACCATGACAGTGCAGAAAATCATCGACGTAGCAGAGCAAAAGAGGTTGAACGAGACGCGCGAGGCGGGCATCCCCTGGAAAAAATGGGGGCCCTACCTGAGCGAGCGGCAGTGGGGAACGGTCCGCGAGGACTACAGCGAGGACGGCAACGCCTGGGACTATTTCACCCATGAACAATCTCGCTCACGGGCCTACAAGTGGGGCGAAGACGGGCTCGGGGGGATCTGCGATGAAAAGCAACGGCTCTGCTTTGCCATCGCCCTGTGGAACGAACGGGACCCCATCCTGAAGGAGCGCCTGTACGGACTCACCAACAGCGAGGCGAACCACGGCGAGGATGTCAAGGAGTACTACTTCTACATCGACAGCACTCCCACCCACTCCTACATGAAGTATCTCTACAAGTATCCACAGCGGGAGTTTCCCTACGCCGACCTGGTCGAAACCAACCGCCGGCGCAATCGGGAGGAGATGGAGTATGAACTCCTCGATACCGGCGTGTTTGACGACGACCGCTATTTCGACGTGTTCGTGGAATACGCCAAGGAGAGCCCGGAAGACGTACTCATCCGTATCACCGTCCACAATCGCGGGCCGGAAGCAGCCCGGCTTCGCCTGTTGCCGACGCTCTGGTTCCGGAACACGTGGTCCTGGGGTAATGGGGATCCAAAGCCCTTGCTGCGGGAGGTTGCGCCGGGCGTCATTCGCGCCTCTCACCATGAGCTGGGCGAGTACTGGCTCTATTGCGATGGAGGCCCGGAACTGCTCTTCACCGAGAACGAGAGCAATGCGCAGCGTCTCTGGGGCCAGCCCAATGGTTCTCCCTACGTCAAGGATGCCTTCCACGCTTACCTCATCGCGGGACAGCGCGAGGCGGTGAATCCCGCCAAGACAGGGACCAAGGCCGCGGCCAACTACGTGCTTGAAGTGCCCGGCGGCGGCAGCAAGACGGTCCGGCTGCGTCTGGCAGCCGCCAAAGTGGACGATGCCTTCGGCGGTTTCGAGAAGATATGCAAAAGCCGGATCGCCGACGCCGACGAATTCTACGAGCGGATTACGCCCAACTCGCTGAACGAAGACCAGCGCCGGGTGCATCGCCAGGCGCTGGCGGGCATGCTCTGGAGCAAGCAGTACTACTACTTCGATTTGGAGCAGTGGCTGAGGGAGCACAACAGCCATCCGCTGCTCGAGTCCGTCCGCCACGACGTGCGGAACACGGAGTGGTTCCACATGCTCAACGCCGACGTGATCTCCATGCCGGACAAGTGGGAGTATCCGTGGTATGCGGCCTGGGATCTGGCCTTCCACACGGTCGCCCTGTCACTGGTGGATTTCGATTTCGCCAAGGAGCAGCTCCTGCTGATGCTGCGCAGCCTGTACTTCCACCCGAGCGGGCAGATTCCCGCCTACGAGTGGAACTTCAGCGATGTGAATCCGCCGGTGCACGCCTGGGCCACGCTCTGGCTGTACAAATACGAGCGGGGGCTGGGCCGGGCGGACCTTCGTTTCCTGGAGCGGTCCTTTCAGGGGTTGATGCTGAATTTCAACTGGTGGGTCAATCGCAAGGACCCTGCGGGGCGCAACGTCTTCGCCGGCGGATTTCTGGGCCTGGACAACATCGGTGTCTTCGACCGCAGCGCCCAGCTCCCCACTGGCGGATCGCTGGAGCAGGCGGACGGGACGGCCTGGATGGCCTTCTACTGCCAGAACATGCTGGAGATCGCCCTGATTCTGTGCGAATACGACCCGATGTACGAAGAGGTTGCCTTCAAGTTCATCCAGCATTTCATGTGGATTTCCTACGCCATGGACCGCATCGGCGAGAATCACGACGAGATGTGGGACGAGAAGGACGGCTTCTTCTACGACCTGCTGCGGCTGCCAGACGGCCAGGCCATGCGGTTGAAGGTGCGGTCGCTGGTGGGACTGCTGCCCCTGTGCGCCTCAACGGTGTTCGATGCGGATTCTGTCAAGCGCTATCCGAAGCTGATGGAAATGATCGCCCTGTTCCGGAAACGTCATCCGGAGCTGGTTTCCCAGGTCGCCCCGACCGACGAAGGTTTCATTGGCCATAAAGGTCGGCGTCTATTATCGATCCTCAACAAGAAGAAACTGGAGCGGGTGCTCGGGTATATGCTCGATGAGAACGAGTTTCTCGGGCCGCACGGGATCCGTTCTCTCTCGCGGTATCACCTGGATCATCCGTTCACATTCTGGGTCGGTCATCAGGAGTACAAGGTGCAGTACCTGCCGGCTGAATCGAATACGGGGATGTTCGGAGGGAACTCCAACTGGCGGGGTCCGGTGTGGATGCCGGTCAATACGCTGATCGTCCGGGCGCTGGTGAACCTGTACGACTTCTACGGTGATGAATTCAAGGTCGAGTGTCCGACCGGTTCGGGGCAGTACATGACGCTGTTCGAAGTGGCGCAGGAGCTTGTCCGCCGGCTGACGGGCACATTCCTCCGCGACGCCAATGGGCAACGGCCGGTCTACGGCGGAACGGCCAAGTTCCAGGAAGATCCACACTGGCGCGACCTGATCCTGTTTTATGAGTACTTCCATGGTGACAACGGAGCGGGACTCGGGGCCAGCCACCAGACTGGGTGGACCGGTCTGGCCGCCCCCCTGCTGGACTACTTTGGACGTCTCGACGCCAAAACCTTACTGGAGACCGAACGCGAGCACATATTCGACCGGCTCGTAAGGGAACAAGTGGGCGGGGAAAAGACCGGGAAATGAGGGAACGACCATCTGCCATGACCTCCCCCGCCCCCTCCTTGGTAAGGAGGGGAGAAAAGGAAGTGAGCTGTGGCAGGAAAGAGCAATGGTTCCTCCCCTAACGAAGGGGAGGGCAGGTGGGGTGAGGAACTAATGACAGAAGTCTTCAATAAGACAACTGAACTGTATAAGCGCAGATTGCTCAGACGGAACATGCCGCAGACTGAAATACTGCTTTGGTCAAAGCTGAGAGGAACGGGGTTGAAGGGCCATAAGTTCAGGCGACAGTACAGTGTAAAAAATTATGTGCTGGACTTTTACTGTCCAAAAAAGAAATTGGCAATTGAAATTGATGGAGATTCTCATTTTGCCGACGGAGCTGAGGAATACGACAGAGAGAGACAGACAGTAATAGAATCATATGGCATAAGGTTCTTACGATTTACGAATGCAGAAGTGAAGGAGAACA
>Ga0315274_10004919_pt1 | contig 19611 bp, 16 predicted proteins | sample YL17G02_20_MG_FD_203700 | JGI IMG/M metagenome (GOLD analysis project Ga0315274, IMG submission 203700) | Sediment microbial communities from Yellowstone Lake, YNP, Wyoming, USA - YL17G02_20 | ecosystem: Environmental > Aquatic > Freshwater > Lake > Sediment | place: USA: Wyoming | collected... | reverse complement strand
GCGCCTGCCCAGACCGGCGGTGCTCGCGGCCGTGCTGCTCTTGTGCTTGAGCTTGCCGGGCTGCGCCCTTTCGTGGGCAGCGACCGGCGGAGGCCGGTCGCCAGTCGTCACTGCAACTGCGCAGGTGACAACTTGGGTTGATCCCATACCAGGTTTGGTGGCCCCTACCGAAGAGGTGCCACCGGTCCTCGCGCCCAGCCTCAGCGACCGGCCCTTCCCCTGCGCCGGTCGCTTCGAGCGGCGCGAGCTGAGGAAGCCTTACCAGACCTCAGGAGACGCGGTCAGGTACGTCCTTTCGGACGCCGAGCTAGGCGGCTACCTTTCGCCGATGGGCATTGGCTCCATCTGTATCCCGGCCGGCCTCGGGGCGCCGTTCGTGAACGCCGACTGGCAGGGCGCCGAGACGGGAACCACTGGGCGCATGACCAGCATCGGCTTCGAGGGGTTGTACCGGGGCGCCGGCTGGAGTGACGGCTTCCTTCTCTACTCCACCTACGATTTCTCCACTGGGTCAGAGTACGATCGTTTCGCCACCGCCGCCGACCGCGATGCCCTTCGCGCCGGTACCATGCCGGACGCGCTTGAGATCAACGGGGTGCCGGCTTTCGTGCGCTTCAAGGGTTCAGACCTCTGCCTGGGCCGCTGCAGCCTCTACAAGAGTATCGTCTTCCCGTTCGACGACGACTACGTGGCCGTGGTGTCCAAGGTGGAGGAATACGATGCCGGCGCCGACTGGGTGGCACTGGTGGAGCCGCTCCGCGCCGGTAAGTATCCGCCTGAGCAAAAGGATCTGGTCGCCATGATGGACTGGCTGGCGCAGAGCCTTCGCTTCGCCGGAGGTGGGTGATGCTCAGCGCGTGCTGCGCGGGCACTGTTCCGCGAGAGTCGCCTCCTCGCGTGGCGCGTCCGTCCACCTGAGTGCCCTGATCCTACCTCCCTGGAGCCCGGCCGATCGAGCAGGAGAGAGGAGTCGGGCTGGCGGCTCGTGGGGGGTGTCCATCGCCCTGTGTCGAGGCGCCGGCGAGCCCGGCTACATCGTGCCAAGCAGGTGCTCGACGCTGCTCCAGATGGCGGCATCCACGAGAAGCAACTGCTCCTCAGCCGGAGTGCTGGGGCTGTTGTTTTGCACCTCGGCGACAAGGTAGAGGGACTCTCGCTGCAGCTCAGCGCGAAGGCCCCCGAATTGGCGCCGGTGCAGCCCCTCCTCGTCCCTGGGCCTCAAGGGATCGTCTAGGGGCGAGGGCCTCCCACCCACCATTCGCCAGCCGGCCAGCACCTTCTCGGCCCAGGCAAGCAGCTCCTGCTGCCTCGCGTCGGGCATCCGCGGCAAGGCGTCCGGCGTGATGAGCATGCAGTTGTCGGATGGGCTATCCTCGAATTCCGTCTGGTGCAGGCTGAGCACTTGGCGGTACTCGCGTTTCTCGCGGAGCGAGCGGATGAGCCTCACTAGAGAGCTGCGCTCGTCGTAGCGGCCGGGCTCGACGTACTCGTGCTCGCCGACCTGCTCATACACCAGCCCAACGCGGGCCGGTGCCGCCTCCTCCGTACTGAACGACACGACGCGCTTGTAGCGCTCCCAGCGAGGCTTCAGGTCCTCGCTAGAGTGGAGGTCGCCGATGCCGAAGACCATGTTGATGAACTCGCGGTTGTTGTAGCGGCGCCCCTCCCAGAAGGGCTCAGGGCAGCGCGCCCTGCCGTAGGGGTTGGCGTCAGGGATGAAGGTGAGCACGGCGCTACTAAGGATGTCAGCGCGGGCAAGCGTGCTTGGCGCGCCATCCAGGTGGTGCCCGGTCAAGAGCTGGCTGACGAAGCTCAAGCAGCCGGCGGTCCCGGCGGGCTCGTGGGCGTGCGGGACGTAGAACAGGTGTCCCACCTTGCTCTCGGCCGGCGCGCGCGAGTCGGTCACAGTCAATGCATGCGCCTTGTGACGCGTGTACTGCTCGACAGACTCTACCTCCAAGTAGTCGGCAAAGCGTCGCTGCCAGGCGGCAACCAGGGCACCTACCTGCCAGGGGTATACCGGCCAGTCCCTCAAGTCCACACCCCACCTCCTAGGCGCGCCGCGATCAGTCGCTTCAGGGCCTCTTTCTCGCTTTGCGGCCTCCTTTCGATCAGGCGCGCCGCCGCCACCGGCGCCTCCCAGGCGGCGATATCCGTGGCCGGCGTCGGCAGCAACTCCAGGTAGCGGCGCAGGTAGAAGTGGAGGAAGAGACCACGCCCCAGCCTGTCAACCCAGCCACTCAGTCATCCCTCGGGAGCCTGGCCGAGGCGCAGCAAGAGGCAGGTGCGTGCCAGGTCGGCAACGCGGTTGCCACGAGCAGCGGTCGTCCAGTCGATGATCACGGGCCCTCGCGGCGTGAGCAGAACATTGTCGGGGTGCAGGTCGCCGTGGCACAGGCAATCGCCGTCGGGCAGGCGGCCCAGCACGTTCAGCACCGCCTTCTTCGTGGGCTCCGGCAACGAGTCATTCCACTCGATGTTTCTGGCCAGGCGCCGGCGAAGGGGCGGTAGAGAAGGCGCCGAGGAGCGATGTGTGGCTACCTGCAGCTCCGCTAGAAGGCGGGCGTAGCGGGGGAGCGTCCAGGGGCGAGCGCCGATACGCTGCAGCATGGATGGACCGCTCAAGCGCTCGAAGACAATGGCTTGCCGACCGTCCACCTCGATCAGGTCGCCGGTCGCCGGCGCGGGAATGCCGGCGGCATAAGCCAGGCGCGTGGCCTCAGCCTCCTCTCGGGCGTGCTCGGCCGGCATGCCCTCATGGAGGAGCTTGAGCACCTGCCCGTCGCCCCAGGCGTAGATGTCCGCGGTTGCCCCGTACCCGATGCGCTCACCCGGCTTCACGTCCGCCTCTCTGGCCGCGTGCGAGGGCGTCCGCCCGCGCCGGGCCAGCGACCAAGTGCATCACTAACTGCACGAGGGCGCCTCCGGATGCCCACGCCATAGCATCGGCGATCGCGGGCGCCAGGCCGGGAGCGAAGGCGATGAGTCCTGTGCCCTTGGCCCCGGCGTAGTCGCGCGTCACGCCGTAGGGGGCGAAGGCGGCGAGGAAGCCCACGAGGCCGCGGGCGTCGAAGCGGCGGACGACTCGCCAGGCGATGAGCCCTACTCCAGCGCCGTACCAAAGGCCGGCGGTAATGTAGTATGCCGGCGGCCCGTGGCTCGCGGACGGAGAGGGGTAACGCCACCAGCCCGCCCGGGCGGCAAGAGCGTCCCAGGCGAGGACAAGAGGCATCAGCAGCAACCCGGCAACGAGCGCACCTCCAATGCGTCTCGGACCGGCGTGGGTCAGGAATGCACTCAGTGCCAGAAGCATGGGGGAGAGAATGAGCCCGATGAGTCCAGCCTGCTGCGACCTGATCGTCATCACGGTTGCTTGCCTCCTCCCGTGGCTATGTTAGCGCCTGTTCCGCACACCGGCCAGAGGACGATAGGGGGCGACACCCGCGGAGCGTCGTGAGGATCGGCCTGCCGCCGCGGTCGTACCGAGCCTACGCGACTTGCGGTACTCAACTCGCTGCATAGACTGATGCGCAACCGCCGAGCCTTCCCAAGAGACTGCGACGGATGGGAGCCGTCTCCCCCGCTCGGCCCGGCGTCGGTCTCAGCAAAGGAGCCCTGACATGGACGCCTTTAGACTCGTTCCTCCCAAGCTCGTCCCGCCCCTCGATCCGGGCTTTCGTCCGGCCGTCCTTGCGAACCGCGCTTTCCAGCAGGAAGTCGCGGTTTCTGGAGTCGGCACACCCCTGGTTCTTGGCCTTGAGCGCAACGACGGGGAGACCTCGCGCTTCGAGACACGGGTGTTCCCCGAGGGCCATCCTGGCGCTCAGGCCAACCTGATGTACGCTGAGCGGTTGGTGAAGTTCCTCCTCTGGCAGCGCGGTGGCTGGAAGGTCTACGTCGGCGGACCGCGAAGCATCGGCGAGCACATTGCGAGGTGCTATTCGCCCGGTGGTGAGAGGGAGTTCGACTACCACTTCATGGGCGAGCAAGTCTACGAGCAGACGTTCACGGTCGTTCCCTGCGACCCCCGTGACGTCCCTCCTGCCCGCGAGGCGGCGCAGTCGCTGGGCAGGCACCTCGAGGGCTGCCGAATTGGGTTCGATCTGGGCGCCTCGGACCGCAAGGTCTCGGCGGTGATCGACGGCCAGGCGGTCTTCAGCGAGGAGGTAGTCTGGGAGCCGCGCAAGCAGACCGACCCGGACTACCACTACCGCGAGATCATGGCCGGGCTGAAGGCCGCTGCCGCGAGAATGCCCCGAGTGGACGCGATAGGCGGCAGCTCGGCCGGAATCTATGTGAACAACCGACCGATGGTGGCATCGTTGTTCCGAGGCATTCCCAAGGAGCAGTTCCACAGAATCAGAGACATGTTCATCCGCATGCGCGAAGAGTGGGGCGTGCCGTTCGAGGTGATCAATGACGGCGACGTCACCGCGCTGGCCGGCGCCATGTCCTTGGAGGACACGGGCATCCTCGGCATCGCCATGGGCTCGAGCGAGGCGGGCGGCTACGTGAACGTCGAAGGCTCGATCAACCCCTGGCTGAGCGAGCTAGCGTTCGCCCCGGTCGACTACCAGCCCGACGGGCCGGTGGATGAGTGGTCCGGGGACAAGGGCGTCGGCGCGCTCTACTTCTCACAGCAGTGTGTCTTCCGCCTGGCTCCTAAAGCGGGCATTCAGCTACCGACCGAGGTGGCGGACGCCGAGAAGCTCAAAGTAGCCCAAGCCAGGCTGGAGGACGGGCACGAGGGCGCGACCGAGATCTGGCGGAGCATCGGCTACTACCTCGGCTACGCCGTCGCTCACTATGCGGATTTCTACGACACCAAGCACGTGCTGGTGCTCGGGCGTTGCACGTCGGGCATTGGCGGCGACCTGATCCTCGCGGGAGCGAACGAGGTGCTGCGCGCCGAGTTCCCGGAACTCGCGGGCAAGATCAACGTGCAGTTGCCCGACGAGAAGAGCCGTCGAGTCGGGCAGTCCATCGCCGCCGCCAGCCTGCCGGAGATGGCCAAGCCCGAATGCAGCTGCTGCGGCAGGTGAGGGGCCAGAGTTGGTGGGCGGCAGTTGGATGCTGACTCCGCTCGTATAGCCGTGGTAGTCTAGGCCCTTGTGGCCGTCGTCTTCCCCGGCGCGGCAGAGCTACGGCGCCCACAAGTGGCTAGACTACCGGGACAGTCAACAAGGAAGGCTTCCTATGAAGTTCAACCAGAGCACTGCAGGCATCTTCGTTCCCGACGGACTTCCCGCGGCGGAGGCGCTCGCCCGCACCACCTTCCTCGCGGTATCGGCGCATCAGGACGACCTGGAGATCATGGCGGCGGAACCGATCCTGAAGTGCTACCAGCAGCCGGACAAGTGGTTCGCCGGTGTAGTCGTCACTGACGGTCGCGGCTCGCCGCGCGACGATCTCTATGGGGACTATACCGACGACCAGATGCAGCAGGTGCGGGTCAAGGAGCAGAAGAAGGCCGCCGTCATCGGCGAGTACGGGGCGCTGGCCCTGCTCGACTACCCCAGCAAAGCGATCAAGGACGGGGCGAACAAGCAGTCGGTGGAGGACTTGATCCAATTGCTGCGCCTCGCCCGGCCGGAGGTCGTCTACACCCACAACCTCGCCGACAAGCACGACACTCACGTCGGTGTGGCCCTCAAGACGATCGAAGCCATCCGCGCTCTGCCCGCCGACCAGCGCCCGCCGCGCCTCTACGGCTGCGAGGTATGGCGCGACCTGGATTGGATGGCCGACGCGGACAAGGTGCCCATGGATGTCTCGGGCCACGAGAACCTGCAGGCGGCGCTGTTGGGCGTGTACGACTCGCAGATCTGCGGTGGAAAACGCTACGACCTGGCGACGATGGGGCGGCGCAAGGCCAACGCAACGTACTTCGCCTCGCACGGTGTGGACACGAGCACCGGCCTGATCTTCGGCATGGACCTGACGCCGTTGATCGAGGACCCGACCCTCGACGTGAAGTCGTTTGCGCAGGGCTTCATCGATCGCTTCGTGGGCGAAGTGCGCGAGCGGCTGCAGCGTCTCGGCCTCTAGGCAAGACCAATCAGCCGCGGGCCGCAGAGCCCGCGGGAAGGATGACAGGGGTAGACGGTAGTTGCGGACGTGGAGCGGATGCTCGCGCTGGTAGACCTGGGTGGCACGCAGATCCGCGTCGCCATTAGCGACACGCTCGGACACTTCGCCACCCGCATTTCCAGGCCGACACCGGCGGAAGGAGGCGAGGCGACCCTCGAGGCGCTGAAGGACGCGATCGCTGCGGCGATCGGTGAGAGCGGCGGCCCGGTGTCAGCCATCTCCGTTGTCGCTCCCGGGCCGCTCGACCCAAGGCGCGGCGTCGTGGTCAACGCGCCAAACATCGCCGGCTGGAAGAACGTGCCGCTAACGGCCATTCTTAGCGAGACGTTTTCCGTGCCCGTGCTTCTTGGTAACGACGCCAACCTGGCAGCCCTCGCCGAGCAGCGATTCGGCGCCGCCAGGGGACACAGCGACGTGGTCTACCTGACGATCAGCACCGGCATCGGTGGCGGCGCCATCTGCGATGGCAGGCTGCTCATCGGCTCGCACGGTTACGCCGCCGAGTTGGGCCACAACTCGGTGTGGGCCGACGGGCCGCGCTGTAACTGCGGCAACCACGGCTGCGTCGAGACCCTGGCCAGCGGGCCGGCCATCGCCAGGCAGGCGCGAGAGGCGATCGAGGCCGGTGGCCGCTCGCTACTTACCGAGATGTGTGAAGGCGATCTGCGGCGCCTGACACCGAAGATGGTGGCGGACGCTGCCCGGCTGGGCGATGCCCTCGCTAGGACGACCTTCGAGCGCGCCGGCTACTTCCTCGGCGTGGCCATCGGCAACTTCCTCTACACGTTCGATCCGACGATCGTCGTGCTGGGCGGGGGGGTCACCAAGGCCGGGGCGCTGCTGTTCGACCCCGTGGTCGCCACGGTGCGCGCCCGCGTGCCCCAGGCTTACTGGGAGCACTGCCAGATCGTCGAGGCAGCCCTGGGTGAGGATGTGGGCCTTGTGGGCGCCCTCGCCCTGTACCTGAGCGAGGGCGCCTAGGCCTCTACCTCAGATGTGAAGCGGCATTCTGACCCAGTTGCTGATCAGGAACGTGGCCGGGACGGCGACCAGAGTCACCAGGCTGAACTTGGCGAACGGCGGAAGAGCGGTGCCGAGCACCATCGCCTGGAACAGCGGCACCACCGGCACGTGGAGAATGTACGCCGCGTACTGGCTCTGGGCCATCGCTTTCCCGGTTCTCCCCTGAGAGTCGAGCCTCTCGCGGAACAGAACCGTCAACCCGATGCACAGCCCAATGCTTGGCAGCGACTCCCAGACGACGCGGAAGACGGCAGTCGCCGTCTCGCCCATGCGCAGGACGTCCGCCAGCCCCAGGGCGTAGGCGTACCATAGCGCCGCGGAGACCAGGCCGATCAGAAGCCAGACTTAGCCCGCTTTGGTGGGAAACCTCTGCAACCACAGATGGCGATAGGCTAAGGCGCCGATAACGAAGAAGCTAAGGTCGCACGGGACATCGGAAAAGGCCACCCTGACGAAGCCTAACGGGTAGACCCACCTGTCGATGGGATACCAGATCCGGATGATCCCGTTCGCCACGGCCAGGAGCAGAGCGAAGACCAGGATCGGCAGGTAGCCAGGTGGATCCGCCAAGCGGTTGCCTGCCTGGGAGCGCCGCGGCCGGACGGCGTGCCAGATGACGTAGCACAGACTGAAGATCAGCAAGTGCTCCGCATACCACATGTGCCCGACATCGATCGGCCACGCGGAGCCGAGTCCGCCCGCAGCCGGCGCATTGGCGAATATCTGAAACGGGACCATCAACAAGGCCCAGACCAATAGCGGAATGCCGAGCCGCGCAAGACGGCTCTTCATGAACGCGCGCGAGCCCACAGCGTCGTACGACATGACCATGAAGTAGCCCGAGATCACGAAGAACAGACTCATGAAGAAGGAGCGATTGACGGTGCAGAACGGCGCGAGAACCAGAGTCCGTGCCGCCTCCTTGATCGGCCAGGCGCCGCCGGTGGGGCAGTAGGCCTGCCCGACGTGGTGCGCGATCACCAGGAAGGTGAGGCCAACCCGCAAGTTGTCCACGAAGTAGAGGCGTCTGGCGCCTGTCGCCCTCTGCGCGGGGACGGCGAGCGGCAGGCCGACAGCGGCAGCAGTCTGAGGGCTGAGCATGAATCACCTCGCTCGGGCGGTATCTCTTACCGAGCCACGACCGAACCGGACAGGCTGCGCCCGCGCCTGGACCTTAGCGCCCACGGCCTCGCGCTCCTAACCATTTGTGGCCGGGGCGAGTGGCGCCGTCACGGTCGGCTGGCGGGGTCGGCGACGAGGGCGCATGCCGAACAGGAGACGCATCACCCAGATCTCCAGGAAGGTGAACCATTGGGTAGCACTGTCGTAGGTGATCGCGTTCTTGACTGACCAGTCGCCGTGGTCGAAGAAGTGAGGGGAATGGTGGAGGAAGACGGAGGCGAAGCGGCCCGTAGAACGGCCACGCTCGCCGCCGGCGCCACCTAGGGCTTGAGCAGGACCTTCATCGAGTCGTGGCCTTTGACCATCTCGAAGCCCCTCGCATAGTCCGCCAGCGGCAGGACGCTGGTGATCAGAGGCTTGAGATCCACCTTCCCGGCCGCCACCAGTTGCTGCATCCTGCGCCAGGTCTCCCAGGTGCGCCCCATGACGCTCTGCAGCTTGATCTCGCGCCTGGTCATGCGGAAGAACGGGTTGAACGTCACCGGCTTGTCGAAGGTGCCGATGGTGACGATGGTGCCACGCGTGCGCACCACGTCGAACGCCTGCTCGAGGCCCTTCTGGTTCGCCGCCATCTCGATGACGAAGTCCGCCCCCTTGCCGCCGGTCAGATCGAGCACCGTCTCGACCGGGTCCTCTTCCTTGACGTCGATCACGGTAGCCTGGGTGTGTGAGCGGGCGAACTCGATCCGGCTGGGCAACAAGTCGGTGATGACCGTGCTCACGCCCCAGGCTGCGAGCGTCTGCGCCGCCAGGATGCCTATCGGCCCGGCGCCGATCACCACCGCCCAATCTCCCGGATCGTGGTGTTCCACCTCAACGGCATGGACGGCTATCCCTAGGTTCTCGAGCACCGCCCCTTCTTCCAGGCTAAGCCGCTCGTCGAGCGGGCAGATCACTCGCTCCGGCAGAAGCGCGTACTCGGCGAACGCTCCGCGCCGCTTGCCGTAGATCTCGCGGTTGACGCACATGTTGGTGAAGCCGGACCGGCACTGGTAGCAGTGGCCACAGTAGATGAGCGGATCATTGACGACGCGGTCGCCCGGCTTGAACTGCGTGACCTCTGCGCCCACATCGACAACGACACCTGACGCCTCGTGGCCGAGCACGGTGGGGAGCTGCAAAGTGCTGTCGGTGGCGGCCCACTCGTTCCAGTCGTAGACCTTGACCTCGCCCATGCAGATGGCGCAGTACTCGACCTTGAACAGCACGTCGTCAGCGCCAGTGACCCGCGGCTTCTCGATGTCCAGCAGCGAGAGGCCAGGCCCCGGACGCTCCTTCAGCAACGCCTGCATGTCATCCTCCATCACAGATTCAGGCGCGGCTCGACGGTCTCTCACGCCTGCGCCAGTGTTACGCTCTGCCCCGGCGACATCGCTATGCGGAGGTTATCGCCTCCGATCGTCTCGTCCCGCCCCTCCCGGGTCACCCGGGCCGCGCCCGGCCAGGGATTGGCCAGGGAGAAGAAGCCGCCCAACTCGCTCTCGACGACCACACTCGTCAAGATCCCACCTTCGCGGCGCGCACTTACCAGGAAGGCTCCCTCCGTGCGCAACCTCTCGAAGGTGACGGACTGCCAGTGCTGAGGCGCACCGGCGAAGAGGTAGTTGACGCCGCCTCGCGTCTGCAGCAGCAGCTCCATCACGGCCGCCGCGGCGCCCATGCCGGCGTCCATCTGCATGATCTCCGGACGAGTCGAGTGGCCGCCGGTGGCTCCTCTGCCCATCAGGGTGAAGCCGGAGAACTGGCAGTCGTGCAGCGTGCCATGGCCCTCGTTGGTGAAGACGCGGTCCCAGATCTCCAGCGCCAACTCCGCCTGATCCGGGTTTCCGACGCGAGAGTGCAGGATCGCCGCCCAGGGCATCGCCCAGCCAGACCAGAGGCCCATGCCCTCGCGCACCCAAGCCGCGATGCTTCGCTCAACGACGCCGGCCCATTCCCGGCTGGCCGCGGGGATGACGTCGAACGGGTAGAACCCGGCCAAGTGGCTGTGGTGGCGATGGCTCTCGCGCAGCGGCAGACCATCCCAGAGGGCGATCTCCGCGCTGCTGTCGGGGCCGTAGAGTGATGCTCTCGGCAACCCCTGGCGGATGCGTTGCCACACGGGCTTCGGCTCGACCCCAAGCGCTGTCGCTGCCTCCAACAGGGCTTCGCATAGCCAGTGGATGCAGGCCAGCTGGAAGCTCGCGTTCGCTCCCCAGGCGTCTAGCCCTGCCCCGCGGAACTCCGGTGAGACGCTCACCGGAAGCCGGAACCTGCCGTCGTCTTCCTCGAGCATCTCCTCGTAGACGCGCATGGCGCCGACCATGAAGGGGTAAGCGCGCCGGCGCAGGAACTCTATGTCGCCGCTGTAACGCCAGTAGGTGTACATCATGTGCGCCACCCAGGCCGTGCAGCCGTGGTCCACGGAGCCGGTCCAGAAGCCGCCCATACAGGTGCCGCGGTCGTCCACGGCGTGGGGCAGCATGTAGCCGTCATCGATGCCGAGGAAGACGCGCGCGTTCTCGCGCAGGAGCGGTTCCCAAGCGGCGATCATCTCGAACAGCGGACGCAAGTGTGCCAGTTGGTTGCCGCGATAGGCCGGCCAGTAGCACATCTGAACGTTGATGTTGAAGTGGTAGTCCGAGGACCAGGGCGGCATCTGGTACTCCTCGATCCACGCACCTTGGAGGGTGGCGGGCACAGCCTCGGGATTGGTGAAGCTCGCGAACTTGTACATGCCGTAGTCATAAGCGAACTGGAGCACCGGGTTCGGCAGCGACACTCTCGGCGTCGCGCTCCAGTAGGCATCCCACCAGCGACAGTTGGCGTTCCGCAGAGCATTGGCCCCCTGGGAGATCGCTTCAGCGATGAGGGCGGACGCTGCCTCTCGCGCTTCCGCCGGTGAGTCGCCATAGTCCGCCGCGAGCCAGAGAGACTCGTCACTAAAGCGGTACCCGACGCACAGACATGGATCGGCCGGCCGCTCCTGGAGCCAACCGTGCAGGTCGCCGGCTGCCAGCGTCACCGGCGGCCGGAAAGAGATGGCGCTCAGGTGGTCGCCTACGTACTCCCAGGCCGGCACGGCTCGCACCTCTGGGCGCTCTAGCCCCTCGGGCAGTTGCAGGCACAGCAGCGGCCGCTCCATCGAGAGATCGACGAGCACGCTGTAGTCGCTGCGGTCACCGATTGCCCTCACCCGGAACTGGGCACTGTCGATGTCGAGGGTGGCGGTGGCGAGAGTGTAGCCGGGAGGAAGCGCGATCTCGACGCGGCCAATGGGCAGCACAGTGGGCCGCTCCGGCTCGCCGGCAGCCGGCGAGGTGCGCTCGAATAGCCGTCGCAGTCCGTCTTCATCCCTCGCTTCGAGCAGGCGGCGGATGTTGGCGTAGGACATGCCCTCTCGCCAGGGCATGCCGCCCCGGTGGTCCCAGTAGTCTGTGCGTCCTATGGTTATGCGGAGGACGTTATCGTGGCCCCAGATGAGAGCACCGAAGTTTCCATTGCCGAGCAACACGCCGGTATGGGTGCGGGGGAGGGGGAAGCGCCAGTCGTAGGTTCGGCTCATTCTGACCTCTTGCCCCGAGATCGGGTCACCCACACCAGGGCAACGCGCCTCAGGCCCAAGGCACGGCGAGTCCGAGCCGGGAGGCCATCTCCCCAAGAGCGCACCGATGCTCTCGCCCGATGGGGATGCCCTCCTCGCCATACTCTCGCTCGCGGGCGGCCTCGACGCCGCCGGGAAGATAGGATTCCTGGAACCCCGGCAAGGGCTTCAGGTCGTGCACGGCGCGCACGTAGGCGTCCATCTCGGACTTGAACTGCTCCGGGGACGTGAAGAGCGATATGCGAAAGGCAACGAGCAGGCTCCCCTGGTAGGCGCCGGCGAAGCGCCGCTTCGCGCGAGTGGGGTCGAAGGGAACGCCGGCGAGGAAGCCACCCCAGCTCTGGCAAATAGCGCCCATGCCGATGTGGCGGAAAACGAGGCCGGGCACCATGCGGACGAGGTCATCGTGGTAGGCATCGCCGTCGTAGAGGTCGTGCATGGTGCCGAAGTCGAGCACCAGGCTGTCCTCTTCCTCCGCGGGAGACGCAAAGGCGAATGGCGAGCCACCGGCGGCATGCGTCAAGGGTTGGCCCGGCTCGAGCTGCAGTTGGTGCCCCGAGGTGACGAAGCCGAGCAGGTCATGCTCCAGGGTCATACGGGCGTAGATGCCGGCAGCGCCGATATGGCCGTGGTTGCGGGTGGCGACGACAGCCATGCCGTGCGCCGTCGCCTTCTCGATGGCGAGGCGCGTGCCCTCATAGGCCGCAAAGTAGCCGAGGCCCCCGTCGCCGTCGACGAGTAGTGACTGCTCCGTCTCCCGGACCACGTGTACTTTCGGGTCGCTGTTGAGCGCACCATCGCGCATCAGTGGCACGTAGTTGGCCATGAGCCGACTGCCGTGGCTGAAAACGCCGCGGAGGTCGTTGCCGACTAGAAGCCTCGCCAGGAGGTCGGCCTTGTCTTGAGGCAAGCCGACGGCACGGCCGCTGGTGGCAATGAACGCCTCCATCTCGGCGGGGGAGACACGGACGAACTCCCGCGGTGGCAGGTTCATATGCGAGGCTTTCATGTTCGCTCCCTGACACGGATCGCCTCGGCTCGGCCGGGCGGATGGAGGCAGATGTGTCTTCCCGCCGCAGACAGCCACGCCTACCATGGCGGTCAGACTTAGAGCGGTTGGTCGTGAGGAGGGCACGCCCGCGCTGAGCACTCCTCGACGCGGCGGGGATCACCGGCGCGGTCAGAGATAGCCTAGCCCTCGAAGAAGGGCAGCTCACTATCGTCCCAGTAAGTCCTGTTATTGGCGAGATAGCTCTGACTGCGTTGCAGCCATTCGAAATGACGGCTCTCCTCGCGCATAAGCAGCTCGTAGGCGGCCTTGGCGTTGGCGTCGGACGCCTGAGCCGCGGCCTTCCGGTAGATGTCGTAGCCGCGTTTCTCGGCAGCAAGAGCTGACTCCACCGCCGCCAGGTCGCCGATGCCGGCATCTAGGTGAACGACCACCTGATCTGGATCCGGGAACAGCCGCTCCGCGGGAACAGCGAGCCCCGCGATGTCAGACGGCCGTGGCGCGAACTCGCCTAGCGGCGGCACTTCGGCGGCGAGGGCCTGGTCGATGGAGAGCCAACCCTTGCCACTCCTAAGGCTCTCGTATTCCGCGGCGAGGAGGTGGTAGTGTTCCACCTCGTCCCGTGCCAGTCCCTGAAACATCTCCCGCCCCTTGCGGTCGGTCACGTGAGCTGCAACCACGATGTAGAAGCGGTAGCCGTCTTGCTCGTTGCTGGCAGCATAGGCCAAAGCCGCCAGGGCTTCACGCGCGTTCGCTGACATCTCGCTGTCCACCTCCACACTCACTTTGACGGCCAAACTGGGCCGACCCCTGCCCGCACATCTGCCGTGGACGCCGCGCCTTGACCGACGCGTGCGCCTGGCTAAACGCTCACTCCACCAGCACCAGGCCGAAGTAGTTCTGCGCGCACGAGCGATCGCGCACGACCTCGATCTCGAAGCCGTTGGCGTGCGCCGTGGCGAAGACGTCAATACCGCACGCCTCCATAGCCGGGCGGGCGCGACTGGGTTGAGTGCACTCGTCCATCGCGCATTCCTGGCAGAGATCGCAAGGGCCGCTGCCGAAGCCTAAGGCTCTGTAGTACCCGCTCAGAAAGATCTCACGCTCCAGGTCCGCCACGATGCGGGTGGGCTCGGCGTCCTCGTTGCAGTGAATGAGTACGGCGCGACTGTAGCAGTCGAGCACTTGCCGAGTCTCGGGGGGCGTAGGCGTGCGCGGCGGGCAGCAGTAGCTCTGGTTGTAGCCGCCGCAGCCGTAGCGACACTTCATGCGCACCCAAGCAGCCGTGGCAACCGTGCGTGGGTCGATGACCTTGGCATCGAGGGCGCCCAATTCACGCGCCCGCGCCAGGAATCTCTCGAGATCAGTTGGCTCCATGTCTATGCCCTCCTCGCTCGCGCGGCCGGTGCCCTTGCCCCGGGCCAACTAAGGACGACCCCGAGAGTCAGGCTCGACCTGTCGCCGGGGCGATCGCGCGAAGGACGTCGACAGGCGCACCGACGGCGCGGCGATAAGCGCGCAACGCTACACGGACAGTCCCAAGTGAGGCCCGCCACGCAATCCGTGGGGACCACGATGGGACTATAAGGCCGCGCAGCCGTCGTATCAAGAGGCCCGGGGCGGTGGGCAGAGGCTCTTGGCACGCGGGCCACCAAGCCCGCCACCCGCTCTCGGTGGCCCTCTCCTGAAGCCCCTCCAGATGCGGCGGGCCGTTCTCTATGCCGCGCAGTCTACGGACACAGACGAGGGACGCCTGCCGATCGTCATGGGTTTGGCACACCAGATGCTGTGAGAGCTGGTCCGCTATCGGCTGTGAATCGGCTCTCCCGCTCCATGACCTCCCAAGCTTTGGCAATGTAGAAGCGGTAGTTCTCCAACGGCGTGCCGTTCGGGATGCGGTGGTCGAGGCCGAGGACGCAGCCGCCTGTGCGCACTATGGGCGGTATCTTGTACTCCAGTTCCGCCTCGATCTCCGCTCTGCTCCGCCTGAGCACGTGCTTGTCGATGCCACCCATGAAGGCCAGCCGTTTGCCGTACTGTGCCCGCAAGGCCACGATGTCCATGCCGGCGGCCGGCTCGTTCGGGTAGATGGCGTTCACGCCACCATCGAGCAGTTCTGGTATGATCGCGGCCAGATTGCCGTCGGAGTCGAGGGCGAAGAGGCGCGCGCCACGCTCGCGAAGCAGGTTCCAGATGCGACGGTAATAGGGCACGATGAACTCGCGTGCCTGACGGGGCCCCGGTAGCGGTCCGCTCTTGCCGGCGAGGTCTTCCCCGACGTGCAACTGATCTATTTGTACGACGGCGGCGACGCGCTCGAGGACGCGCACCGCCGTGTCGGCCATGGTGTCCAGCATGTCGTGCACGAGGGCCGGCTGGTCGTAGTAGGCTAGGCAGAGCGCCTCCTCACCCATGAGCTGCCGCGGCTCGTCGAAGCCACCGGGAATCGTGACGTTCACCACCCTACCCTCTCGGAGGTGTCTGCGCGCGGTCTCCTCCCAGCCGGGCGCCAGGCGGGACTCAGAGAACCCGTAGTGGCGCTTGACGCGCCGCCAGTCGTCCATGTCGCGCACCGGGTAGTCCAGAGGCAGTGGCAGAGTCGCCACCCGCTTGAAGAGCTTGACGCGGCGACCGTAGCGGTCGCGCGCGATAACGTAGTCCTCGTCCTCGCTCAGAATGCGCTCGCGGGGGCCGCCCTGCCAGCCGGTGTTGACGGGCACGTACCCGTCCTGCGCCCGGCGATAGCGGAAGGCGGAGAGGTCTAGCTCCGCGGGGCTGGCGCCCTGGGCTGCCCACTCCTGCTTCAGCCCGACCATCGGTCCGAAGATCTCGGTGAAGAGAGGGCGGCCGTTGCTCGTGAAGGTCATGTAGTCCAGGTATTCCTCGCGGCGTACTTCCATCGTCTGTGAGGTTGCCAGGACGTCATGGTAGTCGGCGAGGCGACGTCTGGTCGCCAAGACACACTCCTCTTACTGCCAAAGGGCCTGGTGAGCGGCCCCTTCACTGTCTGGCAGCAGCCTGATTTGGCTACATGGGCAGTTCTCGCCTGTCCTTGCCTGGCCAGCGCTCGAGGCCGCCGAAGGCGTAGGGCAGGCGCTCCTGAAAGGAGCCGATCTCGGGCAGGGGCCGCCTGCGCCCGAGTTGGTACCAGTAGGCCGTGCTCGTCCAATCGCCCTGGCGGTCGTTGGCGTGGCCGTGCTCGATGGAGAAGCGTAGGGAGCGCTCGAAGTAGACGGGGTCCTGGATGTGGAAACGGTACTGCGAGTGCTTGCCGGTGTAGTCGGAGTTGCCCTTGAAATGGTAGCCGTAGAAGGGCGTGCAGTAGGTGCGGGCCAACTGGTTGTAGTTCCAGGCGCCGCAGAAGTAGTCCTCGGTGCCTGTGCCGTGCAAATGCGGTGGCCACTTCTCGCCATCGACGAAGAACATGTCGTCGCCCTCGCCCCACCAGCCGGTCTCGTTGGTGTCCACGTGCAGGCAGCAGCCGACGTAGTGACCCCTGCCCTCGGTCTCGAGCACGACGTAGTTGTCGTCACCGCTCCTGTTCAAACGCGACTGGTTGCCACGGGCGTCGGGGCCCATCGGCGAGTCCTTCTTCACAACGAGCTGTCGGCGCCAATGGGCGTGGAAGCGGGCCAGGTCGTCAGGGCAATCGTCCCACTCCTGGTAGTCCACATGGAAGTAAAGGAAGCTGTCGGCGCCCGAGTCGTTGGTCACGGTAACCTTGGCGCCACTGGCGAAGGGCATGGGGAACCAACAGTTGAGCGCCAGGTACGAAGCCTGTAGCGGCAGCGACTCGAAGTAGGCGGCCTTGGCGTGCCCCAGGCCGAAGAAGTCTCCGATGGGCGAGAGCACAGAAGGTGCCTCCTCGCCATCCCAGTACATGCGCAGGACCAGCCGGCGGAGGTTGCTGTCGTTCTCAGCGGTCGTCATCCAGAGGTGGCGGACGCAACCCGCCGTGTCCGTCTCTCCCAACACCACCGTCTCGCCGGCTGCGATGGGCCAGGCGTCGGCATTGCCGCCCGTTGTGTCGTACGACGACCAGCGGCGCGAGCGTACGCCGCCGCCGAGGCGAGGCAGTCCGGCGAGCTGAGCGATCCCAAGGTCCATTCCCGATCTCCTCTGCTGACGTGGCAGCCCATGAGTCTGCAGGGCCTGCGACGCGCAAGTGCATACAGCAAGCGTCGGTGGCCGTCAAGCGTCAGTGAGCCCAGGGGAAGGACGCCGGTTGACGTATCTAGACCCAACCTGTAACATCCGCATCTGTGCTCCTGGGAGCATTTGCCGCGGTTGCTCACTCTACATAACGCCTATACGGCCACCAAATGGTGCCCCGGCTGGCGTGCCTGCCTGCCCGGCGTGCTGGCAGCCATGGCCGGCTCCGATGCGATGCGTCCGACCACGGCCGTGCTCCGGGCTCGCGCGGCGTGTTGGCACGATTGCAGCAGCAGCGCTCTTGCCTTGGGGAGGGCTGGCGAATGGCCCGATTCGTGATTGACGGCGGCTATCCCTTGCGCGGGGAGGTGACTCCCAGCGGCAACAAGAATGCAGCCCAGCCGATCCTGGCGGCGACGCTGCTGACGGACGAGCCGGTAAGGGTGACCAACCTGCCGGACATTCTCGACGCTCGCTTCATGCTCGACATGCTGGAGTCGATGGGCGCCTCGGTAGAGCGCGAGGACGCGCATACCGTCACCGTGTGCGCCGCTGGCGTCAATCGCACCGTCCTTGACCCCGATCAGACGCGCCTCATGCGCGGATCAGTCCTCTTCACCGGACCGCTGCTCGCCCGCCACGGTCACGCCAAACTTGGCATGCCTGGAGGCTGCGTCATCGGGCGGCGCGGCGTGGCAACGCATATGCACGCCTTCGAAGCGCTGGGCGCGGAGGTGCGCATCAACGGCGGCTACGAAGTGAGCGCCAAGAGCCTCACCGGCGGCGAGGTGTTCCTCGAGGAGGCGAGCGTCACCGGTACAGAGAACGCGGTGATGGCCGCCTGCTTGGCCAAGGGCAACACCACCGTCTTGAACGCGGCCTCCGAGCCGCACGTCCAGGACCTATGCGTCTTCCTCAATGCACTCGGAGCGCGAATCGGCGGCATCGGCAGCAACGTGCTGCACATCGAGGGGGTCGAGAAGCTTTCGGGCGGTAACTGTCGCATCAGCCCTGACCACACAGAGGTCGGCAGCTTCATCGGCCTGGCCGCGGCAACGCGCGGTGAGCTCCTCGTCCGAGACGCTGCCCCCAAGCACCTTCACATGACTCGCTTGGTGTTCGACCGATTGGGCGTGAGCACGGAGGTGCGCGGGGAAGACGTGTTCGTGCCGGCGGACCAAGAGCTGCGCATGAAGCCGACGCTTGATGGGGCAGTGCCCAAGATAGACGACGGCATTTGGCCGGGGTTCCCTACGGATATGATGAGCGTGGCGCTGCTGGTGGCAACACAGTGCCAGGGCACGATGCTCTTCTGGGAGAAGATGTTCGAGGGTCGCCTCTTCTTCGTCGACCGCCTGATCGCCATGGGCGCGCGCATTATCCTTTGCGATCCGCATCGCGCCGTGGTCGTCGGCCCCTCGACGCTGCACGGGGAGGAGCTGCAGAGCCCCGACATCCGCGCCGGCGTGGCGCTGCTCGGGGCGGCGTTGTGTGCTGAAGGCCGCAGCATCATCGGCAATATCGGCCAGATCGACCGCGGCTACGAGCGCATCGACGAGAAGCTGGCTGCCCTAGGGGCGCGCATCACGCGAGTCGACGAATGACAGATGGGGAGTCAGGAGCCAGGCGCCAGGAGCCAGAAACCGAAAACGATCGTGCTTCAACTCCGCGAATGGCCGGGCCCGTTCAGACAGCGGGCGGTCTGGCAGGACGGTCGAGGTTGGTCGGAAAGAGAGTAGTGACGAAGGAAGACGGCCGCTACCTCCTCTTCTACTGCTTCGACGCGCGACCAGACCCGGACCTACGTCGGCAATGACCATCCTGGTCACAGGTGGCGCCGGCTACATCGGTAGCGTCGTCGTCGCCGAACTGGTGGAGCGTGGCCACCGGGTAGTCGTGCTGGACAACCTCTCCTCCGGTCACCTGCTGGCTGTGCCTCCGGAGGCCGAGTTTCTGCGGCACGACCTCGCCGACCGCCTGGGTACCCTTGAGTTGCTCGACGCCCGACGCATCGAGGCGGTCATGCACTTCGCGGCCCACATACAAGTGGGCGAGTCCATGCTCCGGCCCCTCAAGTATGTGGGCGACAACGTGCGCAACGCCCTCAACCTCCTGGAGTGCATGCTGCAGTCTGGCGTCAACCGGTTCATCTTCTCCTCTACCGCGGCTATCTTCGCGCCTTCAGAGACGCCGATCGCGGAGAGTGCCACGATCGGCCCTGGCAGCCCTTACGGCGAGTCCAAGTACATGATCGAGCGAGCTCTGCGCTGGCTGGATGAGACGACTCGCTTGCGCTACGTCGCCCTGCGCTACTTCAACGCCGCCGGGGCTTGGAGCGGCCGTGGCGAGGACCATCCGGTTGAAACGCACTTGATCCCGCTCGTCCTGGGAGCGGCCGCCGGCCGCTCCGAAGCGATCGACGTGTTCGGCGATGACTACCCCACTCCCGACGGCACGTGCGTCCGCGACTACATCCACGTAAGTGATCTGGCGGAAGCCCACATCCTGGCTCTGGAGTCACTGGGCAAAGGGAGCGGCGCTTACAACTTGGGCAACGGACGCGGCTTCTCCG
>Ga0315274_10004917_pt1 | contig 19615 bp, 15 predicted proteins | sample YL17G02_20_MG_FD_203700 | JGI IMG/M metagenome (GOLD analysis project Ga0315274, IMG submission 203700) | Sediment microbial communities from Yellowstone Lake, YNP, Wyoming, USA - YL17G02_20 | ecosystem: Environmental > Aquatic > Freshwater > Lake > Sediment | place: USA: Wyoming | collected... | reverse complement strand
GAACTGCTGGCCCACTGGGGCGGCCTGGACATCCTCGTCAACGCCGCCGGAATTGCACCGCCGTACGCGCTGGTGGATATGCCCGTCGACAAGTGGCGGCTGGCACTCGAGGTGAACCTGACGGGTTATCTCCTGATGGCACGCGAGGCCGCGAGAATCATGATTGCCCAGGGCATGGGCGGCAGCATCATCAATCTCAGCTCCAAGTCCGGACTCGACGCAAGCAAGAATAACACCGCTTATAATGCGACCAAGGCCGGCGAGCTGCACATGGCCCGCGGCTGGGCCCTGGAGCTCGGCGAGCACGGAATCCGCGTCAACAGCATCGCGCCGGGCAACGTGTTCGAGGGCTCCAAAATCTGGAACCCCGAGTACATCAAGGTCTGTGCCAAAAAATACGGGATCAAGCCCCAAGAGGTGATCCCCTACTATGTGAACAAGACGGCCCTGCGGCGGGAGATCAAGGGACAGGACATCGCCGACGCGGTGGTCTTCCTGTGCTCCGACAAGGCCCGCACAATCACCGGACAGACCCTCGTCGCCGATGCCGGCCAGGTCATGGTCCGATAAGAATTAACAGCAAACCTGATAGTTCCGGGCCATGATCTGTCTTCCCAACGAGGGCTTGAAGTCACGGCGAACCGCGATTTATCGGTCCCAAACACGGCACGTCCTAAAATCATGCCGGTTCCCGTGTCACTTCCCCACTTTCTGATTGCCGCCGCCGCCCGCTGCCGGTACAAGTACATCAATCGCTCGCATGGTCCACATGGATGGAGGAGATCATACCCCGTCGCAGTTGTGGATGGTCCACAGGATCATGCGCTCATGGAGGAGGGCCTCTGACAGGAGGCAGGGGCATGGCGACCGACAACAAGGTTTTGGGGATATGTACGCGGCTGTCGGCGTATCTCCGCGCACAGGCTAAGGCGTGGAGAATCAACGACAGTCGGGCGCACCATTTTCGCAGGATGGATGACGGAAGACAGATGACGGCGACGGCCGTCAGCTTTCTGTCTTCTGTCCTCCGTACCATATCTTCTGTACTTCTCTCCTCTACTTATCTCTCACAAGGTGCTGTGCGGCCCTGGGTGCATAATGCCTGGGGCCACACAGCACCATTTTCTTTTCCGGGTAGAGGCGGAGCTTCAGCCGTAGCGATTTGCCGCATGAAGTCTGCGGACCAACACTGAGAAAGGAGTGGAATAGATGTCACGGAAGACCATCACCCTGCTTACCCTGTCAGCAATGCTGGCTGCGACCGCCTCCGCAGGTGAGATTAAAGTGCACGTGTGGCCGACCTATTTTCGTCCGCTCGAGATCCTCGCCGTCCCGGTCCTGATGGACACCGGCTATTGGGTCCGCATCCGAGACCCGGGGCCGATCCGGCTGCGCCAGCGGGATATTAACACGTACACGGGCTGTGTCAACCTGCAGGTGGAGTGCAACTTCAATCTCCAAATGTGGTGCAGGCTCACGCCGACGGGGGCGGTCCCGGGCAATTACTCTTGGACTATGGACCCGGCGGAGGTCCGCATGCCGGGGGCTCCGCCGTCCCCGATGCCCAAGGTGTGCGTCACTTTGCGCAATGCCGACCTCCGCATCATGCCGGCCGGTGCACGGGACGTGCAGGTGGCGACGGTGGTCGTCTCGGTAGCTCCGCTGTATTGACAAGTATTACCACTGCCCCGCATCGTGGCAATCCAGGGGCAGGGTTCCCAAACGCGAAATCTCGCGTTTGGGAACCCGCGCGCCGGGGGTGCTCCGTTTGGGAACGCTGTTACCCCCGCAAGCAAGTGAGCTCTTCGAGTTTCTACTGCCGCGACCCCTGGATTGCCCACTTGTACAGGAACCCAGAGCTGAACAGCAGAGCCCAGTCCTCCTCACCGCCGGTGGCGAAATGGCCCTCTTCGTCCGGGTACGCAAGCAATCATATGTTTGCGCACGAGTCAAATCAGACCGGTTTGAGACTTCCGTCCGGTGAGCCCGGCTTGATTTTCACACGGCCGCCGACACAGAAATAGAGGACCGCCAGGTCACCAGCGCCGGCGACCACACCGCAAACCAGCCAAATCACAGTCAACAACAGAGAACCTCTTGCCATCCTCATTTGGGGACCTCCAGAACGAGCGCCCAATCGTTATCACCGGCGGCATTTTTGCCGGGCGGCGTGAAGCGGCGATTACCTTCGCTACCGAACGGGGAACCTTCGACAGATTTATAGTGCCCGTTCGTCGGGTCAAACCATGCGGCTTCGACCGGCCCATGGAGGCGGCTCATGGCCACCTGAATCGCCCCGCCGCTTGGCAGATACGCGATGGCCAGGTTGCCACCCTCCGCCAGTGCGGCGGTCACATAGTCGGCCTGTTTCCACTGGCCATAGCCGCCAGTCACCAGCTCATGCTTCGTGTCCGGAGCCAGCCGCCACCAGGGACGAGGCTCGAAGAACTTCCTGATAAGTGGAGCTTGCCGCGTGGATTCCGCGCGCAACACGTCCCGCCAGTTGGGCTCGAAGCGCCACAGCCGCGTGCCGGCGCAGTAGCCGCAGGCGCCGGAGAGTATCGCCCACCAGGCGTTGCGGCGGATGCGATACGGATTCCAAAGGTCGCCCTTCTTCGCGTCCGGCAGCAGCTCGATGGCGTTCGGTTCGTCCTCGTAGCCGGTCTCGCCCAGAAGGACAGGGCGAACCGGGTCGGTCCGCTGATACTCCGGCAGCACGTGCAGGTAAGACGCGCCGTAGGTATAAGCCATGTTGACATCGAGCCACGGTTCCCGGTGGAAGAATGCCGCGCTGGCGAACTCGTGCGAAAGATGGGCGGTGTGCAGGTGGTGCGGCGCCTCCTGTTGGATGGCGCGGGCGAGCTGGTCCGCGCACTCGGCCAGCCGCTGGTCGGGATTGCGGTCGCCACAATGCATCCACATCAGGTTTTTGAACCGGGCGTAGCGTTTGCCCAAGAAGTGGCCGTAGGTCCGGGCGCTCTGGGGCGTGACGTGATGCATCCAGAGCCCTTTCCCGGCACCGTACCAGAGCTCGGACATGATGACGAAGAAGCCCCGCTGGGTGACCTCGTCCATAACGGTATCCGCATACTGCCAGTAGGCCTCCACCGGCCTGGTGATATCCAGCTCCGGCTCGAACGCGACGTTGCCATACGCATCGCGCGACGGCAGCCGACTATCATCCAGGATTTCCAGAAACAGCGTATTGAAGCCCTTCGCCTTGCGATCTTCCAGGACGCGACGGACATCCTCCAGAGGGAGTTTTTGCAGGAACCAGGGTGTGTCGCCCAGCAGGAAGAATGGCTTACCTTGCGAATCCACCAGATACCGACGGTTTTCACTGACCTTCAGAGGAAAGGCAACGTCGCCGCCTTGTTCCGAGGTCACCGCCGCAGTCGCGTTGGCGGCACTTGCGAGCACCTTTCTCGCAGGCAATAACCACCCGGCGGCTATGCCGCCAAGCGCAACACCCTGGCATGTGAGGAATTGGCGGCGGGTGAGGGGTGAGTGCCTGGCGTGCACGTGTCGGTTCATTCCGAGCTTCCCTCCAAAATCAGACCCAATCGCTATCGCCCGTGCCAGCGGTATGGCGCAAAATGACAATAGCGCAACACGTTGCGGTATTTGTTGCGGCCTGACCCGAGATTTATGCTCACCGCGTGCCGGGCGGCGGGAAATTCTTGGCGACGTCGTCGAGGACGAGGACCCAGTCATTGCCTTTGCCCTGGAGCGGCGGCTTGAATTCGAGGTTGCCCTTCTTGTCGAAGACGCCGATTTCCTGGGCCGTGCCGTGGCGCGGGTCGTACCACCACGCTTTGATCTTCTCGCCGACGAGCTTCTCCAAATTCACGGTGACGGGCTGGCCCAGAGGCACGTAAACGAACGCATAGGTGCCGTCGGAGTCGCGGGTCGCCTGGATACGGGCGTCGCCGTCGCCGGTTTCGGAGACCACGATGAACTGATCCGGAATCCGGGTCAGATACGGCCGCGAGAGCATCAGACTCTTCACGTGGGTCATATCACAGGCGCCCCACAGGTCGAGGGATTCGTACCAGTAGTGATGCGCCCAGGAGATCGGGTTGCGGCCGGGGGCGTACATCTGCCAGATATTGTGGCAGCCGTAGGTGTGACCACAGCTCCCGGCGAAAAGATGCCAATAGGCCAGCCGCCGAACCAGCCAATCGGAAGAGAAGCCGAACTTCAGAGGATCGAAGTTGATGGGATGGTCTTCATACAGCGGTTCGCCATCCACCACCGGCTTGACGGGCGGCTTGTTGTAGTCCATCCTGATGCTGTCCCAGCTTCCGCGATCCTGGTGGCCGGTCTGGTGCATGTTGAAGTCGAGCCAATCATCCTCGTGGAAATACTCAGAGGACGTGCGGCCGCCGGTCGGATGAAAGGTCATCAGATGCCGGTCGCCATCGCCCTTGGCCAGGCCGCGGGCCATCGCGCGGACGATCTCCTTGTGGGCGTCATTCTCGCACGGCCGGTCGCCGCCCAGGATCCAGATGATATTGGGGGCGTCCTTATACCGCGCGCCCAGCCACTGGCCGTAGGTCTCGGCGTTCTTCGGTTTGAAGACCTCCGGCCCCACGCCCCATTTTTTATTCCATTTGTCGCCCCAGGTCGGCACCATGCCGATGAACATGCCAAGAGACTCCGCCTTCTTGACCACGTAATCGACGTGGTCCCAGTAGTCGTTGTCGGGGCCCTCCTTGATATCCGGCTTGTTCGGATCGTCGTCGATGAGCGGCTTGTGACCGTAGGCGTTCGGCACGTGCAGCCCGTCCAGCTCGGCCAGGGCCACCGCCTGAATCACGGTGAAACCTTTGGCGGCCCGGTTCTCCAGGTACCGGTCGGCCTCTTCCCGGTTGAGACGGTGGAACAACTCCCAGGCCGTATCACCCAGATAGAAGAACGGCGTCCCATCCGCATGAACGAGAAATCGTTTGTTATCGCAGACCCTCAGCGGCCCGTGATTGAAATCCACCACGGGCTTGGGGGCCGACTGCGCCCATGCCGCGAACGGCAGTGACAGCAGCAGACCACAGAAAACACAAACCGCGCCGGGACGTCGGCGCACAGACGTACGGATGGACCCTTGCAGCATGTGGTTGTCTCCTTGTGCCATGATTATTCAGGCCTGGTCACCCTTGTGCCACTGTGCCCCGGCAGGAAACATCGGTCGCCGGGGCCGCACTGGCTCACATGATTGTACGAAGCAGACCGGCCCACGTCAAACGGAATCAGCCTCCGGCCAACGACGATAGCGCCTATTCTCCCGCTTTGAGGTAGATGGGCGAGTTGGTGGCGGTGACCGTCACGTTGCCGGACGGGTCCGCCCGGACCGTCCTTCGCGTGCCCAGCATATCGATCAGAGTGGCTTGCGAGGCCGGGGCAATTCCGATGGTGACGTCCTGAGTGACCGGCTTGCGCTTGGCCGTCCCGCACCCGGAAAAGGCCACCCAAAGCAGCGAGGAGGGCTCGTTGCGGTCGTGGAAGCGATAGACAAATGGCGGGACGGGCTCATTGTACTCGCCCGAGATTCTGGCGTCGAAATCATAGTCGAAGAACCTGACGGTCTTGATAAGGGTCTGGAGACCTGACCAGGCCGGCCGGGGCTGCGGCGGATTGTGCTGGTCCAGCGAGGTCATCAGGCCGGGGTCGGCGGAGGATTCCTCGAAGAGGTGCGTTTTGCTGAAGTACTCGAAATAGACCCATCCCTTGACGTTTGCGTGGAGCGTTCGCGCCACGATGTAGGTCTCGACCACCTGCTCGGCATGGACCTGTTCCGGCAGCCCGCCCAGGTCATCGCCGCAACTGTACCCTCCCTCGTTCAGCCAGAGCGGCTTATCCGCATAGCCGTGCTCATCCAAGAATTTGCGAACATTCAGCAGCCCGACGACACCGGCGTACGCCCCCGGCTGCTCAAGGCAGGTGGCGAGCACGCCGTGGCTCTGGGCACCGTACCAGTCGAATTTGGGGCCGCAGGCAAAGGCCCGCCTGTGATACTCCTCCCACTCCTGCGGACTGTGGGCGGTCGTGGCAAAATTGAAGCCGATCACAATAGTTGTCGGGTCGGCCCGCTTGACGCCGTCGTACGCGGCGTTCAGATTGCGAATGACTACCTCGGGGTCAGTCTCGTGGTAGTTGCGGTCCCACACATCCGCCGACCCGCCCCAGACGGCGATGAGGCCCGACCAGGCCGGATGGTCATGGTAGCGGTTGACGACCTGATAGGCGAACTCCCCGTACTGGGCCGCGAACCTCGGGTCCGCGCGGTTAACCCTCGCGTCCCACGGCAGCCCGGGCGACTTGGGGCAGATCAAAGAGGCAATGACCTTGAGCCCCGCCTGGGCCAGTTGGTCCATCTGTTCGTCGGTGGCTATCCATTTCCAGACGTTGTCGCCCCGCTCGATGTTCCCCCACGTAAAATCGACCAGTCCCTGGACGTAGTCGATCCCCAGTTCCTTCATGCTGCGCCGCTGGAAATCATCATATCCCGCCCCGCCATAAGCCCGTGCCGTGCAAAAGAACTCCGGCAGGAGACGGGCCGAGGCCGTCATCCTCGCCCCTGCGCGTGGGATGGCGTTTTCCACAAGGTACCGGCTCTCGCCCTCACAGGTAACGCCCAATGCAACCACTGCCACCATCGCGGCAAGCAAAGTGCCAACGTTTTGCCTCTCCAATGTTTCCCAACGCACACATCTCCCTCCTATGCAGTGACTGTCTCAAAGGCAACGCGCATCGGCTGAGGTGTTCCAGCCAGGAAATTCAATTTCTCGAATCCAATGACCCGCCCTGCCTTGTCTTTCATCAGGATGATCTCCTCGCCGGTTTCTTCGCAGACATACTCATCCTGCGGATTGCCAAACCAGACGGTCAGCGTATTCCCAGTCTGGTCATAATACACTTTTTCTTCGGCCATACCCGAACTCCTTCTTTCACCGCGTCTGGTTGGATACGTCGTAATCAGGAAAGCCTCTCCGTCCAATCGCTTGGTGACAGCACAAACCAACCGATCTTCGCGTTCTGATCGATAGAACAGATAAACCGCCGGGTCGCTGCGACTTAGCCGGATCTCGTCCGGTTCCACCAGTGTCTTTTCTACATCCGACTCGCGCCCAGCCATTACCGGGTGCTTGACAGTGATAATCAACTGCCAATAAGAACGATTTACGCGGACACGAAAACCCAATGGCCTAAGAACTACAAATAGCACATCCTCTGCAAGGGCATTGTCGGTCATACGAGCGTATTATACCTCTGATTCAATGATTTTTCTGTCGGCTCTCCAACCCAAGCGTGGGTTGCACTGCTGAAATCAGGACCATAGCAGAGAAATAATGCCGCTTTCCATGGACAGCACTCCTGCAATTCAATGCGACCTCACCTGTGATTCATTCCTACCTCTTCCAGCGATGTCATAGTGGTTCTCGATCCGCCAGCCTGTGCAGAGTGTTCCCATATGGTCCATGCTATCGTCGAGCCGCGTTTTCCTCAATCCTCGCTCGCAAAAAATGCGGAAACGCGGGCGGGCGCTTGTTGGGGGGGCGGCAATCTGGTATACTACCACGTCTTTTGATGCCCCCAGTCGGAGGCTGTTCGGTGATTGCTGGCCGGGGGGTGGAAGGGGACGGGTTCCCAATCGCGACAAGTTGCGATTGGGAGCCCGAGCCCCAACGCGATAGATCGCGTTGGGGAACCCAAAACCGTTCTTTTGAGGAGTCGATGCATGAGTTTTTCTGTCGAGGATACGCGCAAGAAGGGCGTGCCTGCCATCAAGGAGCTCATTCGCGCCGGCGTGATTACCCTGGCGGATGTAAAGGACTGGCTCAGAACCATTTACGAGATTCGATTCTTCGAGGAGAAGGTCTACGACCTGCTCGGGCAGAACATCATCAAGGGGGCCTCGCACCTCTATGCCGGGCAGGAGGCGATAGCCACCGGGGCGGTCGCGGCCATCGAGCGGGGCGACGTCATCGGCTCCACGCACCGGGGACATGGCCATTGTGGAGCCATCGGCAACAAGTATTCCGACAGCGAGCAGGACCGTCAGAATCACTGGAACGCGATGATGGCCGAGCTGATGGGCAAAGAGACCGGCTACTGCAAGGGCCGGGGCGGCTCCATGCACATCGCGGAAGTGGAGAAGCAGAACAATCTCGGCTCGACCGGCATCGTCGGCGGCAACCAGCCTCCGGCCGTGGGCGCGGCACTGGCCGAGAAATTCAAGAAGAGCGGCAAGGTCGTCATTTCGTTCTTCGGCGACGGCTCATGCAATACGGGCACGTTCCACGAGTCGATGAACATGGCGGCGACGTTGAAGGTGCCACTGGTGGCAGTCATCGAGAACAATCTCTACGGCATGAGCGTGCCGTTCTCCGGCAGCCCGGTCGAGGGGACACGGTGTGCGAGCAGTATCGAAGACATCGCCGTGCGTGCCGCCGCCTACAACGTGCCCGGCGTGATTGTGGACGGCATGGACGTCGTGGCCGTCTTCACGGCGGTTCGCAAGGCGGTCGAGCGTGCGCGCAAGGAAAACCAGATGACGATGGTCGAGTGCAAGACCTATCGCTGGTACGGCCACAGCCGCAGCGACCCGCGGGAGTACCGCACGAAGGCCGAGGAGAAGGCGTGGCACGAGCGGGACCCGATCGTCGTCCTGCGGAACAAGCTCGCGTCGGAAGGGTTCTGCACGGAGCAGGAACTGGACCAGATCAAGGACAAAGCCTTTGCGACCATCGAGACAGCGACGCAGTTCGGCATGGACAGCCCGTGGCCGAATCCCGCCGACGTCGCCAAGGACGTGTACGTCGAGGAGACCTATCCGGCCCAGCTCATTGAAGACGAGAAGAAAACAGCCGCCAGGGTCCGAGAGGCAACGGCGGCCTTTGAGAAACTCGTGGCGACTTCCAGTGCCAAGACCAAGAAGGAGGCCGTCGAGCAGGCGCGGGCCCAAATCAAGTCCCAGTATGCCATGAACGTTCTGAACATCGCCCAGGCGGTATCGGCCGCACAGGCCGAGGAAATGAGACGCGACCCGCGCGTCTTTGTCTTCGGTGAGGACGTCGGGCTTTACGGCGGCGCCTACCAGGCCACACGCGGGCTGCTGGCCGAGTTCGGCAAAGAGCGGGTGATCGATACGGCCATCTCGGAAGCGGCCATCGCCGGGGCAGCCGTCGGAGCGGCCCTGCGCGGCATGCGACCCGTAGCCGAGATTATGTACGTCGATTTCGTCACCATCGCCATGGACCAGCTTGTCCACGTCGGCGCCTACAACCGCTACATGTTCGGCGGCAAGGCCAAAGTGCCGATGGTCCTGCGCACGGAAGGCGGCGTGGGACGATGCATCGCCGCCCACCACTCGGAGTCGCTCGAAGCCTGGCTGATGCACACGCCCGGCCTCTATGTCGTGATGCCCTCGACACCTTACGATGCGAAGGGTCTGCTGCGGGCCGCGATTCAGAGCGACAACCCTGTCGTATTCATCGAGCACAAGGCGACGTACGGGCAGACCGGCCCGGTGCCTGACGGTGACTACATCATCCCGCTCGGCGTGGCGGACATCAAGCGGCCGGGCAACGACGCGACGATTGTCAGCTACTGCCGGATGGCCATGCGGTCGCTGGAGGCGGCGAAGATCCTCGCGGACAAGCACGGCATCGACGCCGAGGTCATCGACGTGCGGACGCTCAAGCCGCTGGACATGAAGACGATTGCCGAATCCGTCCGCAAGACCGGCCGGCTGATCACCGTCAGCGAAGGCTTCGGCTGGTGCGGCGCGGGCCGGGAGATTGCCGGCCAGTTCCTGGAATACGATTTCGGCGATGGCACGCGCGGCTTCGACTACCTCGACACGCGGCCGATCAATCTCGCGGCCAAGGATGTGCCGCCGCCCATGAGCGAGCCGCTGGAGGAGGCCAGCATACCCAGCGTGGCGCAAATCGCGGAGACCGTCAGACATGCCGTAGGTGGATAGCGGACCTACGCAATCGTACCTGCAAATACGGGGACAACATACATGGCGAAAGAAGTCAGACTGCCGCAGTTGGGCCAGACGATGGAGGAAGGCACCGTCGTCAATTGCCTCGTGAAAATCGGCGATGAGGTCAAGAAGGGCGATCCGATCTTCGAGATCGAGACGGACAAGGCCACGCTGGAGATGGAATCGCCGGCGGGCGGCTTCGTGAAATACATCCTGGTGGAGCCCAATCAGACCCTGCCCGTGGGTGCGCCGATGATGGTCCTCGGCGAGAAGGATGAGCAGGTGCCGATGAGCTTCCTGGAAGAGCTGACGGGCGGCAAAGGCCTGGCGGCCGGCGCCATGTTAACGCCCGTCAGCCAGGTGCCGACCAGACCTGCACCGCCTGTGGTCGAGCCCGAGCCGAGTAAGCCGGCAGGCAAAATCATGGCCTCGCCGCGAGCGAAGAAACTGGCTGAAGAACTGGGCGTTGACCTGGCGACCGTCAAGGGCACGGGACCGGCCGGCAAGATTACCGAGGCGGATATTCAGAAAGCCGCCGAGTCAAGACCGGCAAGGACCGCTTCGCCCGCCCCGCCGGCCCGCCCCGCCGCTGCCACTGGAGCCGCTGAGGCCAAGCTGGGAGCCACGGTGCCCGTCAACCGCCTTCAGCGCATTACCGCCGAGCGAATGCTCAAGTCCAAGCGGGAAATCCCCTGCTTCTATCTGACCGTCAAAGTGGATATGACGGACCTCGTCGCCCTGCGTACCAAAATGAACGAGTCGAGTGACGTGAAGGTCGCTTTCAATGATTTCATCATGAAGGCTGTCGCAACCGGACTGGAGAAATACCCGCTGATGACCGGCCAACTCGCCGGCGATGTGATCAAGCTGGCCGATGCCATTCACGTCGGCCTGGCGATCTCCGTTCCCGACGGCCTGGTCGCCCCTCTCGTCAAAGACGTGAACAAAAAGGACGTCCGGCAGATCGCCCGTGACAGCCAGGCCCTGATCGGGCGGACCCGCAACGACAAGCTCGACCTGTCCGACCTGGAGGGCGGCTGCATCACGGTCAGCAACCTCGGCGCGTTCGGCATCGAGTCATTCATTCCGATCGTGGTGCCCGGCCAATGCAGCATCCTGGGCATTGGGCGGATCACCGACACGTGCGTCCCGGACAACGGCAATATCCTCGTTCGCAGGCTGATGAACATGACGCTCTCGGTGGACCACAAGGTCACCAACGGCGCCTACGCCGCCCAGTTCCTGGACTTCGTCAAGAAGATACTGGAAGACCCGAAAGAATTTACTATTTAGGATTGACGATTTACTATTTGATTTCGCCATCGCATGGATTGGAGGGCCGGGTGCCATGCTTATGCTCGGGTAAGCATGTTCCGAAGTGAGAGTTGGCATATCGATGTAAGGCATGTCCACGCAAGCGTGGACATGGCACCCGGGACTCAAATAGTAAATCACAAATAGTAAATCGTAAATCGAAAGGAGTGTCCGCATGGCCAAACGAGGTGAAGCGACGAGACTGCCGGGGATCCGGAAAGCTACACCGAAGGTTCCTGTGATCGGGGTTTTTGCCACCAGCGACCCGCGCATCGACGCAGAGAGTCGAACGCGCTGCCAGAACATCGCACGCATGGCGGCCGAGACGATCAGCGGGGCCGTGGTCCTGCCGGACAAGACGCCCGTGCCGGTCGTGTACTCCACCGTCCTCGTTGACGGCGAAGCGCAGGCTGACATCGTCGCGCAGCAGTTTCGCCGGGCCGAGGTGGACGTTCTCGTTTGCGTGCCGGACACGTGGGCCTTTCCGCAACTGACGGCCATTTCGCTGCTGCAGCAGTTCCCAGCGAATACACCGATCAACATCACCTGCGGCAACAGCGGACCCAAGCCGGGCGTGGTCTATGCACACGCCTTGAACGGCGCCTTGGCCCAGTACGGCCGGATGGCGGCGTTGAACGTCGGGACCTGGCCGGACACGGGTCTCGAGCCCGAGATGACCGACCAGACGGCCAAAAATCTGATCGACTGGTGCTATGCCGCCGTGACTACTGTCGCTCTGCGGGGTCGCCGCGTTGTGATTTTCGGGCACGATTCGATGGGCATGGAGACCGCGCTGGCCCATATCATTCCGACCCGCAACACGTTCGGCCTCGAAATCACCCGCCTCGATATGAAGCTGCTGGCCGACATGCTCGCCAGGAAGTCCTACGACGAAAAAGAGCTGAAGGACCTGCGCGGCTGGGTCAGCCGCTACATCGGCAAGCGGCTGGACCTGCGCGGCGACGAAGACAGCGAGCGGTTCAATATGTCCCTGGCCATGTACCTGATCGTCCGCAACCTTATGGCCGACCTGAACGCGGTGGGCGGCGGCTTCATGAGCCAGCTCGAATGGGGCAGCGACCGCCGGGGCATCCCGCTGCCCGTCGCCGACGTCATGGAGTCCTTCTTCAACGGCACCTTCGACCACCGCGGCGGCAAGGCCCCCCTGCCCTACGCGACGGAAGCCGATGTCCAGGGCCTGCTGACCATGCTGTTCATGACGTACCTCAGCGGCGGGAATCCCCCGCTGTTCATGGACTTCCGCAAGGTCTGGGAGGCCTGGGAGATCAAGGCGCTGGCGGAGAAGCTCGGTCTGGGCAAGCTGGACACGAAGACCGACTGGTACAACAAGGGATTGGTGGATGGCGACAACTCCGGCAGTGCGGCGTTCGACTGGGCGGCCGCGCCGGGCGCGACCGTCAGACAAATCATGGACCGCGTCTCGATGCCGCTGGCCGATCCGTCCTACTTCCCCGGCGGCGGCAATTCGGTCACTTTCCTGACACCCGCCGGCATTCAGGGTATCGCGGCCCGCATGGCGTACAGCAGCGTGGGCGGCCGGTTCAGCCTGATCTGGGACGAGGCCCGAACGACCGAGGTGCCGGAGGAGCTGAGCCGGGCCATGTGCAACCTGACAAACCCGACCTGGCCCCACACGTTCGTCGTGCCGAAGTATGCGAGCATGCTCGAATACAAACAATATCCGCCGGCCAATCACTTCCACATGACGTGGAACCTGCCGGTGGCCCGCCTGCAACACTGGATGGATCTGACGGGCGTGCTGAGCGTCGCTCCCTGGGCCGCCCGACCGGCATTCATCGAAGGTGTGGACCGCCCGCAGCCTTTGATCCACCTCATCAACGGCGCGTAGAGGCGTACGAACTGCTGGGCCAACGCCGCTAATAAACAGCAATGGCATTACGGATTGTGGATTTCGGATTGCGGATTACTGCCGTGAGTCGAATCCGCAATCCGCAATCATCCATCCGCAATCGACCGTAGGCATTTCGCCTTCTCCGAATAAGGCGATTCCCGATTCCTGCGCCGTGCCCGCCGGCTTAAAACCTACCTGTACTTGCTCAGCAGGGTGAAAAGCTTATCGATTTGGGATTTACTATTTACGATCTATTATTCGTTTTCGGCCCCGCGAGACGCACGCACATCAGCGCTCTCATCCGGCGCGGCGCGAAATAGTAAATAGTCAATCTTAAATAGTAAATCCCGTTGGGAGATTCGACTCATGCCGGAGTTTGTGAATCCATTTACGGGCGTCGTTCCCGGAGGCAAACTGACGGATTCCGAGCTGCTGCGGGCGCTGCGATTGGACCTGTCCGCCGAGGAGGAAGCCATTCACCTCTACCTGGCGCACGCGGATGCCACGGACAACGAGCTGGCGAAGAAAGTCCTGAGGGACATCGCCGACGAGGAGCGCGTGCACAAAGGCGAGTTCCAGAGGCTGATCAGCATTCTCGCGAGCGATGAGGACTCTTTCCTCGCCCAGGGGGCGGAGGAAGTCAATGCCGTGGCGGAGGGAAGGGAGCCGCCGGAAGAGCCCGGCTTACCGGAGCCGTCGGGGAAACAGGCGATACGAACGATTGGCGATCTTAAGGGCATGGAACGCAAGTAGGATTTACTATTTACTATTGACAATTTACGATTTGGGCTTAGCGGCGGACGGTAGGGGCAACCGGGACCCCAAACGCGAAAGAATGCGTTTGGGAACCCGACCCCGTGGTTGCCCTGGGCAGGCACGGGGGCCTGCCCCTACATCGTAAATCATAAATCGTAAATCATAAATTACGAATGTCAGGGGGGCAGCAATGGCGTCGGAGCAATATCTGAATCGAGGCGATGCGCCGTTCGGCGATAAGGTATGGGAGGCGATCGATAACGCGGTGGTCGAGGCCGCCGGGAGCCAGCTCAGCGGCAGGCGGCTTCTGCATACGATAGGCCCCGGGGGCCTGGGACTCAAAACTCTGCCCTTTGCGGATGCGCCGGCCAGCGGCAAAGCCGTCGAGGGCGTCACGGTAAGCTCAAGCTGCATGATCCCGGTGGCGATGATTCACAGCGAATTCGCCCTGTCGGTTCGCGACGTTGCGGCCTATGAGCAGTCGGGCATTCCGCTCGATCTCAATGCCGCCATCAAAGCGGCGCTCGCCCTCGCCCGCCAGGAGGACCAATTGGTCTTCAACGGCTTCCAGTCTCTCGGGGTCGCCGGCCTGCTCAACACGCCCGGCGTTCGCGCCATCAAGCTCCGGCCGTGGGACGTTGTGGGCGATGCCGTACAAGACATCATCAGCGCCGTCGGGGAGCTCGATGCCGCGGGATTTCTCGGGCCCTACGCGCTGGCTCTGACGCCCAAGTCCTACAACCATCTCTTCAGACTGTACCCGCAGAGTGACACCACCGAACTCGAGCATGCCCGCCAGGTCGTGACCGACGGCATTATCAAGGCGCCCGCCCTGCCCGGCGGCGGCGTGCTCATCGACACCAGCGGACCGTTTGCGAGTATCGTCCTCGGCCAGGACATGACGACCAGCTTCGTCGGGCCCGCGCCCGGACGATATCAATTTGCCATCCTGGAGAGCGTCGCGCTGTGGGTCAGAGTGCCGGAGGCTGTCTGCGTTCTGAAATAACTCCCGCAGGACCTATATCGCACCACATTCGGCGAGCTATCTCCTTTCCGCGTCCTCTTGGACCAGATCGGCCGCACAGCGAAAGCCAATCGTCGCGCAGCGGTCCAGGCCGGGCCACAGCAGCAGGAACTTGGCGGCGAAGTCACACGGCTGTGCCCCGCCGTCGGCGTACCAATCCGAGCCTTTGGCTTGGTAATGCGAGCCGCCCTTGAGGATGCAGAAGCGCGTCCGGCCGTCACTGCGCTCGCTCTCGGTCCATTCCCAGACATTGCCCCACGAATACGCCGGTCCGCCCGCGCCCTGTGCGGCGTGCTGCCACTGCTCTTCGGTCGCCAGCCGCTTGCCCGCCCAGCGCGCGTAGGTCCGCGCATCTTCCAGATCGACGTACACTACCGGCTGGTCCTCCAGACCCGGCGGCACCCGACCATCCCGCCAATGCTTGAGAAAGTTCGTCCCTTCCCTGGGTCGATAGCCGGTTTGCTTGAGGAACTCCGCGTATTGCGAGTTGGTCACGAGCACCCGGTCGATCGCATACGGAGCCAAGGAGACCTCACGCTCGAATCGGACGATCTTGTGCAAGTCCCGGCTCGGTAGCGCCGGAGGCTCCTGCCCCGCCACACGATAGAAGCCGCATTCGCGATTTCGGTATTGGGTGCTCATACACAGACGTGCGGCGGGAATAACGACCATGCCGCGCGGGACCTTATCGGTTCTGTATTTCTTCGTGAGTTCGACCGCTCGCAACGTCTCCTCCACGTGCGGCGCATTCGAATCCCAGTCGCCCGCCCGATCTATCACTGCCTGGGTGGCCAGGAGCTTCTCAAAGTCCGTCCCCAACGTCTCCGTGGTTCCCGCGACGAACGCGCCAATCCCGCGCGGCCGAATCCGACCGCCGAGCAGCACTTCATTGCCATCGATCCGGCCCACCTCGCGGCCGGTCATAAGATCGAAATAACGATTCGCCTCCGCGTGCGGCACGCGCAGCAGTGTGCCTTCCACCTGCTGCTCGGACCGATTCACGAGCGTCCAGAGCCGCAGGCCGCCGCCCCGCCACAGACTCGCATACACCTCCGGCTTCTCCGTGGGCACCAGCGGCGTCCAGTCCTCGCCCGAAAACAGTTGGACGTAGCGCCGCTGGACGGGCAGCATCGACCTGAGAATCGAGCGGTCGCGCCGGCTCCAGCCGACGTACGTCCCGAAGACGTTTTCCCAGACGAGCATGCCGCTGCCGTTCATCCAGGCCATCTGCAGCTCGCCCGTATGGTCGTGGTTCCAGCGCTGAATCTGGTGCATCATGTGCCGCCGCTCGAACCACTTGTTCCAGAGCACGCCGGGGGCACGGCTATCCTGAAACCATTGGGCCCAGGACATGTGATGATCGCGGATGCGCTCGACCGGCAGCGTCAGCTCGGATTCGAGGACGACGCCCGGCCGGACGGCATCGAGCCGGTCCCGCAGCTCCTTCATCCCTTCGTGAAGCGTATCCAGGAATATGCCGTCCGCCTCGATGGCACGGACGAATTCCGCGAGCACCTCGGCATCGGACTTGCCCTCCCGCCGGGTCCCCGTGTCCCACGGATTATAGTCGATGAAGACCTTGACGCCCCGCCGGTGGATGGCCCGGCTCAGCTCGCGCAGGCCCGCCAGCCCGCCCGGCATATCTCGATAGAAATCGAACTGGTTGCGGCCATCGAACCCGATGCGCGGATACGCCTGCCACAACACAATCGCATCATATCCCCCGAACTCCCGCATCCCTTCATTCAAATATGAATCAATGGTATACCGGCGTGCGGCCGGATCGTACAACCTCTGGTCATACATCATGGCAAAGCAGCAGCAATAGCACGACGGCACCCAGGCGAACGCCTCCTCCTGATAGGACCCGCCGTCATACCCCAGCCGCTCCCGCAGCTTTTGTCGCTCCACCTGAAGCGCCTCGCACCACGCCTCCCACTGCGACGCCTCCCCCGGCCCCGCCACCACCGGCTTGACCTCCACCACAAACGGCACTTCGCGCGAAGCGATTTCGTCCCGTGCGAGTTGTCCGTTACTCGTACCGGACGCACCCACCGCGCTCACCCCTGACAACGCAAGCCACTGCACGACGATGATGGCCCGAAACGTCTTCATCGATCCTACTTGACCCGAACAACCATAGTGAGCAATTACTCCGCGCGGAGCTTCAGGTATGTCGGTCCATCAGTCCGCTCGCGCAGCCTTGGCTCCCGGCTGTTCACGGCCTCAAGGGAGTTGTTTCAGCACCGCTTGGCGCACCGCCTGCGCCATTTCCAAAGCGTGCTGCGCCTCCTCCACAGTTATGGGCTCCCAGTCACCTGGGTAGCGGCCCTCAATCACGTAACGGTTCAGCGGAATCACCTGCTCGCGTTGCAGCCCGAGCGAGACTCCCGTGGGCACCAAGTCCAACAACAGGCGCAGATCGTGCGTCCTGGGAAAAGCCATACCCCGGTACAACAGCAATGCCTTCAGATACTTCTCCGCACACTGCTGGCAATGAAAACACACGATATCCGTCAGGCCCTCTTTGGCCAGTTCCATCGCGTGTTCCGCCGCCAGAAAATCGTGCTCCGCCTTCTCCACCCAGCGGGCAACCTCTTTCATCAGCTCAGGCCGCTCGCTCATACAGCACCTTTCCGTCCCGCACTGCCTCGTGGATGATTGTCCCGATGGCGTCGCGATACTTCTGGACCTCCTCCGGCGTGACCACAACGAGGTCGATCGGAATGGGAATGCCTTCCAGAGCCAGGTCCATCTGCACCGCCTGTTGCCGTTTGGAGCCGTCTACCGGCATGACCACCAGCAGATCGGCGTCGCTGTCCGGCCCCGCCTGACCCCGCGCCCGAGACCCAAACAGGATGATCTTCTCCGGGTGGAAGCGCGTCGCAATACGGTCCACCGCCTGTTGCAGCGCCCATTCAGATTCCGCCAGCGTTTGCACCATCGTCCTTTCTCCTATCGCGCCACAGCCAAGATCACGCCATCCAACAGCCCTCGTTCTTCACTACCGATAGAATACCACGCCGACAGCCATTTGCCACTCCTAACAAGCTGACCCCGCAACCAAAGACATGCCAGGTGCAAACCCGGAAAAAGTACCACCTACCTTCAATTCCCCTGTATCAGTGTTTATTCCGTCCCTTTCTCAAATCAGCATGTAGTTGCCGGCTGCAACTGAGACAAAGCCATACAACTTCTAAAGGTTCATCGTAATCGCGATGATAGGCAACAGTACCCCCACCCTTGCCGCACTTTGAACACGTGTCGGGCCGAACCAACTCGCCCGTCTTTATCGCTGCGTCGACTGCGGCATAAGCCCTACGCCGGTCAGGATGCCTCCGCCGATATTCGTCCGCGCGCTTCTCATAGTCGTCGCGGTTCTGTTCATAGTGCTTTCGTTTGTAATCCTTTCCGCACTCTCGGCAATGGCTTAGGAGTCCGTCCGCGTTGCTGCGACAGTAGTTGAAGTTCTCAACTGGAAGACGCCTGTGGCACAATGTGCAGGTTTTCTTGCCCGCCGGTTTGATCTCCTCAAAGTCACGATCTGCGATCCTCTCTGCGTATTCGGCCGCACGATGTTTGTCGCACTCCTTGCAGAACGTTCTATAGCCGTCCGGTTTTCCGATGGCGATGGAGAATTCTGATGTAGGTTTCTCGCTGCCGCACATGGGACATCGTTTCATCTTGATGCGAGGAACGTCCTTGGGACGTCTTGCCGCAAGCCTACTATGATAGGACCGGGCATACTCACGGGAGCACAAGATGCACCAGTTAGACAGCCCATCACGATCTACTACTGCCCGGTAGAACTCCGCTGCTGGTTTGGTCTTCGCACACTTGCCGCACGTCTTGAACTCGACATACGGCACTTTGTCCGGAGTTCTGTCACGATACCGCTTCCTCCGCGCTGTATCGCGCTCCCGCATACATTCTTTGCACTCATAGCTAAAACCATCGTTGCTGGCGCGGTCATGCGAGAATTCTTCGAGTCCTTTTGTCTCGCCACATTTCGTGCATATCTTCTTCATAGTGGCTACAGTATACTCCCAAGCAGAGAACGCTGCGAGGCAGGAGTGAGAATCCACGGGACACTATAGTTGTTTCTCAGTCGTTTTGGCTCGCGCTCTGTTTCGCTGGGCGTACAATCAGTCTCGGAGAACAGGATGGGGCTGGGTTCATTTTTCGCGGATAGCACCTGACGCAGGGTCAAACCACCGATTGCCAGCCACAGACTTCCAGACCCCCCGTTCTTCGTCTCGCAGAGCACAGTAGCATGTAATTCCATGCTCGTATTGTAGCGCCGGCCAACGGAAAGGCAAATCGAAGGGACAAGCGGTTAAGGGACAGGCCCGAAGTGTGAAGTGTCAAGTGAGAGGTACGAAGTCAGAGTTCGGGCAGACCACAGGTGATGATCCCCGCTGCGGCTGGGCAATCAGCGGGTCTTAATCTGTGAAATCTGCGGATTGCCGCGCTTTGGTCGCCATGACATGATCTGCGGATGATCTTGATTTCTCGCAAAGACGCAAAGAGCGCCAAGATCAAGGTGTCTGCTGTCCTCTGCCTTCTGTCATCCGTCCTGCATTCTCTGCGGTCTCGGCGTGCTTGGCGAGAGATAGTAGGAACTGGATTCCTGCCTTCGCAGGAATGACAGAGTCGAATC
>Ga0315274_10004916_pt1 | contig 19619 bp, 15 predicted proteins | sample YL17G02_20_MG_FD_203700 | JGI IMG/M metagenome (GOLD analysis project Ga0315274, IMG submission 203700) | Sediment microbial communities from Yellowstone Lake, YNP, Wyoming, USA - YL17G02_20 | ecosystem: Environmental > Aquatic > Freshwater > Lake > Sediment | place: USA: Wyoming | collected... | reverse complement strand
CCGGGGGCGGCTGTGCCACAAAAGGATGAGGAGTCACAGCCGGGGGCGGCTGAGCCACAAAGACGCCAGGCCTTGATGAGCCCCACAGCCGGGGGCGGCTGTGCCACAAAAGGATGAGGAGTCACAGCCGGGGGCGGCTGTGACACGAAGGCTGATGCGCGGGGCCGTAGATTCACGGCGTCGCTCGCTTCCGGCCTCCGGTCACGAAACGATGCCGTCTTCCTCGAAAGCGCCTCGTCCATGCGCGCGGAAGGGTCTTGACGCGACGCCGCGAGAGTGCGATGTGTGGGGACGGGTTCCGTCTCCCCGCCGGGGAGTCCGTGACGGGGTCCCCGGATGCCGGCGTTTCGTCCAAGTCTATGGGTCAGACTGCCTCGATATTCCAGGTCCCCAATCTCCTGACCCTCCTCCGCCTCGCGGCGCTCCCGGTCGCCATCGTTCTTTTTCGGCGCGAGTACAGTGTCGCCGCCGCCTGCGTTTTCGTGGTCGGCATGATCACCGACTGTTTCGATGGCTGGATCGCCAGACGCCTCAATCAGGAAACCTCTCTGGGGCTTTACCTCGACCCGGTCGTCGACAAGATCGTCATTTTGGCCCTTTTCTACGAACTCGCCAATGCCGACCTCATTCACCCCGCCATTGCGCATCTGTTCCTCGCTCGGGAGCTTCTCCACAGCGCCATCCGCGCCTCCGCCGCCGTGAAGGGGCAAATCGCCGGCGCCAATTGGATGGGAAAAACCAAAGCCGTTCTCCAGACCATTCTCATTGCCTGGGGGCTTCTCACACCGACCTTCGCCGCCAATCTGCCCGCCGCGCTGGCCGGCCCCCTGCATCTCGCCTTGGGTGTATGCGCGTGGACCGTCCTTTGCGTGAGCTGGGGGTTCTTCGTCGTCTTCGCCTTCTGGAACCGCCGTCTCTTTCGAGACAAGGAGCGGGAATCTCGCGCTTGAGAACTCGGCGTCTCCGGCACACGACTCTCATGATGTCCCCGCGGAATCCATTGCAACTTCTGCCGGCGCTCGTTGTCGTCGCGGTCGCCGCTTCCGTCTGCAACGAGATTGAAGCCCAAATCCGCCGGGAATCCGATTCACAGCGCGTTATTGACCTGAACGCGAACCCCGGGGGCGTTCTCCGCATTTTCGGGGCGACGCCCGGCGCCAATCTTGGCTCCGGTTCCGCTTCCAACGGCATCGCCTTCGGAGACGTCAACGGCGACGGCGTGGACGACATGATCGTCGGCGCGCCGACGATCTCCGACACCCCGATCGAGGGAAGGGCCGGGGAAGCGTTCGTCGTCTACGGAACGCGTTTTCTCTCCGCGGGCGTCCTTGACCTGAGCAGCCAGAGCGCCGAGACCCCGCCCGCGGCAGGACCGCTCCAACCTCAGACAACCCGCATCCGAGGCCGCTCTGACGGAGATCAAGCAGGATGGGCCGTTGCGAGCGGCGACATCAACGGCGACGGCTATGACGACGTTCTTCTGGGCGCTCGCGAGGCGGCGCCCGGCGCAAGAACCACCGCGGGCGAAGTATGCGTTGTCTACGGGAAGCCCGATCTTCCCGGAAAGTCCATTGACCTTGGGGAACTTGCCGCTCCAGGCGGCGGAAAGACCCCCGCGACGAGTCTCACGCTCATCTTAGGCGACGACGCCTATGACCGGGCAGGCTGGTCCCTCGCCTGCGACGACATCGATCAGGACGGCTACGACGACCTTCTCCTCGGCGCGCCCCGCTACATCCCTCACGGCCAGACCGGTCGGAAATCAGGCGAGGTCGCCATCGTCTACGGGGGGCCCGGGCTGCCCGGAACGACCGTGGACCTCGACACCAACGGCGCCGTAAGCGCCGCGGGTGAGACGCGCATTCTCGGCCAAGAAGGCGGCCCCGAGGAGTACTACATTTTCGGCTATGCCCTCGCCGCGGGCGATGTCAATGGCGACGGCTTCCCGGACGTCATAGTCGGCGCGCGCATAGCAGGACCTGCCGCGGGGGCTTACTCAGGCGCCGCGTACATCGTCTATGGTCGGGAGAACCTGCGGGGGAGAATCATCGACCTCAGAACGAGCGGCACAATCAGTCCGGCCGGTGAAACGCGCATCCTCGGGACTCCCGTCGACGAATGGCATGGCAGTTCCGTGGCCGCGGGGGACATGAACGGCGATGGTCTGGAGGACGTGGTTCTGGGCTGTCACGAAACCAACGCGCCCGGCGGCGAAAAAGCCGGAGTCGTGTATGTGGCGTTCGGGGACAGCGATCTTCCGGGCGCAATCCTTGATCTGCGCCGGCAGAGTCCCCCGCACCGAACCGGGGTTGCGCGAATCCTGGGCGCCGACGCGGAGGACAGGCTTGGGGCGAGCGTGGCATGCGCGGATGTGAACGGCGACGGTCTCGACGATCTCATCCTATCGGCCTGCACGGCCGATCCGCCTGGTGGGACCGACGCCGGGGAAGTCGCCATTGTGTACGGGCAGGGAGATCTGTCCGGAAGGACGCTCGATCTCAACTCGGAACCTTCCGGAGCGAACGTGCTCGTTCTGGGCGACAACGCCGGCGACGCTTTCGGCACGGGAGGCGAGGGGGGCGCCGACATCAACGGCGATGGATGGGGCGACTGTGCGGCGGGAGCGGCCTTCGGCGACAACCCCTGGATCGGGGGAGACAACAACAGCGGCTACGCCGCGATGGCGCTCGGACAGGGATCAACTGTGCAAGCCCGGGTCGTGGACTACGCCAAACCCGGCTTGGCGCCGCGCCGCGGCATCGGCGGACGCCTAAGCCCGACCGTTCGCGCGTGGCTTGGCTTCTCCGCCGGCGCCGGCCCCTCCTCAGGGGCGTCGGCGACCACGGCGACCCTGATTCGCGGCTCATCGTCTCAAGCAGATCGACTCGCCTCATCGGCGCGATCTCGCAAGGACGACCGACTCGCCGCCGCGCCGCTTTGCTGGCACATCCGAAGCAACCGCACGGGACTGGCCGCCGGCGGCGAGAACCCCACAACCGTGAGTCTCACGGTCCGGTACCTCGACTCCGAAATCGGGGGAATCAGGGAGAGCTCGCTTCAGCTCTACCAAGCGCCCGACCTTGCCGGTCCTTGGACCCTGGTCCCGAACCAGGTTCTGAACGCGCGGCGCAACGAGGTAACGGCTCAACCCGTCTCGCTGTCTTTCTTCAGTTTGCGTGGTGAAGCCCAACGAAAGGCAGGTAGCTGGACCCTCTATTGAACGGACCGGCTGGCGTTCCGTCCCAGGAATCCCCATACAGCGCGGCGGTTCTGAGAACCGCGAGGGTCGTCAGTCCCCGTCGCCTCCATGCTCTGGCCCTAGACCTTCCGTCGGTCGGGGCTGGTATACTTCCTCATACGTGCGACGTTGCCCTTGCCGATATGTTCGAACTCGTCGAACTGAAGACGGCTCAGGAAAAGCCCTCGGCCGTGGAGTCCCATCATGCCCCGTTCGCTCAGCGGATTCTGGACCGCCTTCCAGTCGAAGCCCTCTCCTTCGTCGGTCACGGTCCATTCGCAGAACGTCGGCTCCTGCTTGAACTCCACCGTTGCCCGTCGTTGCGACAGCGCCGGATCGGCCATTCGCTCGGCAAGCAGAGCGTCCATCGCTTGCGCCCCCTGTTGAAGGGCTCGGGACTTCTCCTCAAAGGTGATGCCCAGGTTCCCGTGCTCGATGGCGTTCACCAGCGCTTCGACCAGACCAAGCCGCACGCCCACGAGTTCGTGCGCGGCGATGGCGCCTCCCGTCATCAGCACCAGGTGATTGGCGATTCTCGGCACGAGTTCCTTGCGGTTCTCCACCCTCAGCGTGAGCGCGTGTCTGACGACCATCGACGGGATCTGGGCGTCAATGGCCCGGTCCTCCACGAGGGCCTGGTACTTCTCGAGAAGGGGCAGGAGTTCAGCGTGCTCGATGGGCTTGCGCAGATAGTTGTTGGCCCGCAGCCGAAGCGCCTCCATGGCGTACTCCTCCGAGCCGAAACCCGTGAAGATCACAACGATCGCGTCGGGATTGTCTCGACGGATCTTGTCCAGGAGCCTCAAGCCGTCCAGTCTCGGCATTCGAATGTCGGTCAGCACCAGGTCCGGATGGAGTTCCTCGAACAACTTGTAGCCGGCAACGCCGTCCTCGGCGGCGAAAACCTCGTGTCCCTTCTTGCCGATCACGCTCTCCAGATGGACGCGGGAAACCTTGTCATCGTCCAGGACCAGAACTCTCATCGTTTTTCCTTCCGCCGCATCGTTGGAAAAGCCGGAACTGGAAAAGGCCCAAGGGGACGCGCCGCCGACCTTCCCGCGGAGAACGTTTGCGAGAACATAAACCACCCTGTTTGCCGTCGTCAAGGCCAAACCCTCCAGCACGCCGGCGGCCGGCGCATGTTGATGGAGCGCTCGGTCTCGTTCACATCCCCCTTGTGTTTCGCGCGAGTCGTGGTAAGATGCTGCCGCAATGTTGCCTGATCCGAAGCAGATTGCCTCCGCTCTCGCCCAGCACGTCACCGCCGCGATCCTGCCGTTCTGGCGCCGCCACGGCATCGATCACGACGCGGGGGGCTTCATCACCGACCTCGAACGCGACGGCCAGCGCGCCGGCGACACGCGCAAGAGCCTCGTCATGCAGGCGCGCATGGTCGACGCCTTCGCCGCCGCCTGGCAGATGACCGGAGAACCGACCGACCTCGACGCCGCGCGCCAGGGCTTTCGCTTCCTGGTTGATTGCATGTTCGCCAGCGACGACAACCGTTGGCTTTCGCTCGTCGAGCGCGATGGATCGCCCCTCGAAGAGCGCATCCACGCCTACGGCCTGACAGCCGTCATTCAGGCCCTGGCCCATTTCGGCGCCGCAGCGAACGACCCCCAAGCGCTCGAACTCGCGATGACGACCGCCGGCGAGATGGAGATGTTCTTCTGGGACGGCAGATTCGACGGCTACTATGATTCCCTCGATGCCCAGTGGCGGATCGACGAGACGACGAAGTCCCTCGACGTTCACCTCCACGCCGTCGAAGCCACCTTCGCCCTCTGGGACGCCACGGGCGAGGACTCCTACGCAGAGACCGTCGAAAAGGTCTGCAATCTTATCCTCTGCCGCGCCACCGATCCCGCGTCGGGCGTCGTCCTCGAAAAATTCAAGGCCGACTGGCAGACCGAATCCGATGATTTCGAGCCCACCGTTCAGTTCGGGCACCTCTTCAAGGCCGCCTGGCTCGCTCTCGGCGCCTGCGGCCGCGACCACCGGGAGGCCTATCTCGATTTCGCCCGCCGCCAACTCGATTTCGCCGTCCGCTACGGCGTGGACCCCCGCGCGGGCGTTTACGAGACCGCCACCCCTGACGGCGACGTTCTGAACCCTGGCCACTCTTGGTGGCCCCAGTGCGAGGCCATCGCAGCCCTTGCCCGCGCCTGGCGCACTCTAGGCGATGAGACGTACGCCGCCCTCCTCGAACGCCTGGTCGCTTACTGCTTCAAGCATTTCCACGACCCGCAATTCGGAGAATGGTACAGCCGGCTTGGGACCCAAAACGACGTCCTGGATCCCCGCAAGGGCCACCGCCGCAAGTGCGCCTACCCCATCGTTCGCGCCCTGTCCGCAGCCGTCTCCGATCTCAGAGAGTGCAGGCCCGGCGCTTGACCTGTTTCTTTTGCCGGTTCTCTTGCCGGCGGCGCGGATTCCGCACGCTTCTGTCCGCTCGCTCTTCAGGGTAGAACGCCCAGAGGACGCGGGGTTCCCTCCGAGATCCGTTCGGGACTCAAGGCTGCTGAGCATCCTGGGTCGAGCCCGTCGCCGAAAGCGCCGCATGCGCCCTGTAGGAGGACCGAACAAATGGACCGGAGGCCACGTGGCGGAACCCGCGCCGGAGCGCCTCGCGCCGGTACCAGTCAAATCGCTCCGGCCCGATGTACTCGACCACGGGGTGATGGGCCGGGCTGGGCGCCAGGTACTGGCCGATGGTCAGGACCTCGCAACCCGCGTTCCGCAGGTCGTCCATGACCCCCAGAACCTGCGTCTCCGTTTCACCCAGGCCAACCATCAAGCCCGACTTGGTCAGCGGGGGAGGGGAGTGGCCGGCCGCCCAGCGGAGCACGCCAAGAGAACGCGCGTAGTTCGCTTCGGGCCGTACGTCGGGATAGAGGTCCGGCGCTGTTTCGACGTTGTGGCTGAAAACGTCCGGGCAGGCGTTGAGAACCATCTCCAGCGCTTGGCGATTGCCTCCGAAATCGGGCGTGAGCACCTCCACGTGCGGAGCGGGATTCTCCTCGCGCAGGCGCCGGATGCACGCCGCGAAGAGGTCCGCGCCGCCCAGCGGAAGATCGTCGCGCGTCACACTCGTGATGACTGCGTACCGCAGACCCAGAGCGCGAACCGCTGCCGCGATCCTCTCAGGCTCCTGCCAATCGACCGAGCTCGGCGCAGTTGCCGCCGGAATCGCGCAGAACCGGCACTGCCGCGTACAGGCGTCTCCCAGAATCAGGAACGTTGCCGTTCCCGACCCGAAACACTCGCTGCGGTTCGGGCAGTGCGCGCTGTGGCAGACCGTATGAAGGTCGAGCTTCTCCAGAAGGTCTTCGACCTCCCGCGCCCTCCCGCCCGCCTGGAACCGCCGCCGCAGATGGGCGGGGAGTCGGCGTCTTCCGTCGCCGCCTGTCGACGCTCCTCGCATGGCTCACCTGCGGTTCCCGGGCCCCAACGCCGTCTGTTCTAGGTCCCGAGCCATTCCTTGAGTTTGGGCAGACATTCAGTCCTACTGACAACCACTTGCCGGCGCAGAGCCAGCTCCTTCAGAACAACCGTTCCCTTCTCCATCTCCTCGGGTCCCGCCAGCAGCGCCGCGGCAAATCCTTTTTTCTCGGCGTAGGCCAGCTGCTTTTTCAACTTCGCCTTCGGATCCAGGAAAATGCCGCACGCGATCCCCGCGGCGCGCAGCTCGCGCGCGATCTTCACGTACTCCGCGTAGGGCGTTTCTTCGAAGGCAACGATCAGCACCCCCTTGGCCCTTCCGAGGCTGACTGGAATGAGATCGTGGATCTCCAGGAAGTCCTGAAACGTGACGTCCCCGAATCCGAACCCCACGCCCGGTACGTCGGCCTTTTTGAAGAGCCCGATCAGGTCGTCGTAACGCCCGCCGCCGAAGAGCGCCCGACGGTTCTCCGGCGAGTTGTCGTAGACCTCAAAGACCGTGCCTGTGTAGTAGTCGAACCCGCGGACGATTGAGAAGTCGAAGTCGCAGTACTCGGCCAGGCCCGTTTCACCCAGCAAGGCGAAAAGATCGCGCATATCCGCGGCGCCCCGCGACTCGCTCCGCAAGCGGGCGATGAGTTCCTCCAGCGACAGGGCGGACACTTCGTCCAGCAAGGCGATTTTGCCTGGGCGGATGCCCGATTCCGCCAGCCATTGCTTGTACTCCTCCTTCGAGATCTTCGATCGCTTGTCCACGGCCTTGGAGATCGCCTGAACCTGCTCTTGATCCGCCCCCAGCGCGTCGCGCAACACGTCGTTGAAAAGCCGACGATCGCTGACCCGGATGCGGAACATGGACGAATCGGCGCCGAAGGCGAGCAGCAGATCCACGATGACCGACAGAATCTCCAGATCCGCCCGGATTCCCGGCTCTCCGAAAATGTCCATGTTGAGTTGCCAGTGCTCGCGAAGCCGGCCTTTCTGAGGCCGCTCGTAGCGCATGAGGTTCGCGATCGTGTACCACCGCAGCGGGAAAACCAGCTGCTCCAGGCGCGCCGCCACCATACGGGCCACACTTGGCGTCACTTCAGGTCGAATCGCCAGCCGTCGCTTGCCCTTGTCCTCGAAATGGTAGATCTGCTCGCGCACCAGCTCCTCGCCGCTCTTCGCCGCGTAGAGGTCAAACAACTCAACGATCGGACCCGAGTACTCTTCGTAACCGTAGCGCTCGGCCACCTCGCGCATTCTGCCCAGGAACCAGTTCCGCAGAACCATGTCCTCGGGATAGAAGTCCCGCGTGCCTTTGTAGGGGTTGGTCGATAACCGTGGGCCGCTCATGTTCGCCTGAGAGAGATTGGGATTGCGGAACCGGATGGGGCAAGTCCGTATGGCGCGCGGCGCCGGGACCTTCAGGAGTCCGGCGGCGCTACTTCTTAAGCAACTTGTACTCGAGGCTGTCAACCAGCGCCCGCCACGAGGCCTCGATCAGGTTCTCCGACACGCCCACGGTGCCCCACTCCTTGTGGCCGTCCCCCGATTCGATGAGGACGCGGACCCTCGCCGCCGTTCCCGCCTTGGCGTCCAGCACGCGCACCTTGTAGTCGAGGAGGTTCACATCGGCGACTTCGGGGTATTCCTCCTTCAGCACTTTGCGCAACGCAACGTCCAGCGCGTGGACCGGTCCGTCGCCTTCTCCGGCCGTCAGGTACGTGCGTCCCCCGACGTCAATCTTGATGGTCGCCTCGCTGACGCACTCCCCGTCATGGCCCCTTTTCTCCACGATCACGCGGAAACCTTGAAGCTGGAAGGGGCGTTTGTACCTCCCCGACAGGCGGCGCGAAAGCAGTTCAAAGGAGGCTTCGGCGGCCTCGAAGGAGTAGCCTTCACTCTCCATTGTCTTGACGCGATCGAGCAAACGGCGCTGTTCGTCGCCGGCCGCATCCAGGCGGATGCCTCGCTCGATGGCTTTGTACTCGATGTTGCTTTTTCCGGCCAGATCGCTGATCAACACGCGGCGTTCATTGCCCACGACTTCGGGCGCCACGTGCTCGTAAGTCGATCGGTCTCGCTGCAGCGCGCTGACGTGCATGCCGCCCTTGTGCGCGAAGGAACAGCGCCCCACGTAGGGCTGACGCGGGTTCGGCGTCTGATTGGCAATCTCATCGATCATGTGGCTCAACTCGGTCAGACGCCTCAACTGCCGCCGCGGGATGCACCGTTTCTTCAGCTTCAGCATCAGGTTCGGAATCACCACCATCAGGTCGGCGTTCCCCGTTCGCTCGCCGTAGCCGTTGACGGTTCCCTGGACGTGCTCGGCGCCGTTCACCACCGCCACGATCGTGTTGGCGACCGCCATTCCCGCGTCGTTGTGCGTGTGGATGCCGATCGGCGTCGTCGTCGCTTTGCGAACGGCGGCGACTGCTTCTCCGACTGCGTGGGGCATCGCCCCGCCGTTGGTTTCGCAGAGAACCAGGCAATCGGCGCCCCCCTCGGCCGCCGCTTCCAGGCACTTCATGGCATAGTCCGGATTCGCCGCGTAGCCGTCGAAGAAGTGCTCGGCGTCGTAGATCACCTCGCGCTTGTGCTTCTTCAAGTAACGGACTGACTCGCCGATCATCCGGAGGTTCTCATCGAGCGTCGTAAGCAAGCCCTTTTCCACGTGCAAGTCCCAGCTCTTGCCGACGAGCGTGCAGACCGGAACCTGCGAGCTCACCATGAGGGCCAGGTTCCTGTCATCCTCGACCCGGCTGTTCTTGCGCCGCGTCATGCCGAAGCAAGCCAGTCGCGCCTTCTTCAACTTCACCTTCCGGATCTCCTGGTAAAAGGCCATCACCTTCGGGTTCGACTCGGGTTGACCGCCTTCAATGTAGTCCACCCCCAGCTCATCAAGCAGCTGGGCGATCTGGATCCTGTCGTCGAGGGAGTAAGAGATGCTCTCCCCCTGCTCTCCATCGCGCAACGTCGTGTCGTAGATCTGAACGCGTCCTCTCATGACCCCGCCCTCCCTCAGCGACTTCCACGGACCCGCCCGCCGGACGAGGCGCCCCCAGCCGTCCTCATCGGCCTCGGTGCGCCGGCGTCCGGCGCCGGGTTCGGGGAGTCAGTCCTTCTCCAAGAGAAGCTCGGCTTCGTCGCGGAATTGCGAAGCTTTCCGGAAATTGCGGTAGACGGCGGCGAACCGAATGTAGGCGACCTCGTCGAGATCGCGAAGGAATCTCAACACCATCTCCCCGATGTCCGTGGCGGTGACCTCGGAATCCATCCGGTTGTGGATTTCCTTCTCGATGTTGTTGATGATGGCCTCCACGTCCTCATCCGCGACGGGCCGTTTCTCGCAGGCTCTCCAAATCCCCCGTTTCAGCTTGGCGCGGTCGAATCTCTCGCGCTGGCCGTTGCGTTTCACGACGTGCAACTCCGCGGGCTCGATGTACTCGAAAGTCGTGAATCGCTTGCCGCAGTCCAGGCACTCCCGGCGCCGGCGGATCGACTCGCCGTCCTGGCACACGCGCGAGTTGACAACCTTGTCGTCGAGACTCCGGCAGTATGGACAGCGCATGATCGTGCTCCCGATCCGGGGATCCGCCTACTCCGCAACGCTCGCGATTCGCGCCTCTCCGGTCATAAGAACGGCCCGCTCTTCTGGCGGGCCCTGTCTCAGCCAAAACCGTCCGCGGAGATCCCGAGGGCCGCCGCCTATCCGGCGCTGACGTGCGAGGCGATCCTCTGCATGATCTGGGCCTTGGGAAGCGCCCCCGTGATCGACTCCTTCACCTCGCCCCCGACAAAGAGCATCAGCGTGGGGATGCTTTGGATGCCGTAACGGGTGGCGACTTCGGAATTCTGGTCGACGTCCACCTTGCCGATCTTGACCCTTCCCTCCTGCTCGGCCGCCAGCTCCTCAATAACGGGTGTCAGCATGCGGCACGGGCCGCACCATTCGGCCCAGAAATCCACCAAGACGGGCATGTCCGCCTTCAAGACTTCCTGCTCGAAATTCTGGTCGGTAAACGTCTGAACGCCGTTTGAAGCCATCTTCCTTCTCTCCTTACGTTCCAGTTCACGGCCCGCCCCGTCCGGCGGCCAGCGCTCCGGCCCCCTCTATCTACCAAGGCCCAAGCGGAGCGTCAAGAGCGAAAAAGCCTCCACAGGAACGCATCACGCCCCAGCAACGCCAGCGATTCCGCAACTCAGCAACGCCAAAAACCTTGACACGCCCCCCCGCGATGCCCTATACGTCTTCCGACCCGCCGAAACAGATGGAAGGTCCCGGCGGGGAGAGGGTCTTTCCAACGTCTTGTCACCTCGATCCGCAGCCTCGAAGCCGTTCCCGCTGCGAGGAGCGCGTGATGCATAGGTTCAAGGTCATCGGCAGGGACATGGTCCATCGATGGGAGGGAAATCCCCTGATCGACATCGATGACCTTGATTTCCGTTGCAGCAACATCCTCAACGCGGGCGTGGCTGTTTACCAGGATCGGACCACTCTGCTGGTCACCATCGAGGACTTGGCCGGATACCGAAGCATCCACTTGGCTCGAAAGGGCCGGGACGGCCGATTCCACGTCGAGGAAAAGCCCTTCATGACGCGCTCGAGGGATCCGGTCACCCGCAAGCATGAAACGGGCGGCGTCTGCGACGCGCGGGTGACCCTCCTCGACGGCGTTTACCACATCATGCACGTGGCCCAGGGGGAGCATGGCTTCCGCCTTGCACTGGCCACGACCAAGGACTTCGTCGAGATCGAGCACATAGGCCTCGTTTCCGAACCGGACACTAAAGGGGGCGCTCTTTTCCCCCGGAAAATCGCGGGCCGCTTCGCGCGCATCGAACGTCCGGGCGAGGGCAGGAGCCTCTGGGTATCCTACAGCGACGACCTCGTCTACTGGGGCGGGGCCGAATTGGTCATCACTCCCCGAGGCGGGTACTGGGACCCGAGTTGGATCGGGATCGGTCCTCCGCCTATCGAGATCAAGGAGGGGTGGCTGGTCATCTACTACGGGGCCAAAGACACGTCCTCCGGCCCCATCTACCGCCTCGGCGCCGTTGTTCTGGATCGAGAGGATCCCACGGGAGTGCTCGGACGCTCGGACACTCCCATCCTCACGCCCAGAGAACGCTACGAACGAATCGGCGATCTGCCGAACATCGTCTTCTCCACCGGCGCGATCCTGGACGAGAAAACGGGGGCGTTGAAGATCTACTATGGCGCCGCCGACAGCTGCGTCTGTCTGGGAACAACCGGCGTCCAACAGATCGTCGACCATTGCCTAGGGGACGGGGGAGGATGCTGAATGGCCCGGAGAAAACACGGCAAAGACCTCCTGCACCGATGGGAAGAGAACCCCATCATTAGCGTCGAGAACGTTCCCTTTCGGGCCAACACGGTCTTCAATGGGACCCCCATCGTCACGGGCGACGGAATCTACATCCTCCTGCGGGTCGAGGGACAGCAAGGCTACTCCTTCTTCCTTCTCGCCCGCAGCGCTGACGGCTTGCATTTCCATATCGACGAGAAACCCGCCATGGTCCCGGCAACGGACGGTCCCTTCGCTCCGTACGAGTGCAAGGGCATCGAAGACCCCCGGGCCACCTTCATCGACGGCGTGTGCTACGTCGTTTATACAGCGGTTGGGGACTGCGGACCGCGGATTGCCCTCGCCCGGACCGATGACTGTGTTCATTACGAGCGCGTGGCTCTCATCTCCGAGCCGGGCAACAAGGACGGAGTTCTTTTCCCCCGCAAGATCAACGGCCTGTACGCCCGCCTCGACCGCCCCATCGGACAAGGCGTCGGCAGCATCTGGGTCTCCTATTCCCCCGATCTCGTCAACTGGGGGGACTCCGAAGTCGTCATCTCGCCCCGCTCCGGATACTGGGACGAGTACCGCATCGGCGCCTCCGTCCCGCCCATCGAGACTCCCGAAGGCTGGCTCGAGATCTACCACGGCGTCAAGATGACGTCCGCCGGCCCCATCTATCGCATCGGCGCCGTTCTGTTGGATCTCGCCAATCCCGCCCAGGCGATCAAACGGGGAAGCGCTCCGGTGCTCAGCCCCCGCGAGGATTACGAGCGCATCGGCGACATCCCCAACGTCTGCTTCGCCTGCGGCGCCGTGCTCGACCGCGACGGCGCGATGAAAATCTACTACGGCGCCGCCGACACCTCCATCTGCGTTGCCCTCACCACCCTTGACGAAATCATGGAAGAGGGCTTCGACGATCCCAGCGGCTTTGAGGAAGAGTAACCTCGTCTCTCCCCTCGAGCCCCTCGCCGCCGTTCGTTCTCCGCGGAAATCCCGGGTTCGATTCTCCGCATTCGGGCTTGCTTCTGATTCCCGATCCCAGCATGCCGGTCAAGCCCCTTCGGAATGACAAGGGGCGTTTCCCAAACGCCGCTCTGGGAAACGCCCCCGATCCCCGGAAGGGATAGCTCGCAACGAGGGACTTAAAGAACTTCTTTAGGGCTCATCGCTCTACTTAAGGAGCGACAGAGCCGTTTGAGGCGTCAGGTTTGCCTGTGCGAGGACGGCGACCCCCGACTGCTGGAGGATCTGGGCCCGCGTCATGTTCGCCGTCTCCGCCGCGAAGTCGGCGTCGCGGATCCGCGAGTCGGACGCCGAGAGGTTCTCCGCAGAGATCATCATGTTGGCCACGGTGTTCTCCAAGCGGTTCGTAATGGCCCCCAACCCCGAGCGCACCTCGTTGATTTGGCGCAGGGCGTTGTCGATCTTCAGGAGAGACTCTTGCGCCTTTGCAAAGCTCGTCACATCCACGGTCTCGATGACTGAAGTCGGGTCCAAGCCGTAACTGCCCGTTATACCGATCAGGGTCAGCGCGGTCCCCGTGCCGTCCGCCACGGTGTACGCCTGGTCGCTATAGAGTCGCAGCCGTCCGTAGACCGTTTGCTGGACGCCCGCTGCTCCAGTCAGGCCCACGATGCCCAGGGTTGTCGCCGTGTCCATCGTGTAGGTGAAGTCCTCGTCGTTGGTGGCGGTTAGGACGAGCGCCCCGGTCGTCGCGTCTATGTCCGCGGCCACGCCTGTTTCATGACTCACCGCGTTGATGGCTCGCCGCAACGTGCCCGTGGCGTCATTGGCGGCAACCACCAGAGTGCCTTCCCTTGGGAGGGTGTAACCGTTGATCGTCAGCGTGTCGCCCGCGGTCAAGTCCAAGGTGCCCGCTCCCACCGCCGCCGTGCCGACGGTCTGAGCCGCTTCGGCCCGGGCGTAGACGCCAGTCTGGTAATAGACCGAGTTGATTGCGATCGCCTTGTCGCGCGCCGAAGGAGAGGCCGATGAAGGAACGGCCACGTTATTGATGAGGATGTCGCCGTCGCTCATTCCGCCCGTGGCCGTCGAGCCGTCCACCGCAACGCCGGTCACCTGCGCCACGCCGCCGATGACGTTCGTGCGGAGGTCGCCGACGGATATCTCCATCGTCTCGCCTGCTTTGGCCCCGACTTGGATCCGCTTGTTGATGAACGTCCCGTCAAACAGCGGCTGACCGTTGAAGTCCATCGTCTTGGCTATGCGGTCCAATTCATCCAATTGCTCGTTGATTTCCAACTGGATCGACGCGCGGTTGTCGTCGGAATTGACGTCGCTCGACGCTTGGACAGCCAGCTGTCGGATTCTCTGGGAGATCTCGGTGTAAGTGTCGATCGCCCCCTCCGCCGTCTGGATGAGGCTGATTCCGTCATCGGCGTTGCGGACAGCCTGGTTCAGACCCCGAATGCGCGTACGCAGATTCTCCGAGATGGCCAACCCGGCTGCGTCGTCGCCGGCCCGATTGATCCGCAACCCCGATGAGAGGCGCTCCATCGCCTTGTTCAAGGCCAGCGTGGACTTATGCAGATTGCGTTGTCCGTTGATGCTCGGAACGTTGGTGTTGATGACCAGTCCTGGCATGGCTCCATCCTCCGTGCCTTTACAATGCGCTCACGCGCTCCATCTCCCCTGGGCGAGTTTGGGTCCCCCGCCGAATGCGGGTCGGCCCGTGGAGAGTATGGCGACAGCCAGCCTGCGCATGCTGTCGACCCGGAGACCGGACATGTCCCTATTCCCGGCCTTCCGCGGCTGGCACCCGCAGGCGCAAGGCCGATGCCAAGACCGGGCGACGGTTGCGAAGAGAGCTGCAAACACCCCGCCCCACCGCCTGCCGGACCGCCTAACGGGCCATTGCGAGGGGATATAAGTCCAAGAAAATCACCAATCCATGCGAAGCAAAAGAGAAAGACCCGAAGCATCTCTTGTCTCGGGTCTTCCGGGCATTACTCGGTGTCTTGCAGCTTTCCGCGGCAAAACTTGCCGAAAATTTCTTCCCTGCGGAACGGAATCCTCTTCCCCGCAACCTATCCCAGATTGTAGAGCCCGGCCCGGCCCAGGTACTGCGCCACGGGGCCCAGCTCTTCCTCAATGCGCAGCAACTGGTTGTACTTGCAGATGCGGTCCGTGCGCGAGGCCGACCCCGTCTTGATCTGGCCGGCGTTCGTCGCAACGGCCAGGTCCGCGATGGTGGCGTCCTCGGTCTCCCCGGAACGGTGCGAGATGACAGCCGTATAGCCCGCACGTTTGGCCATCTCCACGGCGTCCAGCGTCTCGGTGATCGTCCCGATCTGGTTGACCTTCACCAGGATCGAGTTGCACACGCCCATCTCGATCCCTTTGCGAAGGAACCTCGTGTTCGTCACGAACAGATCGTCGCCAACGACCTGGACCTTATCCCCCAGCGCCTCGGTCAGTAGTCTGAAGCCGTCCCAGTCATTCTCGTCCAGGCCGTCCTCGACCGACAGGATGGGGTACTTCTCGCAGATCCCCGTGTAGTACTCCACCATGGCCGCTGAGTCCTTCTCCGGCTTCTTCTCAGCGGCCATGACGTACAAGCCCTTCTTCTTGTCGTAGAAGGAGCTGGCAGCCGCATCGAGGGCGATCATGACCTGTTCGCCCGCCGCGTACCCCGCCTTGTTGATCGCTTCGAGGATAACCTCAATGGCCTCAGCATTTGACCCGAGACTGGGAGCGAAACCGCCCTCGTCGCCAACCGCCGTGTTCAACCCGCGGCCGGAGAGGACTTTCCTCAGGCTGTGGAAGACCTCGGCTCCGCAACGGAGCGCTTCGGCGAAGCTCTCGGCTCGCACCGGCTGCACCATGAACTCCTGAATGTCAACGTTGTTGTCTGCATGGGCGCCTCCATTCAGGATGTTGAGCATCGGCATGGGCAGAACCTTGGCGTTGACTCCCCCGAGGTACTGGTACAAGGGCAATCCCAACGAGTCGGCCGCCGCTCGGGCGACGGCCATCGAGACCCCCAGAATCGCGTTCGCCCCCAGGTTGCTCTTCGTCTCCGTCCCGTCCATTTCCAGCATGTGCCGATCGATCAGGACTTGTTCGGTGGCATCCATGTCGTGCAGTTCCGGCGCGATTCGGGTGTTGACGTTGTCCACCGCCTTCCTCGTTCCCTTGCCCAGATAGCGGCTCTTGTCCCCGTCGCGCAGTTCGAGCGCCTCGTTTTCGCCCGTCGAGGCGCCCGAGGGCACTGCGGCGCGCCCCTGCGCTCCGCTCTCGAGAAGGACCTCGACCTCGAGCGTGGGATTGCCGCGCGAATCCAGGATCTCGCGCGCGTGGATGTCAACGATCGTCGTCATGTCTATCTCCTCTCGATGCAGTGAGAACTTCGCACTCTATTCCCTCGTCCGGCGCGACGACCGGCTCGGGGGCTTTGTCCAACAAAAACAGGCTCGGGCGAAAGAGTCAAGTCCGTTCGCGAAGCCGTTCGCGAAGCCCCCGGGACGGGGAAGATCCGATTGACTTTCCCTCCGACCTCCCCTAACTTGGCCCCCGTGTGGGAGATTCCGTCTGCCGCAACCCATCCCCCGAACCCCTGGCGAGAGGGAAAGAAAGAGCGTTCCATGACTGTCAGCCTCCCCGAATCCTTCGTGGTCCGCCCCCTCGTGGTGGAGGAAGTCAAGGGACGGCAACTCAAACGGGAAGCGCTCCGTCTGCCATCCTGGGATCTGAATCAGCGCCAAGTCCTCGACGCCGAGCTTCTGCTCAACGGCGCCTTCTCCCCCCTCAGAGGGTACCTGTCCCAGAGGGCCTACGACTCCGTCTGCCACGACATGCGCCTGGACGACGGCGCTCTCTGGCCCGTTCCAATCACGCTCGATGTGACCGAGGAATTCGCTTCCTCGGTCGGTGCTGGAGACCGCATTGCCCTGCGGCACCCCGAGGGAATGATGCTGGCGATCCTTACGGTGGAGGACGTTTGGAGACCCGACCTCAAAGAGGAATCTCGCCTGGTTCTCGACACGACAGACGAAGCGCATCCCGAGGTTTTCCGTCTCCTTCACCAGACCAACCCGGTCTATCTCGGGGGCCCTCTCGAGGGGATCGAGATTCCCCCTCACCACACCTTCCAGAGTTTGCGCCATGCGCCCCTGGAACTGCGCGCTCTGTTCCAGAAGATGGGCTGGCAGAAGATCGTGGCTTTCCAGACGCGCAACCCCATGCATAGGGCCCACGTCGAGCTGACCAAGCGCGCGGCCTCCGAGATCGAGGCCAACCTGCTCATCCACCCGGCGGTTGGCCGCACCAGCCCGGGCGACGTCGACTACTTCGCCCGCGCTCGTTGCTACCGGGCCGTTCTCAAACACTATCCCGAGCAGACGACCATGCTGAGCCTCCTGCCGCTGGCCATGCGCATGGCCGGGCCTCGCGAAGCGCTCTGGCACGCGCTGATTCGCAGGAACTACGGCGCCACGCATTTCATTGTTGGACGCGACCATGCCAGTCCCGGCAACGGCAGCGACGGCAAGCCCTTCTATGGCCCTTACGACGCCCAGGAACTGGTCCGCCGGCACGAAGAAGAGATAGGGATCCGCATGGCGGCCTTCGAGGAGATGGTGTACGTCGAGAGTCTGGCCGAATACAAGACCCGAAACGAGGCGCCCCCGGACGCGCGCGTCCTCACGCTGTCGGGCGCCGAGCTGAGACGCCGCCTCCGCGAAGGACTCGAGATCCCTTCCTGGTTCTCCTACCCCGAGGTGGTGGCCGAGCTGCGCAGCTCCTACCCGCCACGCCGCGAGCAAGGGTTCACGGTCCTGTTCACGGGGCTGTCGGGGGCCGGCAAGTCAACGGTGGCCAACATTCTCGTGGCCAAGCTCATGGAACTGGGCACGCGCCCCGTCACCCTCCTTGACGGCGACATCGTCCGCAAGAACCTGTCGAGCGAGCTGACTTTCAGCAAGGAACACCGCGACCTCAACATCCGCCGCATCGGTTTCGTGGCCAGCGAAATCACCAAGAACCGTGGCGTCGCCGTCTGCGCCCCGATCGCCCCTTACGCAGCCGCCCGGCGCGAGGTTCGCGAGATGATCGGCCATTACGGCGGCATGATCGAAGTCTACGTCGCCACCCCCCTCGAGGTGTGTGAAGCCCGCGACCGCAAAGGCCTCTACGCCAAGGCGCGCGCCGGGCTGATCAAGGCCTTCACCGGGATCGACGATCCCTACGAACCTCCCGAAAACCCCGAGGTCGTCATCGACACCTCCGACATGACGGCCGACCAGGCCGCAAACCAGATCCTCCTGCACCTGGAGCGGGAGGGCTACATCGCCCGCCCTTGACCGGCGATCCCCCCGGCTGCCTCCCGAGGCTTGAGGACGACGGAATGGGACATCTCATCCCTCAAACCTTTGTTGACCAACAACCAACCCTCGTCTTGCTCGTCCTGCTCACCGCCGGCATCGCGGCGCTGGTGAAGGGGGCCGGCTGGCTGGTTGAGGGCGCCGTGGGGCTCTCCGAAAGGCTCGGCATGCCCAAAGTCATCATCGGCGCGACGATCGTCAGCCTCGGCACGACGACGCCCGAGGCCGCCGTGTCGGTAATGGCCGCCTTCCGAGGCATGCCCGACTTCGCCCTGGGCAACTCCGTCGGCAGCATCATCTGCGACACCGGCATGATCTTCGGAATCTGTTGCCTGTTGACTCGCCTGCCCAAGGACCGGTTCGTTCTGAACCGCCACGGATGGGTTCAACTCGGCTCGGGGATCCTCCTGGTCGTCGTGTCGCTTCTCTTTTGGAACGCCGACCGCTCCGCGCACGTTCTTCCTCGATTCGTCGGCGTCTGCTTCATCGTTCTCTTGGTCGGCTATCTGGCTCTTTCCGTCCGGTGGGCCGGCCAGCACAAACGACACGCCCTTGGAACGGTGCGGGGAGTCGGCGTTGCGCGAGGCAGGCTTCCCGGCCGCGAATCCATGCCTCAGAACGCCATTCTTCTTGTTACAGGTCTCGCAGTGGTGCTGGCGGCCAGTCGCGTCTCGATCGAGGTGGCACAGAGCCTATGCCGCCGCTGGGGCGTGCCTCCGGGCATTGTGGCCGCCACGCTCATCGCCTTCGGCACGTCTCTGCCGGAGCTCGCAACGGCCATCGCCAGCATCCGCAAAGGTCATCCGGACCTTCTGATCGGCAATATCATCGGGGCCGACATCCTCAACGTCCTGTTCGTCACGGGCGCCGCGGCCTGCGCCGCTCCTCTGACCGTGGATCCTCTCTTCTACCGCCTCCATTTCCCCGTGATGATCGCCGTTCTTGTCCTTTTCCGCGCGATGATCCATCTGGGAGAAGGCTCTTTTGCCCGGTGGCCGGGAATTCTTCTCCTTGGGCTTTACGCCTTCTACGCCGTGGCAAACTACATCATGGTCGAACGCTAAGTTCGCGAGCTTGACTTGCTGCGGCCCTCCCCCGCGGCCAACCGCCCCCACGCCAACAAGAAGGGCGCGACTGCCCACGCTTGGGTTGACGCACGTGTCAGCACGTCTGGGCGGGAACGTACAAGAGGTATTAAGGTGGCCCGAATGCGACGGGGGAAGCCTTCGGAAAGGGGAAGGAGCAGTCCCGGACAAGCGGAACGGGCCCAGATCAAGTAATCTCGATCTCGAAATC
>Ga0315274_10004915_pt1 | contig 19619 bp, 14 predicted proteins | sample YL17G02_20_MG_FD_203700 | JGI IMG/M metagenome (GOLD analysis project Ga0315274, IMG submission 203700) | Sediment microbial communities from Yellowstone Lake, YNP, Wyoming, USA - YL17G02_20 | ecosystem: Environmental > Aquatic > Freshwater > Lake > Sediment | place: USA: Wyoming | collected... | reverse complement strand
TCTGCCGTATTTCTCTGAGTTCGGCGGAGGCGGCATCGAGAATCTCCCCCTGACTGCCAACAGCATTTCTAATTTTTTTCTCCAGGTCATCGAGGATGACGATATTCTCCGTTATCTGCCTCAACCGAGGGAAATCATCCTTAACTCTTTTGAAAAACCTCTTTACCCTCCGTGCAACCTCAAGAGTGCACTGGATATCGAGGAGCTCTTTCGAGGTGAGGATAAAATTTTCTACCCTGGTCTTTTCTACCGTCTCCTCAATATCCTTCACGCCATGGATCGGGATATCCCCCTCTATCCCGATAATCTCCCGCAACTCGCCGACTTCTCTCAGCCAGATTTTTACCTCTTCAGTCTGTCGGGAGGGAAAGAGGCGCACACACCTTCTCTTTCCCGGTTCAGAGGTAGCAAACTGTTTAAGGAAGAGCCTTATCTTTTCAAACTCAAGTACCTGTAAGGTATGTTCATCCATAATTAAAGTTCAAATGTCAAAGCTCAAATTCCAAATGAATGTCAAAGCTCAAATTCCAAATTTGACATTTGGATTTTGACATTTGGATTTTTTTGATTTGGCATTTGGATTTTGTGCTTCATTTGACATTTGGATTTTGGAATTTGGCATTTCCCTTTTGGCATTTGGATTTCTCATTATTACCCTCATTTCTCCAAGTCCGCTATCTTCTTCCTCACCTCTCCTGCCTGGGGGGAATTGGGGACCATCCCAAGATATTTCTTAAAATGGTAGAGCGCTTCTTCTTTCTGCTTATTCCGGAGGTAGATTGATGCAAGGTGAAGGTGGGGTTCCGGATAGTCTGGCTTCAACTTCAGGGCCTTATAGTATTCATCCGTTGCTTCTGAAATCATATCCTTGTTCCCGTAAACAATCCCAAGGTTGAAATGTATCTCCGGATCATCTCCTGTTTTTTCCAGACCAGATCTATACCAGGTGATTGCCTCATCATACATTTTCAAATTGTTGTAGGCAGCAGCCAGGTTACCGTAGGCCTTACTGTACCTGGGATCCATTTTGATAGCATCCTTGTAGAGAGCGATAGCCTGTCGGTAGTCGCCTTTTTGGGTATACACCACACCCAGATTGCAGTAGATCCTGGCGTCACGGGGGCTGAGGCTTAATGCCTGCTGGTATGCATCTATCGCCTGATCATAGAGGCCCTGAGCATTATAGATGACCCCCATGTTATTCAGCGCTTCTGCGCTCTTGGGGCTCAACTGCAGGGCACGTTGGTATTCCTCCGCTGCCTTTTTATCGTTGTTTATTCTCCGATACAGAGAGCCGAGGTTCACATGGATATTGGCGTTATCCGGATTTATTGAGAGGGCTGATTGCAGGACCGAGAACGCCCGGTCATACAGCCCCAACCCGCTCAAGGTTACCCCCAGGTTTTGCAATGCCTCTACGCTCGTGGGATTCAAGGCTACTGCTTTCTCACAGTAGCGGAGAGCCAGGTTAAAGCGACGCAAGCCATTCAACAATGCTCCCATATTGGTGTTGGCACTCTGGTTGTCGGGCTCCCTCTCCAGGATCTTCAGGTATATGTCGAAGGCCTCTTCGTAAAGCTTGCAGTTTTTATAGGCAACCCCCAGGTTATTGTACGCCCTGATATTATCCGGCTTGAGCCTGATTGAATCCTGATATGCTGCGATCGCCTTATCGCAGAGACTGCTTTGGTTATATGCGTTGCCGAGATTATAATATGCAATCGCATAATCCGGTTTCAGCCTGCTTGCACGTTCATGATAGGGTATCGCCTCGCCGTATCTCTTCAGGTTGTAGTACTCCACTCCCAGATTATCAAGCGCCCGTGCGCAATTGGGGGCTGTTCTCCCCGTTTTTGACCAGAGGGTAAAGCCGTCCTTCCAGTCCTGGTTCCGGTCAACCACACGCACCCCGAAGATAACGATCACGAGTACGAACATGCCGATGAACCACCGCCTGAACCTGTACCCCCCCATGACACCGCTCATTCCATGCCCTATCAGTAAACTGATCCCGACTACGGGCAGGTAGAGATAGTGCTCCGCTAAGAGTTCATGGTGGGGAAAGATCTGGCATACCGGCAGGATGGTAACAAAAAACCAGAGCAAGCCGAAGGCTGTCAGCTTCTCCCGTGTAAGCAGCCGGTAGATGAGATAAAAGATCACACCAAGAATCACCAGGGAAACAAAGGTAGAAGGCTCAAAGATCCCTTCAGACAGGGGAAAGGCATTGTAGGAATAGTCTGCATTTAAAACGACCGGCACGAAAATAATCTTCAGGTAGTAAACCAGTATCTTCCCGACGGTGAGAAAATTTGTGACCAGGCTTCTGCCGTAATATTCATGCCGTAAAGAGGGATAGTTGAGAAAGATCTTGTAATAGGCAAACCATATCCCGACCAGGAAAACCGGAAGATAGAGAGGATAGTACCGGCTCCAGACCTCTTTGAAGCTGCTCCATACACCCTTCTCCCGCGATGTCACTTCAATGAAATCGTAAACAAAGAGCAGGAGAGGAAGCGTTACCCCCATCTCTTTCGAGGACAGGGAAAGCAGGTAGGAGAAAAACGTAAGGAGCAGGTACCTGAACTTCCTGTCTTCCCGGTAGCGCAAAAAGAAATAGAATCCTGCAAGGTAAAAAAGTGCGCAGAGGATATCCCTCCTCCCTGACAGGTAGGCGACACTGTCCGTCTGCACCGGATTGGCGCAGAAGAAAAGGGCCGCAGAGAATGCACACCAGGAACTCCCCACCAGCCGGAAGACAATCCCGAATACCAGAAGTGAGCTTGCCACATGAAACAGGATGTTCGAAAGATGGTACCCCACCGGATTTAATCCCCAGAAATAATAGTCAATGGCATACGAGATAAACCTCAGGGGCCGGTATGATACATTCCCCGTCGTTATCCCCAGGAGATAGGGTATGTTCTTTAAACTCGTAATAGTCGGATTCTCTAAAATCAGGGGTATATCATCAAAAACAAAATCGTTGAGGAAACTGTTGGCATAGATGAGGAAGGGAAGGAGGATCAGCACACCGAGGAAGAGAATCTGCCTGGTGCTTAAGCTCTTTCCCGGTAACTCTTTTTTCAAAGAAGGGTTTATTACTTTTCCCCTCTTCGCATCCTCATGAATGATCTTTTTCTTTTTCGGCTTCTTGCCCATAAAATCAGTTCCACGTTCAAGGGTTAGCGGGTTTAAGAGTTTAATTAAAAGATAATCACCCATGAGAAAGATATTATCAACATGATTTTCCCCTGTTTTAAATCCAGCAATCTTTCCTTTTCCATTGAATTTTTATATTTAGCTGATATCAATAAATTGGATAAAACATCTCAAATTTTATAGGCTGTCAAGAAAAATCGGATTGAAAACCGTGAAATTTTAGGAGATGTAAGAGACAAGTCTTTATGTCAGTCTGAAGGCAGTAAGAAACAGAATTTAGGAAACAGAATTTAGGAAACGAAACAATAGATTCTTGTTTCTGGATTCTGACTCCTGTATTCTGAATTCAACTTGGCTTCAAAGATTACTATTCTGTAGCCCTTCTCCTTTCTTCCAGTATATTCCTGTTGTGCTCAATGGCTGCTTTTCTCTCTTCCCTGCTCATAAAGGGGTTGATGCGGATGAGACCGTCTTCTCCGGGCGTGGGCGGCGGTTTGATCCCCTTCCTTGCATCTTCGATGACCTTCATGATCTCCCCTCTTTTCGCCTCCTTCTCCGCGCTCACCTGTTCTTTCCCTGCTTCAGGAGTAGCCGGCCGAGGTGCTGCCGTGGCGGCAATTTCGGTCTTTTCCCCTTTGGGGTGGTCTTTCCCTTCGTTCAGGACCAGGGTTACCTTTTCTCCATAGTAATCGAGTACCGCCTTCTTTTCCTCTACCTCCTGCAGTACATACTCGCCGATATAATCACCCGGGGTATAGATTTCCTTGTTTGCCATACCCTTGGCAGGCTGAGGCATGCGGATAATAGCTTTCTTTTGATCACCAATGATGATGGTCCCGAAAAGCTGGAGCTTGGGCCTTTCCTTTTTAGTACCCTTGTCCTTCTGTCCCAGGGCAGTTGCATCGTCCATAACCCAGTCCTTCCGGTCGGGACGGAACAGGTTTTTTTCCGAAATGAGGGAATTCGGATCAGGCGGTGATGGGGGCTGATGTATGGCCGGCACAGGCTTGCCAGGCTTGGTTGTAGGGCGCGCCAACCGCCCCGGCTCTGGCAAAGGCTCATCAATATCTTCGTCGTCGATGGGAACGGCACAGGATAAGGGTATAGGGGAAATAAAGGCATAGAAAATTATAAAGCTGAAAAGTAAAAGTCTCTGCATCATAATGTGTAACGTTCTACGGTTGCGCGGCTCGTTTCGTCTTACGTCATACGGTTACGTCTAACGCTTTACGTTTACCGAGACCAGATTCGCAACCGTAGAACGTATCCTTTATTACCTACTTAGACAAATTATACCGCTAAAAGGTTTAATTCGTCAAGAAATCCAACTATAAAAAAAGGCCCCCGCCCTTAGGGTGGACGGGAGCCTTTTTTGTGGTTATCGAACTACTGGTTACTATTCAGCAGGAGCTGGCAACACCACAAATGAGCCGGTTACCACTTCCTTCGTGTCATTACCGAGGTTGGTGGTTACGGTCACAACGCGGCTGCCTACCACCGCCTTCTTACCGATCTTAATCTTCAAGGTGATTGTATTTTCATCAACCACGGTCTTGTCACTTACGTCGATGTTCTTCCCGAACTTCACTTTGGTCTTACCCTGAACAAAGTGGGTTCTTTGACCGGTGATAGTGACGTTCTCAATCTTCTCTCCTGCTCTGCCTGAGAGAGGAAGGATGACGATTGTGGGCGCGAGGGTTACCCCGAATGTCCCTTCATAACACACCACCGGTGTGGTGGTTACAAGGACAGTCCTGGTACCGACAATTGCTGCATTGGCATCAATCGTGATCTCTACTTTAAGAGTGTTATTGGACTTATCCTTGATCTTGTTCACGGTGATACCTTCTCCGAAGTCAACCGTGATTTCATCCTTCGGAATATTCTTAAACGCGTCCTCAGGAGCGGTCAGGACAACCACCAGGGTCTGTCCCTGAGCGCTTTCAGCCGGTTCAACGGTCGTCAGGTCGAGGCAGATGGGTCCGCAGCAGGGATTGACAGTCACCGTTACTGAATCAGTAGCGCCGTTCGTAGTATCAGTTACTCTGACAATATCGGTTACTGATCTGCAGGGGTCTTGGTCATTCATACCTGCTTTGTACAGACCATCTGTTATGGTGCTCTCGATGGTAGTGATGATACTCCACTCATATACTATAGGTGTCTCGCATGCTGTGCCAGTAGAAGTGGCTGTGAACACTATCTCGTTGGTGCACTCCACAGTGCCTGGTTCAGCAGGCGAAATAGCAACATCGCACGCACCAATTACTCTGTTCTTTACGGTAACAACTGCTGAAGCAGAGGCAGTGCCGGCGGTAACAGTAACAGTATCTGTCACGTCAGCATCAGTCTCACCTGCATGGTAGAGACCGGTCTGGGTAATGGTACTTCCGATGGTGCTCACTACAGACCAGACAACTGGCGGGCAGGTTCCCGTTGTCGTGGAAGTAAAGGTATGGAGTGCCCCCTCATATATCTCAAGTGTTTGCGGCTCAATCGTTACTGTACAGGTTGAAGGTATTTCACAAGCCACTGCACCGTCTTCGCCGCAGTATGTCCCTGACGGTGAAAGATCGCCAATGGTGAGGGCGAGGCTCTCTGTCAGGTCGGCAAGCACAGTGAATTTGAAGGTGACGATGGTGCCTGAGGTGGCTCCGCCATCTTCAAAGGTAACGATGGGCTGAACCTTGCCAGCAGCATTGATATCAGGGGTGCTCGCTACTAACAAACTCGCTTCCATATTACCCGAGGTCTTGCCTGTATACTGTAACTTGGTGTTGTCAAAAGATACAGAGAAAGAACAGTCAAGTCTTCCCGCCGTATCATCGATCGTGACCGGGATTTCTACCAGATCCTCGGCATAACAGGCAGTGTCATCCCCTACAGTAATGGTAGGACCGATACAGACAACAGTATTAATTGTCACTGAACCGCTGACTCCTGTGTAGGTGCCTGTTGGGGCGATATCCCCGATGGTCAGAAGGGTTGCCCCTGCTGTGGCACCAGTTTTAATATTGAATTTGAAACTGACAATGGTGCCTGAGGTAGCGCCTCCCTCTTCAAAGGTAACGATGGGCTGAACCTTGCCAGCAGCATTGATATCAGGGGTGCTCGCTACTAACAAACTCGCTTCCATATTACCTGAGGTCTTGCCTGCATATTCCAGCTTGGTATTATCGAAGGATACAGAGAAGGAGCAGTCGAGCCTCCCTGCTGTACTATCGATGGTGATCGGGATACTCACCTGAGCTCCCACATCACCGCTGGCTGACCCCACGGTTATGGTTGCTGCCTGCGATGCCACTGACATGCCCATAACCAGCATGATCATTAAAACCAACTGCATCAATTTTTTTATCATATTCTTTTCTCCTCCTTTTTAGCGTTCAGCGTTCAGCGTTCAGCGTCACTTAATTAATTAAATAAAGCTGACTGCTGATAGCTGATAGCTGACAGCTTTTACCTGACCATGATCTTGCCGCTTACCGCATTATAAACACCGGCAGGTGTTGGCACGGTCAGGGTCAGAGGGACATCTCCCTTTGCACCTTCCCGGACGGCAAACTTCAGATACATAATCGTCCCGCCTTTGGCTTCGCCCATGAAAGAGATGATCGGGTTGTACTTTCCCCGCTTATTGATATCGGCGAGCTTTGGCCCCATAATTCCTGCCCCCATATTCCCGTTTTCCCTTCCTAAAAACTTTAATTTATTACTATCAAAGACAACGGAGATGTTACATGAGGTCTGGCCAGCCATATCATCAATATTCACCGGTACCAGTATGGTCTCCCCTGGCGAGCCGCTCACACTTCCCACTGCAATGGATGCTGCCTCGGAAACCGAGACAACCCCGCAGAGAAGCGCCAGGAACAGGATCACTTTTAAACATTTCAGCATTTTTTATTACCTTTAAATGAGTAAAAGGATGAGAGAGGAATTCTCCCTCTCTCACCTTTAGATTTAACTCTCAAACATCCAACTGCTTATGGAGCGGCGACGTACTCGTTATAGCACGCTATAACGTCCGCCCATTCTGCTGTACCAGCTACATAAGCATTATACTTTGTGATGACATCAGTCCATTCTAAGCATCCGGTTGGAGAGCAGTCAACCGGTGTCATGGCAGCCGGGGTAAGCGTTCCTCCGCTAACCTCCTTCACAGTAACTGATACGGTTTCAGTATTTACCGTACCATCAGTCGCTGTAAAGGTAATCGTCCCCAGATTGCCGGCACCCGTAGAACCGCACGCCGTACAACCGGCAGCAAGAATCCTGACTCCACCTGTGACTGCTTGAGCCTGAAAAACCGTCCAGCTTGCTGCAATGGATCCGGTCTTGGAAACATCAGCAGTCGTTGTGGTCAGGCCAGTACCGGTAACTGTGATGTCGTAACCGATAATACCGGTGACATCACTCACGCTTAACGTAACGTCAACTTTATCTTGACCGTTACAGGTACCGACTGGCGTCAGGGTTGCTGCACTCGCCATCCCGGTTACAAGCAAGATGCTCAAAAGGATGATGGGCATCAGCGACTTCATTTTTCTCATTTTAAAACCTCCTTCTCTTGTTATTGACTCAATCCCTTTTTTTTTAATGGAGGGGCGTTTGATACGCCCCTCCATCACTCAATTATTCAAGAATCTTGTCAATAACCGGAGTCAGGTCGCCAAGACCAACTGAACCATCCATATTGACATCCTGCACCATAACTGGTGACTCTACTGTGCAGATACCGCTTGCGACCTTGATAATAACATCGGCCGTTTCGGTGCCTTTGGTCACTCTCACGATGCCTACACCATCCTCAGTGGAGGTGTAAACGCCGCCGGCAGTCACAGCACCTACGCCATCTTTAATGGCAAAGGTTGCGCCGGTCCCACCGCTGATGGTCACAGAAGTGCCTGAACCAGTTGTGGTTACTGCAACCGCATCAGTAGTGATCTTGACTGTAGTTGTTCCACTGCAGCCGTTGGCATCAGTTGCCTTGATCGTCTCAGTCTCTACGGTTGAGCCACTTACCGAAGGTGCAAGGTAGTCACCGGATACTGGATCAATCGCTGCACCGGTTGCGGTAGCTGTTGTCAGTTCATACACATAGGGCAGTACACCACCTGATGCGGAAACGGAGATCTTCTCGCCGTTGACAGCAGACTTGGTGGCACTCACGGTAAGGACGCACTGCGCGGATACGGTGATGGTCACGTCGTCTGTCCTGCCTGAGCATGCATCGGTGACCGTGACTACGATTGTGGTGGCTACAGTGGATCCGGGACCAGCAGTTACTGTCCATGGACCGGAACCGCTGATGGTGGCTCCGCCGGAGGTGTCAGTGGTTATCGCCGCAGTGATCGGTCCCACTGCGCCGGTTGCGCTCACCGTGGAGGTTCCACCCGGAGCTACGGTCGCCGGAGTAGCTGTTGCTACCGGGTCGCCGCAGACTGTGAATGTAGATGTCCTCGTGGCAACGTTGGCGGCCAGGTCAGTTGCCTGGACAACAACGGTGTAGTCGGTGCCATTCGCCAGTGCGGTGTCTGCAGTGAAGATGCTCTGCACGGCAGAAGCATTGTTCGTGATAACACCGCTCTGCGGCACAACACCTTTCAGCACCTGGGTCACCTTGGTCTTAGTGGTGGTCATATCATTGCTGATATCCACCGCTGCAGAACCAGCCGCATCGGTCATGGTGGCGGTGACTGTCTTGTTGTCTGCACCTACAGTAACACCCAAAATGGTCGGCGCTACCGTATCAGCAGCAGGTGCGGTGTAGGTAGCTTTGTCCACACCGATGACACCTGTGTCCGGAACGATATTGAAGGTCAGATCCTGAATACCGCTCGGCGCTGCTAGTGAATTCACATCAATCGTTACTGTCGAACCAGGTGTGACCGCAGCAAACTGTAGCACTACCTGATTGGGTGATCTGAATATAGCAGCAGTTGGGGTAACGCTGGTATTCACTTTGTAGTTTCCCGTTGTCGTAATCGCTAAGTTGGAGGTGGCATAATGCATCTCCTTGCTGAAGGTAAGGAGAGCTGCCGTTGTACCGGCACCCACCGCGCTGGTTAATGTCGGAGCAGTGTTGTCAACGGTCAGGCTCTCGCTCGACTCGGTGTACTGGACCGAATCCATGGTACCTTGAGCCTTCACACTCGTTGTGCCGGTAGGAATCGGGTTAGGAGCTTGTATCGTGCCTCTGTATTGACCGATGCCGTACTCGCTGAAGGTACCGGCAAAATTTGTTAAGGTAACACCCGTCGTGCCATTGACCAGCCGTGCCTTGACACTGGATACAAGACCGGTTGGACCTTCAACCGTTACGCTTACCGTATCGCTGTTGCTGATAATCATTGAACCGGCAGCAGCGCTTGTGATACCCAGACCGGTGATGCTCGTCTTGGTGCTTGCAGTCCCCTGGGTAGTGAATGCAGAGGAAGCGGTAGTCAATGCCTCGTTCCCTGCCAGATCTTTGATGGTAGTCGTAGCTGCTATCTTGTTATTGGTAGCATTATTCAGCAAGTTCGTGGTCAGGGTGAATGTCTTCTTGTCGCTCCCGAGCTGGACTGAAACAATGTTCGCACCGTCCGCACCGCCTAATGAGTTATCTCCGTCAAGCTTGAACCCGGTCGGCACTACGGTGGTGGAATCAATATCTTCGCTGAACAGACCGACCATGCTGTATCTGCTTGGAGAAGTGGGGGTACCGGTGATCACAGGCTGTTTCCGGTCAATGATCAGGTCACCTGACGTAGAAGAGGTGCTGCTGAGGAAATTATCCAGGCTGGCCTGGACGGTTCCTGTGATGACGGTATTGGCGGTAGCACAGAGCGAGTTATTACTCAGGGTAGCGGTTACTACTGTGCTTCCGCCTGAAGGCATGAGCATAGTACCAACACCTAGACCATCGTCGCTCTTTACTGATGCGTCTGTGCCTGTGGCTGTCCAGGTGATACCTGTGGTCGCAACTGTGCCGTTGGGAACTCTCACCTTCACCACAGAACTGGCCGTGGCAGTCACCGTTGCTGTGAACGTACTCACGTTGTTCCAGGCGGCATCTGCAGTAGCAGCATCACCTGTATACTTCGGTGCATTACCGATCACGACACTGGTAATGATGGGGTTAGCCGGGTTGATCGGAACGGCGGGTGAAGTAGCCGGACCGTTGATTGCGCCGAGGGCGTTGGTAATTTTCTTACCGGACGGATCCTGGAAAGCAATATTGTTGCCGGTATAAATTGTCCCAGTAATACCGGTGATATGCAACAAAGCTTTATTTGTTGCATCCAGGGCGCTGGTACCGCTTACGGTGGTGATTGCGGTGGCTGTACCGTTACCGGTAGTGATTAAGAACACCGGAGTTCCATCTGTCGTGTCATCAGCCGCATTTGCACCGAGGGCAGTGCTGGTTGCGAGGACGTTCGTGCTGAAGAGGACATCAGCCGCAGTGCCGGATACCAGCGTGGCACTGACGATCGCGGGCGGCTCCAGGATGGAGATGCTGCCAATGCTCTGAGCAAGCGGAGAAGTAGTACCGCCATTGGTCGTGACGGTGAATGTCTGCCCTGCCACATTCAGAGTACCGGCAGAGGCTGTCGCAGCCGTAGGCAGTACAGCAAACTCCGTTACGCTCCCGCTTCCTGCAAACTTTATCGTCCCGGTCGCTGAACTGGTTACATTCAGCTTTATCTCGGTACCGTCAGTTTTATAACCGCTTACATATCCTGTGCCGGTAAAGACAGAGACCGTGAACCCTGTACAGGTAACGTTGGAGTTAATATTGATCGCTACGTTGTTTGTATCAAACCGTAGCCCTGCAGGGCAGGCAATGGATACCGTGCTCCCCGATACCATATCAGCCGCTGCACCGCTGATAGTTATGTCACCACCCAGCGATACTGATTGGGTAGCATTGTTGGCGATGGTTATCGTCCCGGAGTAGGCGATGACAGCTGCTGCCTTCGCCGTGGAACTCAAACCAAAAAGGAGCATAATTGCCAACATCATTATGCCCACAAAATTCTTATTTTTCACTTTCATCCTTTTCTCCTTTCAAGATTGCGGTTTCAAAGTCAACCAGTTTCATGGAAGAAACCTTTAACCTTTCCACCTGTCAACTTGAACCTTCAAAAAGCGCTGTTGAAATTACTTCTAAAAACAACTCACAATTTCCTTTCCCCTTTTCTTTTAGCAACCATCACCTCCCTTTTTAATTTGGTGTTTTTTAAATAACTCATAAAAACTAAGATGCTAAACATGCCATGTGACCAATTATTTTTATCTGTGTCCCCGGTCCCTTCCATCACCTCCTTATCCTTATTTAATGTGAAAGATGTTTTTTTATCTTACCTTTCTTTGTAGAACCCACCTGCTATTCTAATCTCATTTATACCTAAACCAACAAATGCTTGTCAAGCATTTATTTCAGAGAAAATTCATTCTCATTGGTGTCAGTAACTAATTAATGATATAATGCTTTTTACCATCACGACTAAAAACCTGTTTGATTCCCCAATTCTGCTCAATTAATATCTACTATAAAAATCTTTGTCAAGATAAAAGTTACTGTGTTCCCGTTAATTCCTTTATCACATTATAAGCCTCTATACGATATTTCTCTCCCCCCTTCCCTGAAGCAACGAACTTTTTATAACATTCAACAGCCCTTGTTCTGTCACCGAGCGCCCGGTAAACCTCCCCCAGGTTAAAATAGGAGAGGACAAAATCCGGGTCAAGCGAAAGGACCCTCTCATATTCTGAAATTGCTTCCCTGAACATTTTCCGGTCATACAGGGTGGCAGCGAGGTTAAAATGCGCGGAGACAAATTTAGGATTAATCATAATTGCCTGGGTAAAACAGGGGGCTGCCTTCTCTATGAGACCTTTACGATAGAAGATGGTTCCCAAATTAAAATATGCTTCGGCATAATCTGGCTTTACATTTATGACAAACTCAAATTCTCTTGCAGCCAGATCTAACTTTCCCTCATCCATGAACACCACACCCAGGTTGTTATAGGCATCGTGAAGGTTTGGCTTTAGCGCCTTGGCCTTCCTAAGCTCTTCTTCAGCGAGTGAAAGATTGCCTTCTTCCCGGTATATCGCACCTAAGTTGTTATGAGCTTCGGCGTTGAAGGAATTCAACTCTACTGCCTTCTCATAATAACGCTTAGCCATAAGGTAGTCCCCTTTAACCTTATAGATCGAACCGAGATGATTGTAAGGATCGGAATACCCCGGATTCAGGCGAATTGCCTTGTTGAGATGGATGAGGGCATCATCTAAAGATCTGGCAAAGAAATAGGCACGACCCAGGTTTGATAACGCCCGGGGCTTCTTCTCCGACTTTGAAACACAGTCTTTCCAAAGCGTGACTTCATTCTTCCACACCGCATTGCGAAAGAAGGATAATAATAAAAAGGCGAGAGATATGATTACTGTAGGGGCGAACCGTCGGCTCGCCCCTACATAGTTTCTTTTTAAAAAATATTCCGCACTCTGCATTCCGGACTCCGATTACTGCCCTTTACCCATATAATATATATTAATTAAAGAGAAGGCTGCTGTGATTTGCGTCACACTCATGCTTTTTTAATTTATTGATACGTAATAGTGCCTGCTCATGAGTTTGCTTCGGCTCCGCCTCGCAATGACTACCTTTTCTTCACCTCTGTTTTCTTACAAGGTGTCTGTCATTCCTTGCTCGTCATTGTGAGCACGCCTCCGGCGTGCGTGGCAATCTCAGAGTTTGCTTCGTCGTTTCACTCCTCGCAATGACTACCTTTTCTTCACCTCTGTTTTCTTACAAGGTGTCTGTCATTCCTTGCTCGTCATTGCGAGCACGCTCCGGCGTGCGTGGCAATCTCAGAGTTTGCTTCGTCGTTTCACTCCTCGCAATGACTACCTTTTCTTCACCTCTGTTTTCTTACAAGGCGTCTGTCATTCCTTGCTCGTCATTGCGAGCACGCTCCGGCGTGCGTGGCAATCTCAGAGTTTGCTTCGTCGTTTCACTCCTCGCAATGACAATTCAAATTATTTCATCTCTTCCATCGCCTGTTTCGCCTGCGTGATGTAGGCTGCATCACCCTTCCAGGTATTAATGAACTTCTGGTAGCTCTCCATCGCTTCTTTTTTTCTTCCCAGCGCCCTGTACGTATTCCCCATGTTAAAATATGCCTCAACCCGCATTGGATCAGCCTTGATGGCCTTATGGTATTGGGCCAGGGCAAGATTCAATTGACCTGCCGCTCTATAGGCAGCTCCTAAATTAATATATGCGTCTGCATAGTCCGGCTTCTTCTGAACCGCCCTTTTGAAAGAAGCAAGAGCACGGTCGAGCTCATTCTTTCTCAGGTAAACATTTCCCTTCCCATTTTCCGCTTCAGCGCAATCCGGCTTCACCGAGAAGGTCTTCTCATACATAGACATTGCGTCATCAAAAAGCCCTTGGTCAAAATAGAGGTTTCCCAGATTGAAGTATGCCTGATAGTATTGGGGATCCAGACGGATTGTTTCCCGGTAATGATGCATTGCATCCCTGAATTGCCGGAGATCTCTATAGACAATGGCGAGATAAAAATGGGCTTCTGCAGAAGCGGGCCTGAGAGAAACCGCTCTCACAAAGCACTCCTGTGCCTGGACAAACATTCCTCTCTCCCGCCAGATCTTTCCCAGGTTCATGCAGGCATCATAATAGTCCGGATTGAACCTGATAGATTCCCGGTATTCACGTATTGCTTCTTCTAAGAGACCTTCTTTTGCATACGCAGTACCGAGGTTGTTGTGCACCTGCCACAGAGCAGGATTTATTTTTAATGCGCCCAGGTAGTACTCAATCCCCTTTTTGATATTCCCCCTGTCAATGGAGAGATTTCCCAAATTATATAAAATTTTTGGATGGTCAGGCTTGACCTTCAGAGCCTTCAAGTAATAGTACTCAGCCTGATCCAGATCTCCCTTCCTGTGAAAGAGCATCCCCGTATTGTTATGAATCTCAGCCAGGTCATAGGCACTCGACAACTTCAGAAAATACGAGAGGGCAGCGTCCACCCTCCCCTCTTTCTCATATTCCGATTCGCTCAGATTGACCAGCCCCCGGAGCTTCCAGGGCGACTTTCTCGACACGTCAAGCCAGATGGTGAAATCATCCTTCCAGGTGAGGTTGCGGAGGAAAGCGAGGAGAGAGAATAAAATGATGAAAAAACCTAACCAGAATTCAGGAGTCAGGAACCAGGAGCCAGAAGAAATGCGGATTGCGGAGTGCGGAATGTGGAATTCGGGTTTCGGGTTTCGGGTTTCGGGTTTCGGGTTGCTGATAGCTGACCGCTGATAGCTCATTGCTCTGTGCTTTTCGCTCCGTGCTCAGGGCAAACACGCAGGTTCGCCCCTACATAATCCGCCTGCGGCGGACGCCTTGCGGGTAGGTCTTTTATTCACTACAATGGGCGTATCGCAATACGCCCCTACTCGGCGTTCATTACCATCTCCAGGTTGTTCCTTGCCTGCACGTTATCCGGATCATACCTGAGGGCCTGCTCGTAACTCTTCCTGGCATCATCGGTACGATTGAGCAGGAGGCAGGCACTGCCCAGGTTGTTCCAGGCCTGGGAGAACCGCGGATTGAGCTTGAGCACTGCCTGGTAGGCAGAAATGGCCTTCTGATACTCCTTCGCAGCTACGTACAGATTGCCCAGATTGTACTCCGCTTCCCAGTAATCTGGTTTCAGCCGGAAAGCCTGCTCATATTCACGAATGGCTTCGCTGATCAGGCCCATCTTGTAGAGGGCTGATCCGAGATTGAAATGGGCATCAGGAAAATCAGGGTTGATCCTGATGGACTCCTCAATAGACCTGACTGCTTCCTGATACGCCCCTTTCATCTGATAGGCCACGCCCAGGTTGTGGAGGGCTTCCGCAAAGTCGGGCTTGATTCTGAGTGCGGAGGTGCACGCCTCAATCGCCAGGTCTGCGTTCCCTTTCCGGATGTAGGCAAGGCTCATATTGAGGTAAGCGCCATAATAACGGGGCATCAGAGCAAGGGCCTTCCGGCATTCCTCGATTGCCCGGTCATACTCGCCCCGCACGATATAGGCCCTCGAGAGGTTAACGCGGCTGTTCACCCTGGACGGGTCAAGGAATAATGCATTCTGGAAACGGAGAAAAGCATCATTATAGAATCCTTTCAGAAAATACGATAATCCCAGCATGTTTTGTGCACGTGCCTTCCGCGGCGACTTTTTCGCCACATCGTACCAGAGGGCAGTATCATTCTCCCAGATCGAATTTCTGACAGAACCCAAAGGCAACAGGAAACAGACTATCAGGAAAACCAAAAAAAGGTATTTCATAGGAAAAATTACCGATTGTAATCTTACTCTTTACCCTTGAACTCTTTATCCTTTAACTGTTCTTCTGTCTCCTCGATTAACCACCTGAGCATTCCGGCCTGAGGATGATTGGGTGCAACCATTAAGGCATAGTTTAAGTAAAAGCGGGCACTCTTATAATCTTTAAATACATAGTAGTAGATCAGGCCGAGATTTGCATGGGCATCAACAAAATCAGGCTTGATCTCAAGCGCCCTCTTAAACTCCACTAAGGCTTGATTATAAAACCCCTTCTTCCAGTAGCTTACTCCGAGGTTGTTGTGGGCATATTCTAAGTCATCTTTTACCTTCAGTGCCTTTTCAATCCAGATTATGGCATTGTCCCACTGCTCCTTACGCTGATAGGCAGTACCGAGGTTGTAGTAGTAATCTGGATCACGTTTCAGTGCTGATGCTTTTTTAAAGTAATCTATGGCCTGGTCAACTACACCCTTCTTTAAGTAGATATTCCCCAGATTGTTTAAGGCATCCGGATAAGTCGGCCAGAGGGTTAGCGCCTTGCGGTAGAGAGATCCAGATTGATCCAAATCGCCTCTGTCCTCCAGAACCACACCTAAATTATTATAGGCTAAGGGGGACCTGGGATCTAACGTCAAAGAACTCTGGTAATAGAAAATGGCCTTCTCAGGATCGTTTTCCTTCTTCAGGCTGTCTGCATAAATACGATAGGCCCTGGCCTTGCGGGGTGAGTTTTCCACGCAGTCCTTCCATAGGTTCACATCACTCCTCCAGACGACATTGCGAGAAAAGGTGGTAAGGGCGTAGGGGAGAAGAAATAAACTCAATATTAAGAAGCGAAGCATAAATCAACCAAATTTGAAATTCAAATACCTAAATCCCAAACAAGCACAAAATTCAAATGCTCAAAAACACTTTTGACAAAATGGGCGAGGTTTTATAATTTGGATTTTGGCCATTTGATATTCGTTTAGAATTTAGGGTTTGGTATTTAGGATTTCCCAACCATATTCTTTGTTCAGGGCGAACCACACAGGTTCGCCCCTACTTTTCTATCTCCTTGATCATCCCCCGGATCGTTTCTGCCTGGGGAAGGTGGGGAGCAAGTTCGAGGGACCTCTTGAGGTGGGAGAGGGCCTTCAGGTCATCCTTCACCACGTCGTGATAGAGGATCCCGAGGTTTGCGTGGGCTTCCACATGGTCAGGGTTTATCTCGAGCGCCCTCTTGAATTCCGCGATCGCCCGCTCCGGAGAATCCTTGAGGTAATAAATGATCCCCAGGTTCGTGTGGGCGTAGGGGAGATCATCCTTGAGGGCAAGGGCCTTCTGAATCCAGGTCATGGCTTCATTCAGGTTCTCTTTTCCGAGGTAGGCGGTGCCCAGGTTGTAGTAGTACTCCGGATTCACCTGGATCTGTGCAGCCATCTTGAAGTAGCGGATGGCCTCATCCAGATTTTTCCTCTTCATGGCAATGTTGCCTATGTTATTGAACGGGTCAGGATAATCTGGTTTAAGCGCATTCGCCTTCCGGTAGAGCTCGAGGGCCCTGTCCAGAAAACCCAGGTCTTCATACACCACCCCCAGGTTGTTCACGGTAAGGGGTGAAGCGGGCTGAAGTGCGTATGACCTTTCATAGTAGATCTTTGCTTCATTCAGCCTCTTCTCCTTGCGGAGCGTATCTGCATAGACCCGGTATCCCCTCGCCTTGGTCGTCGTCTTGGTGAGGGTATCTCCCCAGAGCGAGAGCTCATCCAACCAGATACCGTTGCGGAGGAAGGCGAGGACCGATAACAGAGTCGCGGTCATGGTGAGAGCGAGGAGACGCAACATGATTAATACGGAGTGCGGAATATTCATTTTTTATCGCTGAAAGCTGATCACTGACTGCTCATCGCTCTTTGCTCAATGCTCCGCCTTCCCCGAGCGAATGAACCTTCGTGAGAAACTCTCCCCCGCCTCCTGGAGAAAAACAGCCATAATCATCACGAATCCCACGCTCGGGAGATAAACCCGGTGTTCAAAGATTACGTCACGGATGGGGATGATGCTCGATTCAACTGAGAGGGTTATAAAAAACCAGAGTATGGCAAAGGAGATGAGGCGGCGCTTTTTAAAAAAGAGATAGATGGCCACGATGAACAGGGCAAGGAGAAACATAAAGGAAAGAAAAGTCGGGAACTGAAAAAGTTTCCGGGCAATAGGATAATCATAATCAAGGTTTTGATTCATGGGCAGAAACAGGAGACGGATGTAGGTAACGATCACGTTAAACTGCGTCAGGAGGTAATCTCCCCGCGAGATGAGCGGAGTTTCCTGAACCTGTTCCCTGATCTCACCGATTATGTCTCCGATGGGCTTGTCTACCCCCGAGAGCTTTAAGGCATTGCTTGGGATGATTGCAAGCATGAGGATAAATGGTAAAAGATACGGGATTCTTTTTCTCCATGCGTTCAAGCTGGGGTCAATGAAGCAAAATTCATAGAGAACTATAATAACCGGCAAGGTGAAGGTAATCTCCTTCGTATGCATGGCAAGATAGGCAGAAAATAAGGAAAGGAGATAACAGGTACAGTGCAGAGGAGAAAAAAAGCTCTTTCCCTGAAGGAAAGTTAATCGAGCCTTCACGAAGAGGAGAAGAGAGAGGAGATAAAAGAGTGTAGCAAGTGAGGCAAACCTTTGGGCAATGTACGTAACTGCCTGGGTTTGAATGGGGTGCGAGACGAAGATGAGGCCAGATGCGAGGGCTAAAAAACGTGCATGATTTGCAAGTCTGCTCTTAACCATTGCTGGCGTTTTCAGGGTGAGCATGACCAGGGAATAAACGAACAAAGCATTTACAATATGAATGAAAATATTGACCACGTGGTAGCCTGTAACGTTTAACTTATTAAAATGATAATTTAAAGCAAAAGTAAAGAAGCCAACACTGCGATTTGCTGAAATAATAGAATTAAAACTTCCCCTGAGGTCACGCAGTCCCCAGTTCTCTGTGATAACAACCGAATCATCGAAATGCCAGGAAGCGTTGAGGGTATTTGAATACACTATGGCACCGAGGATGATAATCGAGAAAACAGAGAGAAGAGTCCAGAGCCATTCCCTGCCTGCCTCAACTCTGATTTCCTTCCTGCTCTCTGCCTCAGCAATCCGTGCAACCTGCCTGTGCTCTGCCTTCGTCCTCTTCAGGCCCATGGTTTTCAACGCCTTCTGGATCGTATCGCTATCCGTCTGCCATTCCCTGGCAAGCTCCTCATCGGATTTAAGCTGGTAGCTCTCCCTCAGATGCTTCATCTGCTTCTTGCTCAGTCGTTTTTCCATGTATGCTCCTTCTCTTCTATATAGCTGTCAGCTTTCAGCGGTCAGCGCTCAGCTTTATTTATTATTATATAGTATAGCTGTCAGCTATCAGCCATTGAAAAGCTGTCAGCTATCAGCCTTAATTGAATTATGTAGGGGCAGGTTTTTAACCTGCCCTGCTAAACGCTTTCATTCACTTGCTTCTTTCTCCTTTTCCTCTTCCACCTTTTCAACCCTCTCTTTAAGCAGGGCGTTCTCCTGAGTAAGGTTTTTAACCTGATCCGTCAGCCTGGAAATCTTCGTGGAAAACTGGACAGCAATCAGGAACAGGAAGACCAGGCCCAGGAAGAAAAGCGTTGAGGTGGGGAGGGCTGCCCCGACGAAGTGCGTTACGTATATGAGCAGGTCATGCCAGCTTGCCAGGATCAGGATGATGACGCCGGTGAGCAGCCACAGCCAGGAGTATTCCTCCCTGAGCTTCCGCCTGCGCACAAGCTCAACAATAAATATCATGAGTGCAATGCTGATCAGGATGACGAAGATCTTCTGGCGGATAGGCATATTTTTAAAAGTTATACGTTAATCGGTTGCGCTGCTCGTTTCGTCTATCGTTAATCGGTTGCGTGGACCCATAACCCTCTACGTCTACCGATACCAGCTGCGTAACCCCAACCGTTTTACTCAACCTGCTATTCGTTTCTCGTTATACGGTTGCGCTGCTCGTTTCGTCTATCGTTAATCGGTTGCGTGGACTCCTTGCGTTCATTGAACTTAGTCCAGGCTACAGATAAATTGTACAACTGTCTGCTCGTTTTA
>Ga0315274_10004914_pt1 | contig 19622 bp, 16 predicted proteins | sample YL17G02_20_MG_FD_203700 | JGI IMG/M metagenome (GOLD analysis project Ga0315274, IMG submission 203700) | Sediment microbial communities from Yellowstone Lake, YNP, Wyoming, USA - YL17G02_20 | ecosystem: Environmental > Aquatic > Freshwater > Lake > Sediment | place: USA: Wyoming | collected... | reverse complement strand
ACGAGAGGATAATGCTCACGCAATATCTGGACAACATAGTCGGCGACTTCTTCCAGGGCGTAAATACCGGCTCGGTTACGATAATCAGCACCATATTTGTTATCTGGGCGGCTCTGGCGCTGCTTTCAACCATTGAAAGGGCGTTCAATAACATCTGGCACGTCCCCATAGGTAGAAATCTTCTGCACCGGATTATAAATTACTGGGCCGTTCTGACTCTGGGGCCTTTGCTTCTGGGCGTTGGAATCTACCTGATCACTCAATACACGGCTGCGGTGCAGATTCGCAAGACCATTTTGTCGGGAGTCGGCCCTGCTTTGTTATCTTATTTGGTCTCGACCGCAGGCTTTTTTCTGCTGTATTTCGTTCTGCCCAATACCAAGGTTCAGGCAAGAGCCGCCATTTCCGGCGCAGCGGTGGCCGCTCTGGTCTGGGCGATTGCCAAATGGGGCTTTGGCTTATACATTACGGAGTTTGTTCCCTACGGCAAGGTCTACGGTGTGTTAGGACTTGTGCCGCTGAGCATATTGTGGATTTTTATTAGCTGGCTTATCGTTTTATTTGGCTTGCAGCTGACCTTCACCACCCAGCACTTAAAGAGCCTGGACGCTGCGGAGATTACCACCGCCAGGAGGACTGAGCGATGTTTTATAGCCAGCGATCTGACGGTTATCAATATTGTCAGGGAAATTGCCGCAGCTTTCGAGCAAAATAGAGCCCCCGTTGCAGCGGAAATTATCTGCAGCAAGCTGAATATGCCCGCCGAGTTCGGCGAAAAAATACTGAACCATCTTGTGGCGCAGGGCCTGCTGGCAAAAACCAGCGACCCAATTGTCGGCTTTCTGCCGGTAACCGACCCGGAAAACGTCAAGCTGTCGCAAATTGCCAAAGCCGTCGCCGACGCCAGCTTTGGTCAGCCGTTGCGCGAAGCCGGCAAGCCTTTAGAGCAAATAGTTCATCAGCAGAATGAGCTGCTCGGACGATATAACCTTAAGCAAATTCTGGCTGACGAGGCACACCTCGAAAGAAGATAGGAGGCGTACTCTTCACCTTGACGACGCATGTTATTGCGAGCGAAGCAAAGCAATCTCACTTTGTTAGGAATTCTTAGTTCTTCTCTGCGGCAGCGACTATGGGCTTGCTTATGTCCTCCTGCACCCGGCCGATTTCATAGTGGCAATCAACCCATAGCGCCGGTGAAATCGGCTTCGGTCTGCCTTGCGCATCCTTCGGGACCCGCACGTCAGCCAGGGGCGTCGCAGTCAGCTTTACCTCAATAGTGCCTCCTTCTTCGGGAATCGTGAACGTCTGCGGCTCGCCGAGCTCGTATGTCCCTTGCTCGCAACGCAGCTTAAAAGTCATCTTTGCCGGGCTGCTCAAAGCGGGCGCCGACAGCTTGTAAGAAACCGTGAATGGCTCATTCTTTTTGGGCTTAGCCGGCACCGTTTTCGTCAAGGCAGAGTGTAAAACCTGGTGAAACCGAATCGTTTCCATAGGAGCTGCCGTCCAGAGATACTGTTTGTTTGGCCGGCCATTGTTTTTGGTTATCTCGAGGTGGTCGATTATGCTGCCGTTGACGTCTATCGTGTCCATAGTCAGTTTATTGCCCTTGATATGGAACAGGCAGAAATGGTGTATTTGCTTGGCGGACGCGTGGTAAAGGGCCGGCTCAATCTCATATAGTGGCGCACCGCCGCCGCCGGCTGTAATATAGGTGACGTGACTTCCGTTGGTTCCTACTGGCGGGGCGACCGGCAAGAAGCGCTCGTACTGGTGTGAGTGACCTGTGATGACAAAATCTACGCCCGCTTTTGCCAGGCTCGGCAGGGCGTCCGGGTAGCCCCAGTCTGACCAGTGCCCGCCGAAGTTCAGGCTCGGCACGTGGTAGCTCACGAATTTCCACTGCGCCCGGCTGCTTGCGGCATCGGCGGCAATCAGCCGCAGCAGCTCTTTGCTTTTGGCGTCTTTTGAGACGTTGTCGAGGCACAGATAATGCACCGGACCATAGTTGAAGCTGAAGCTGTTGCCCTGCCCCGGCGGAATGAGCAGTTTTTCAAAGTTGCCGCCGCTTCCCTCGTGATTGCCTTTGGCGATGTAAAAGGCGATAGTTTCTGCCAGCCCTTTTACGGGCGCAAAAAACTGAGTACCCCATTGCTCGTACTGGTCGCCTCTCGATGCCAAATCCCCGGTGTGCACCACAAAGTCAACATTCCTGGTTTTCATTAGCTCTATTAATTTGCGATGAATATCGGGATTGGTGCGACTGTCGCCGTAGACGACGAATGTCACTTCATTGCTGTCGGAGGGGGCGGTATGAAACTCGTAGGTTTTGCTTTGCAGTCCTGCCCCATCTACACGGTAGCTGTAAACCTGGGCCGGCTCCAGCTCTTCGAGCCAAACCTTATGAATGAAAGCGGTTTTTTGGATGGTTTGTCCCTTAGGTGTTGTGGCTTTGTATTGCACTTTTTTGGATGTGCTGTCAACGCACTTTCGCAGCGTTGGACTTTTGCCGTAGCATAATTTTCCCTGCCCCTCCGCGTCCGTCTCCCACATTATGGCGGCTCGGTCGGCTGATACGCTAAGCAGCACCGGCCCTTTTGTTATTCCGGAACAGCCGCCCGCCGTCACAAGCACGATCGCTAAGGCGGCAAAAAGAACAAGCAGCGGTGACGCCATAGACTTTACAGTTACCTGTGATTGTTTTTGAGGTGCGTTAGTCCTCATAAAAATCTTGCCTTTCCATAAAGCCCGAGTGTGATCTTACGTCGCGACTGTTCTAATCAGACTGCTGCCGGCAGTATATATGAAAAATACGCCGAACCCGAATATCGCCAGTGAGCAGACCAGTAATACCACCTGCTGGACGCGCGGACCCAGCAGCAATGAGCCTTTGAAACTTGCCCAGGACAGAATTTGCAGCCAGACAAGGTCTACCGACCAATGACCCAGGGCAAACAGTGCGAAGGCCCAGACTCCCCATTTGGCGGCCTGTGTGGCTAGTGCCAAACCCACCGTCGCCCACCAGAGCAGGAAATATGGGTTAGTGGCGGATAGTATAATGCCGGCCAGAATGGGTTTGCCCGCAAGGGCCTTGGGCTGGGCGTCGGCTCTGGCTTTCACGCTGAGCAATGCCTGCATTGCCATCAATATTAGAAAAACACCGCCGGCCAAGCCGATCGCAATCTGGACTTTTGGCAGCCTGAAATATTTTCCCATGCCCAGTATAATCACCACCATCAGGGGAAATTCGATAATGCCGTGGCCGATGGCGATAAGCGGCCCGGCGTATCGTGACCGTGCACCCATCGCAATGGCGGTCGCGGTGACGGGCCCGGGCTGCATCGCGCCGGAGCAGGAGATAATCAGTACCTGAGCTAAGAAAAACAGCAGGCTCATTGAGTCACCGATTTACTCACCAATAATTTTGACGAGAACTCGTTTTCGCCTTTTGCCGTCGAATTCGCCGTAGAATATCTGCTCCCACGGCCCGAAATCGAGATTACCTTCGGTCACGGCCACCACTACTTCTCTGCCCATCACGCTGCGCTTTAGATGCGCGTCGGCGTTGTCCTCAGAGCCGTTGTGCTGATACTGTGAGTAAGGCTTTTCCGGCGCCAATTTCTCCAGCCAGACCTCGAAGTCGTGATGCAGCCCCGGTTCATCGTCGTTGATGAAAACGCTGGCGGTGATGTGCATGGCATTACAAAGCAAAAGCCCCTCTTTGATGCCGCTTTCTGCCAGGCACTGTTTGACCTGCGGCGTAATATTGATGTACTCTCTTCTATTTTGTGTGTTGAACCAAAGCTCTTTTCCGTAGCTTTTCATTAGCTCACCTTACATGCAACGAATGTCGCGTGACATTGGTTTTGCAGACACGTGCAATGGAACCTGCGCCATTTTGCTTGTGCGTGGTGATTCTAACAAGTTTTGTCTGCCGGCGGAATAACATCTTGCGAATTCCGGCGCGGCGAATTATTTTAGTCCTACCTTGTGGGCAAAGAGAATGTATTGTGAATAAGCAGACGATATTATGGAGGGATACGATGTTCCCTTCGCATCCCATAGGGGGCACGAAAGTTGCTTGACATTTTCTCTGAGCAGTATAAGATTTGCCCGAAGGCAAAACCCCCAAATAAATTTGGGGGCTAATTATTTTTTATTTAGCCCTGCAATCCTTCGACCCGGCTCAGGCCCGCCCCGAGCAAGGCCGAGGGGACGGGTTCATTGCGGGCTCTTTACATCGCCAAATTTTAGGAGTGCACAATGGCTGACAAAAAAGCAGACTTAGCCGGGCCGGGCATCGGTGACTACGCGGAGCTTGAGAAAATTCTGCCGCAGGGTTACAGCTCATTGCTGTCCCCAAAGGAAACACAGATCGCTATTTATGCCGTCAAAGACTACATCGAGCAGAATCTGTGCAAAGAGCTTAATCTTATTCGCGTGACGGTTCCCTTGATTGTGGATGTCGCCAGCGGCATAAATGATTATCTCGACCGTGACGGCTCGCGAACGCCGATCGGCTTTCACATTTCCAACGACTACAACAAGAACCCGGTCGACGCCGAGGTTGTTCAGGCTGCAACCAAGTGGAAGCGAATGGCCCTTAAACAGTTCGGAATGGGCGTAGGCGAAGGTCTGCTTACCGATATGCGAGCGGTGCGTAAGGACTACTTCCTCGACCACGACCACAGCGCTTATGTCGACCAGTGGGACTGGGAGCTGGCAATCACCAAAGAGCAGCGAAATCTCAAATTCTTGCGGCAGGTCGTAGAGAAAATCTGGAAGGTCTTAAAAGGCGCCGAGACCCACATCCAGCAGCTTTTTCCGCAGTTAAAGACCGACAAATATCCGGATTTGCCCGATGAGCTTACTTTCATCCACGCTGAGGAGATACTTGAGAAGTACCCGGAAATGCCGCGAAAGCAGCGCGAGACCACCATTGTGCAGGAATATCCGGCGGTCTTTATTATCGGGATCGGCTGGGTGCTGAGGGACGGCTACCCGCACGAAATGCGGGCGGCGGACTACGACGACTGGGTCACGCCGACGACCTCCGAGGATGGGCAGCCGATGCACGGCTTAAACGGCGATATTCTTGTCTGGAACCCGGTGACAAAACGCCGGCACGAGCTTACCTCGATGGGCATCCGTGTGAATAAAGAGACGCTCAGACAGCAGCTTGAGATTTCCGGGCAGCTGCATTTTTTAAAGCTGCCGTACCATCAGGCCATTTTGAACGACCGGATTCCGCTTTCTATTGGCGGCGGCATAGGCCAATCCCGCACATTTATGCTGCTTCTTAAAAAGGCCCATATCGGCGAAGTCAGCGCCACCGTCTGGCCAAGAATCCTAAAAGATATGTGCAAAAAGAAAAACATACACGTCATTGAATAAAGTCGTAATCGGTCATTGCGCAGCCCGTGAAGCGGGCCCGGGCAATCTCATTCGCCAAAGGATGTGGGATTGCTTCGCTTCGCTCGCAATGACCACTGTCAATCGGACTATGACGTTACCTTATGCGAACTCTGCGAAGACGCGTCTGGCGTATTGAGAACTTCGCCGAGTCGCTTCGACAGGGGTCATTGTTTTGGGTGAGCCGGTTTCGACAGCCTGTTCGAGAACAATATGCGGGCAAACGCCGATTTTCAGCAGATATTTTGCCAGAGCCGGATAATCAATATCGCCATCGCCGAAGGTTTCCGTCCAGATGTTGTCTTTCGACTGGCGAAGGTGCAGCTCGCTGATTCTTGAGCCGTACAGCTTCAATACGTCAAATAGCGCGACCTGCGAGTTGCCTGCACCGCGGTAAATCCAATGGGCGTCTAGACACAGCGTGACGCACGTCGGGGCTGTGCCAACCATCATGTGATGGAATTCGCGGGCTGCGTTACGAAGCTCAATATCGTGGTTGTGATACGCCAAGGTAAGATTTATCCCTTTCAACTTTCGCCCAAGCGCTTCCAGGGCCTCTGCCTGGACCTTCAGCTGGGCATCGTTTTTATTCTCCGGCCCGCCCCAGCGGATGGGACTTGGATTGGTGACAATTATTTGCGTGCCCAGAACTGCCTTGGCCTTTTCAGCGATAGCGAACACCTCTTCGATGCTTTTGCCGGCTTGGTCCCGCTCGTGGAGCGTGCTGTTAACGTACAGCGAGCGCATTTGCAGGCTGTGTTTTTTAAGTAGCGGGCCAATCTTGTCAACGTCTTGCGGGGCGTTGATAATCGGCTCAAAGCCATCTACCCCGCTGGCGGCCACTTCGGCGAGGCCCTTATCCAGGTCCTTATTGAAGTCACGTCCCTCACGCTGATAAAACACAGTCCATGGATACACGTTGCAGGCTAAGTGCAGCTTGTTTTGCTTCTTTCCTTCGCCTGGTTTGGCGCCGCGAGCGCCTATTAGCATGGCGCCAGCCGCTAACCCAGCATCTTTCATAAACCTTCGGCGAGAAATATTCTTTTCGGGCATAATCAGGAGCTCCTTACAAAAAAACCTAGTTACCAGGACGGGTTCTCTTGAAGAATTCGAGCCAGCCTAACGTCAGAGCGTCCGCGATTTGGCTGGATGCTCTGTACTCGTTGGGCGTTTTGCCCCAATAGAATCCGATCCAGCCGGCGGCGTATTTTTTCGACTCTTCAATGAATCGCCCCAGCTTATCCATTGAACAGTATAACGGGAACATCTCCTCGATGACAACGGGTTTTCCCACGGAGAATCCTGCCAGGATCGCCATCGCTTCGGGCAGTTTCGATTGCTCAGGGTAGATGTGCACACTGATGAAATCGAGGTCCTGGATGATTTTTTCCGGCACAAAACCGGATGTGAGTCCTTTCCCTTCCAGGCTCCACGGAACCAAGCCCACGGTAATTAGATGCCGGCGGTCGTGCTTACGGATTGCCGACGATAATTCCTTAATCCACTGCACCGCGATTGCAGGACGGTCTCGTGAGTCTTGCTCGATCGCAATGAACTGAACAAAGTGTTTGCCGGCAAAAGCAGGACCAAGCCAATCGGTTCGCTTACCGCCGGCTACGACCGGCTCATTCATAAGATCGTAGCAGAAGACGGCGGGGCTGTCGGCACATCGCTGGGCGATAGCCTCCCAAAAATGTGCCTGAACGTTCCATCGCTCTTGCTCAGAAAGTTGATCGTACCACGGCGGGACATCTTTTTTGTGGTAGCAGCCCAGGCCCGTGACATCAAGATAAAGCTGCGATCCTTCAGCCACCTCCACCAGCTGTGCAAGTTTGTCCAGGGCGGCCTGGTTAGGTTCGCTCGGCCCGTTCATGAATTTGCCGGCTTGAAGGTGGATACGGACGACATTGGCTCCGAGCTGTTTCATCTCGCGGAAATCTTGCTCGATGGTGTCCCACTCACGCTCCCAGTAATCTTCAAGCAGCCGGCCGTCTCGGTCGTGGTCATAATTAAAACCCCACGGCACAAATCTCCGGCCTGACTCCTTAAATACGAACGCCCGATTATCTTGCGAGACGCTAACCCATTCCAGGCCTTTGCTCTGCGACAGCAATGGAGCCAGTAGTAAGAACGGCATCAAAATCATATCTTTTATCAATCCTGAGCAAGTTTTAATCAAATACTGCGGAGGCCCTTTTCAAGACGCGCCGCGTGCGTACTATTTCCTGAATAATCCCGCGCCGAGCTCGCTTCCAAATGTGCCTGGGACAACGTGCAGGTAGCGGCTCGCTGTTCTATCCTTCACCAGAGCAACTTCTCCATTTTTGACAACGTTGCTTTCTTGGTAGGTTACTTCCGGCCCGGTTTGGCCGGTCGGGCCGCTCTCGATGCCATAGCCGGAATAGAATTTATTGCCCGCTGCGATACAATCCTCCACTCGATACCTCTGCCTGTCACCGGGTTTGCGCATCCAGAAATACTCGCTGCTGGTGACAATGTTGTGGTGAAATTCGAAATCTTCTGCAGTCTGGCACGTCCAGACGCCCGAGATACGAGCACCATCCACGATGCAATATCTCATCGCACATTTTTTGCCCGGGACACCCTGCAGCCCATCCCAGAAAACGACGCAGGCATTGCAGTTGTAGAAAATGCTGTGATCCACCACAAGCCTATCGCCGCCGGCTATGACCGGACAGTAGATGTCCAAGCCATGTCTATCGCCCAGGAACATGCACTGAGTGACAATCAGGTCGTTTAGGTTCTCGCCTACGCGGTCGATACAGCAGTGCCAGTTACGCTGCAAAGGATTGCCAAGAAATTTTAGCCCTTGTATCGTGACGTGGCTGAGCTTTATTTTTAGCCCGTACGTCTCTGTTTGCTGATCGCTGTTCTCCGGCTTTCGCGGGTCCTCGGTAGAGAGCATTATTGGCATAAGTGCAGGCTTCCACGCCGGCTCATCAGGCAGGACAGCCGCTCGGATGACCAGCCTGTCTTTCTCAGTATATGGCCGCTTATTCTCAAACGCTACGCATCTGTTAAAGTTGTATATCCCAGGCGCTATCACGATTGTAGTTGGGCCTGGTTGTGTGCTGCTATTGACTATTGCTGCGGCCTGGCCTATCGTTTGCAGCGGTTTTTCTTCTGTGCCGGGATTCCTGTCACTACCGGTTCTGCTATCTACGTACAATGCCTCAGCAATCGCATTTGAAGCCGACACAATAAAAACCAAACCTACGAAGGAAAACCGCCATGCGATCCTTTCACTTTTCATAATACTTTTCCCGATCCCGACAAATTAAAGTGTGTTTCTTATCACAGCCAACCGTGTTTTGGCATCCGCCTCTGTAGCAAAAAACTTCTTGAGCTTTTCGCACGCATAGTCACTGCAATATGCACAATTCTCAACTGCCTTGCCTTTTGCGCATTTTCTTATTTGGCATTTTTTACATCCAGAAAAAAGCCTTCCACCTTCTGTTGAACATCCATCGCAGTCGGTGACATCCTCGGCTTTTAATTTCTCTTTGTATAGCTTGTTGATCCGGCGTGCAATCTCAACCCTCATCTCACGTTTCTTCTCTTGGCCTTGTTCTTTTGTTGCCAAATGAATAGGGCATCTATTACAAACCAGACCACAATAAGCGACCATCTCATCCATCTTCTTTTCCGAATTTGCTCTGTAGAAAAAGTTCAAGATGTCATTTCGAGCGAGCCATAGGCGAGTCGAGAAATCTGCTTTTGAATAGATTTCTCCGGTTCGCCCCGATGAATCGGGACTTCGGTCGAAATGACGGTGGTGTTTCTACAAAACATTCTTAATTTCCAGCAGAGTTACAGCTTGCTTCTTATCTGGTCTAATCGCTTTTTCGTCTCAGGGGCCATCTGGAATATCTTTTCAAGCTCTTCGCACGCATACTCATCACAATATGCGCAATTCTCGATGGCCTTTGCTTTGCCGCACTTTCTTACCTGGCATACTCTGCAATGGCCGAAAAGCGGTTCGGCGTCCGACAGACAGCCACTGCAATTAATATCTTCCGGCTTAAGGTGCACCTTATATGTCTTGTGCCAGAGCTGCGCCACCTCCGCTCGTTTGGCGTCGTCGTTATTCTTTGTTGCAAGGAACGCACCACATTCGTTACACAACAGACCACAAACACTTACCATTTCATCCATTTTGTACCTCTTGTTTATGATAAATCTATCTCAAAAGGCAGAGTCAAGTGCAGTCTTATCGTCTTATCCAGCGATGCAGCGAGCCAGCGCTTTGCTGGAGTCGCCTTTCCTAAAGATGCCAGGATGTCACGGTCTACATTTTTGATCGTCTTTTTGCCCTTCCAGAAGGCCCCAAGTGTATTCGAAATAATCTTCAGCCTGTCGCAAAGAGGGCTTAGGTTGATATTTCGCGCGCAGCACGCAAATGGCTTATCAGGGTGGCGGTCTCCACCGATTGCCTTGAGAATAATAACAAGACCCCCGACGAAGTCCCAGTGACACGGCATCAGCAGGTCTATAGCCATAGCCAGGGATACCTCTGATTTTCGGCCATCTACCGTGTCATGTATGATGGTGCGTTTGGTTTGCTCCAGAAAAGTTGAGCTGTCTTGGTAATATTTGCCCGCGGGATATGTGCCAGGTTCACCATAGTCTGCGAGATCCAGTGCCATCGTATGATAGGGCCGGTTCGGATCCAGAGCCTGGCTGACCTTATCGATGATTCGCTCCACCTGCCATACCTTCAGGGGCGTTGGCTTTCCGATGAAACCGACCAGCTCGTCGGCTGGGATGCCGCCCACATCCAGATTCATGCCTTTAATCGTTGGATTTTTGCACCAGCGCGAAAGTATGCGGCGAGAATTCTGCAATTCCTTTTTGCGTCTTGGCGGTCGAGCGTTAGATTCCTTCGGGCAGCGCCCCGTACCTATCGCTTTGACAATAAGCTCGCCCTGTTTATCAGCCTCGTGATAGCATGCTTCGAACCGTGTGATAAGCTGCCTTATGGCGACCGTTTGGTCGTCCAACGGGCTGATAGAATCCTCCAAGGCGTCGATGGCCTGAAGTTCCCTGTCGTTAAGAAGCCTCTTATCATCAGGCCCGTAACAATTGCTCCAGCAGGGCCTTAAACTCTTGCTCATCTGCGGCAACACCCTTTTTTACCCAACGGCTTGTGCCATTCACTACTCCAGCACTTTTCGATACACCGCCTCGGTTGTATCAATCATAGTCTCCGGCGTGAATTTCTCTTTTACAAATTCTGTGCCTGCTTCGCCAAGTTTTTTTCGCAAATTCTCATCTTCGATCAATTCAGCGCAGGCCTGCGTTAATTGCGCGACATTCTTCGGCTCAATCAGCCGGCCCGTGTTTTCATTTACCACTTCGCTTGCGCCGTCCACGTCGAACGAAATAGCCGGCTTGCCGCATAACATCGCCTGCGGCAAAGTCCTTGCAAGGCCTTCCCTGAGCGAGCAGTGCACAAGAATATCCGATGATTGTATGGCAAGTGGAATTTCGCTGGGCGGCAAAAGCCCCGTGAACCTTATTTTATCAGTAAGCCCCAATTGTTGAACCTGAGCTTTGTAGTAATCAGATAGATTGCCGTCGCCGACGAACAACCACACGGCTTTTTCAAACTGCGGTGCGAGCCGGCAGGCGGATTCAATAATATAATCATGTCCCTTGAGCATAAAAAGACGCGCAATGGTGATAAGCACAATGGCATCCTGCGGGATTCCGTATTTTCGCCTGAAGTCATTTTTGCGCTCTTGCGGGATAGTCTCCAGGAATTGCTCTTCTTCGATGGCTGAGTAGGCTGTGGCATAAGGCTTATCTATGCCGATGCCGGCAGCTTTTTGCCGGCTGGTCATCGCATCAGCGACACTTATGAAGAAATCCGTTCGCCTGGCAGCGGATTTTTCAAAGGCGATATAAAATTTATTCAGGCATTTATTTTGATATGGATGAAAAGCCAGGCCGTGTATTGTATGGACTATTGCTGGCCGGTTTTCTGCCCATTCTCCTCTCAGACGGTGGCCGGCAAATCGTCCGAGTATGCCTGCCTTAGCAGAGTGTGTGTGGACGATGTCCGGCTGAATCCGCCGCAGGTGCTTTTTGATTTGGTGGTAGCTTATCAAGTCCTTAAATGGATCAATCGCCCGTCTGAGTTTATTGATAACTATGACTTCATATTTTTGGTTCTTGGTCTGATTAAAAAGCTCACCTTCGGGGCCTATAGCGGGCCCTGTAATCAGCGTGACTTCGTGCCCGCGTTCAGCCAGAAGCCTGCAGGTGATGAGCGTATTTTCCTGCGCCCCGCCAAGTATCAGCCGCGTTATTATGTGAACAATTCTCAATATTCAATTCGCATTAAGCAAAGTCCCGCAGCCGGGGCGAGCGGTCCTGCTGCGGTTCGGTCCCGTGCCTCTAGAATTTCAAGCACTTTTTCCGGTTTCCATCTGCCCCTTCCGACTTCAACCAAAGTGCCCACGATATTTCGCACCATATTATACAGGAAACTATCGCCTTCTACGTCGATATATATCCAATCGTCATCGTGATGCGTGATGCGTGACGCGTATTGCGTACTGTCATTCCTGCGAAAGCAGGAATCCAGTGTCTTGTTATCGCACGACGCATCGCGCGTGACGAGCGACGAAGTGACATCACAGCGAAAAATCGTTCGCACCGTGTTCTCTCGTCTGTCGGCCCCTGATGCGAAGGATTTGAAATCTCTGGTGCCGACCAGCGTTTTTGCCGCAGCATCCATAGCCGCAGTGTCGAGCTTCTCAAGGATGTGCCAGCAGTGGTTTATCTGAAGTACCGGCTGAACCGAGCCGGTGAAGATTGTGTACCGGTACAGCTTGCGTTTGACGGCCCCGATCACATTGAATCCCAGTGGAACCTCAACCGCTTCGCAAACCGTAATATCCGGAGGAAGTCTGCCGTTAATTACCTTGGCGAGCCTCTCGGTAGGTATGGGCGAATCGATCTGAATAAGGGCAATCTGTCCCAGAGCGCTGACGCCCGCATCGGTTCTGCTGGCGCCGCACACCCTGACTCGCCATCCGAGCAGCTCGCTGATCGCCTCGATAAGTTCGCCCTGGATGGTTCTTCTCGCGGGCTGGATTTGCCAGCCGTGATATTTGCTGCCGTCGTATGCGATGGTCAGTTTTATATTACGAATGGCCATTGTCAGCGATTAAAGTAATTTTTCGGCGATCTGGACGGCGTTCAACGCCGCACCTTTTCGCAACTGGTCGCCGGCAACCCAGATATTGATGCCGCGATTATCGGGTATGGATTCATCCTGCCGGATTCGCCCGACAAGAATATCGTCTTTGCCGGTGGCATCGATCGGCATCGGGAATCGGTTGTGCTCACGGTCGTCCATAACCTTCACGCCCGGCGCGGTGCTCAAGAGGTCCCTGACCTGGTCGTCCGTAATTGGGTCGGCAAACTCCAGATTGATGCTTTCACAATGTGTTCTGAAAACAGCAATACGGATGCACGTAGCGGTAATTGCGATCTCCGGGCAGTCGAAGATTTTTGTGGTTTCGCGGACCAGCTTTGTTTCTTCCTCGTTGTAGCCGTTCGGCCCCAGCGCCGAGTTGTGGCTGAAACAATTGAAGGCAATCTGATACGGAAAGACGCTCATGGTCGGCTTTTTACCCGCAAGAATTTCCCGGCTTTGGTTTTCCAGCTCCAGCATCGCCTGCATTCCGGCGCCGCTGGCCGCCTGGTAGGTGCTGACCACCATTCGTTTGACGGGATTAGCCTTGTGCAAAGGCCAGACCGGCACGATGCCGATGATTGTCGAGCAGTTCGGATTGGCAATTATGCCTTTATGCTCCTGGATTTTTTGCGGATTTATTTCCGGAATAACCAGCGGCGCGTCCGGGTCCATTCTGAACGCCGAGGTATTGTCCACGACGACGGCGCCGGCTTGCGCCGCAACGGGGGCAAATTCCTTGCTTCGCGCTCCGCCTGCGCTGAAAAGCGCTATATCGACGCCCTTGAAGCTGTTCTTGGTCATTTCCTCAACGATGTATTCCCTGCCTTTGAATTCGATTTTTTTGCCTGCGGATCGGCTGCTCGCCAGCACTTTCAGCGAATCAAAGGGAAAGTCGCGCTCATCGAGGATTTTGAGAAATTCCTGCCCGACCGCGCCTGTTACTCCTGCTATTGCCAGATTGCAAGCCATAGCTTAATGCTCCTGAAAAATCGCCTGTCATATTCAAACTTAAGGGCAGTCGGATAGCGACTGCCCGCGTAATCTTTGGAAAACGACAACTTTAGTATTATAATATTCTCGCCGCCAAATACAACGTCCTTAAATTAACAATCGCAAAAAATATTTAGCCCTCGAATTTGCACGTGTTTAGCCAGGTACAGTATACATTGCCATCCCCAAGCTTTGCCCCTGCTTGCCCCGCTCCGGCTCGGGCCTCCGCCGAGACGAGCGCAGGGACACACTTGAGGCTGCCACGCGTATGCTGTCAGTGACATTGGGTGGCAGCCTCAATCCGCCATCCGTTTGGCGGATTGAGGCTGGCTTTTCTTGGCTAAACACGTACCCGAATTTATTTGGGGGTCATTTAGGGGTTTGTTTTTCATTTATTCGGTGGGTCGCCTCTGCCAGATTGCGGCCGTTATAGATGCGCTAATAATGCAGATAAACACAAATGCCGCGGCAGGCATCGCTGCCTTCTGTCCGAAATGTCGTAGTGCCAGGACTGTCCCCAGCCCTGCATTCTGCATTCCACCCTCTATTGCCAGCGTTCGCCTTTGCCGGACGTCCATCCTGAAAATCCACGCGACTACGTACCCCGCAACCATTCCGAAAACATTCAATACCACGCCAGCAGCCAAAACTAAACCTGTAACCTTGCCGAGATACTGCTTGTTAAGAGCTATCACTAATGAGCAGATAAATATAATAAAGGTAGCCGAAATTGCTGGAAAAACCGGCAAAATCTTCTCGATTTTATTTCTCAAATAGCACCTCACCCCGAATCCGATAAGTAACGGTCCTATCACCATCCAGAGAACATCTATCAGCATCGGCCAGAATGGGACTTTCAGAACCGACTTGGCTAAAATATAGGTCAACCCAGGCGTCACCACGGGTGCTATCAGAGTCGAAACAGTCGTCAGTGACACCGAATACGCCACATCCGCTTTGGCGATGTAGTTCATCACGCTGCTGGACATTGCCCCCGGCGCCGAAGCCGTAAGTATTACCCCGACTGCTATCGCCGGCTCAAGTTGGAATGCTTTGACAACTGCGTATGCTCCTGCCGGCACAACGATATACTGCACGCACATCCCGACCAGGACGATGGTTGGCTTTCGCACAATCCGCTTAAAGTCCTTCGCCTCTAAGACCGCTCCGATGCCGAACATCGTTAGCGCAAAGAGCCAATCCATCCCCTGACTCAAGGCCTTGAACAGCCCTGGAAACAGGTACGCCGCCGCGCCGAATGCAACCACCCAAATCGCGAAGTATTTGGTATAAAACGAAAGGATTCTCTCGAACATAATGTCCGAGAGTATACGTTCCTGCCCCCGGAGTGACAAAAGATATTTAGCCCCCGAATTTATTCGGGGGTTGTTTAGCCCCCCATTTTACTGGGGAGTTATCTTTCCCCGGCGTGCTTGCGTTCGGTGATGTCCAGTGTGATTTCGACCGCCCCGGTAATATTGCCGTCGTCATCTCGCACGGGCGATGCCTGTATAAACCACGCTCGCCCGTCGGAGGCCGTTCTTTCGCCTTGCTCTGTTATGCCCGTTTCCATCGCGCGCGCAACGGGACAATTCGGGCAAGGTCCCTGCCGTTCGCCCCATAATTCGTAACAGTGACGTCCAATTGTCTGCTCGCGTGTAAGATTCACCGATTCGCACGCAGCCCGGTTCGCCCACAGAATGCGCATGTCCCTGTCCTGATAGGCCACGAGCTCCGCCAGACTGTCCAGAATCTTTTCTTTCTCCTGTTCAGCCTTTTGCAGGGCGTTTTCCGCCTCTTTTCGGGCGGTGACGTCCCTGATGCTTTCGCGATGCCCCAGCGACTTTCCTTCTTCATCGTAGATTGCCTGCCAGGACATATCCACCCAGATAATCCGGTCGTCCTTCCGTTGAATTCTGAAATGGACATCGTTGCCTGTGCTGCCTCTAAGTGCCGAGCGAAAAGCCCGGTCTATTCTGTCGCGGTCCTTTTCGTAAACGAGCGGCTTCGGATAATCCGGCATTGCCGTCAGCTCTTTTATGCTGTAGCCGGTGACGCGCTGCACCGCCGGGTTCGTCCAGAGGACCCTGCCGGTCGGCCCGACCCATACTTCCCAGTCGTAGGTGTAGTTGGCGATTGCACGGAAGCACTGCTCGCTCATGCGGGCCGCCAGTTCGCTGCGTTTGCGTTCGCTGACGTCATCGTAGATAGCGACGATTCGGCCTGACGGCAGTCTATACACGTAGTTTTCGCGCCAGCCTGCGACACGGTTGTCTTTATAGATTGAAACGGGGTGGTGCTCGGGCGTGCCGGTCTTATACACCCGGCGGAAGACATCGAATAGGCCGAACTCCTTGACGCCGGGAAAGACCTCAGCGACGCTTTTTCCTATCAGGTCTTGTTTTTTGATTTGGTCAATCTCTTCCGCCGCCGGATTGAAATCCACGAATACGAATTCTTCGCCGTCGTTTCTCGCCTCGTAGATGGCTACACCGCTGCTGACGTTCTCGAAAAGGGCGTTGAATTTCGCCTGGAGCTCGGCCGGCTCTCGTTCAGAAGGGCTCGGGTCAGCGGAAAGTCTTGCCGATTTGCTGCTTTTGGCTTCCATTTTCATACATCCGTTTGCTCGCCCGCCGTTCGTCTGGTGGGCAGTCCCCTCGCTCCGCATGTCTTTAACAGTAATATACCGTCGTTTGCCTTTGTGTGTTCGGCATACCTACATACGTATACGCGTATATACGCATGTACGGTTGGTCAATTGTCCAGTTGCAGCACGGTCTTGATAAAATTCAGCACCAAACGATTATAATGCATCCCGCCGATGCCATGCCGGGATTGCGGATAAATCATAAGCTCAAACTCCTTGTCCGCCTGCTGTAAGGCGTGCGCGAGCTTAAATGTGTTTTCCAGGTGTACGTTATCGTCAATTGCTCCGTGGACGATCAAAAGTCTGCCGTGAAGGTTTTTGGCGGCTTCTATCACGGAAGTCTTTTCGTAGCCCTGCGGGTTATTCTGCGGCACATCCATATATCGCTCGGTATAGATAGTATCGTAAAGGCGCCAGTCGGTAACAGGCGCCCCGGCAATGCCGCCTACAAATGATTTACTATGCGTCAGGGCGTACGCCGTCAAGAATCCGCCGTAACTGTGTCCGCTCATTCCGATTCGGCTGCCGTCGACATAGGGCTGTTCTTTGAGCCAATCGAGGGCTTCTTCAATATCTTTGAGCTCCTGGACGCCCAACTGTTTATATGCCGGCCACGCTGAGCAGGCGCCCTTGCCGCTGGCACTGCGTGGATCGCACCAGAACACGAGCATACCCATCTGGGCCAGCATGTGGTCGCGTGCGCCATCCCATGCATCGGAAATCGTGGGCGAGTGCGGGCCGCCATACGTCATGAACCAGACCGGATACTTCTTGTTGCTATCGAAATCGGGTGGCTTGATTAGACTTGCCTCCAATAGGAAACCATCGGACGTCTCGATCTGAAATTGCTGGTATGTACCGAACCGATATTCCTCCCGCTCATAAACGGGATTAGTATCCAGCATGCGGATTCGTGTCCCATCGGTTGCGTATAGTGCCACCTGGGTGGGCGTGGAGCTGTTACTGTACGTATCGATGAAATATTTGCCGTTGGGGCTTACGTTCACATAATGATCGCCGGGCAGCTTCGTTAGGCGGTCAATTTTACTAGCATCCATACTAACACGATAAAGATTCTCCGCAATATGGGAATCGCGCGTCGCGGTGACATAAACCCAGCCATTTTTCTCGTCAACATAATGAAGTTGTCTGGCTTCCCATTGGCCTGTGGTTACAGCGTGCCTTAATTGACCGTTTTTGTCATAGAGGTATAGATGTTTCCAGCCTGTCCTTTCGCTAAATAGCAAAAATGCCCCATCCGCAAGAAACGTCGGATTCTCTGGCGGATCGACCCACGCTTGGGTGGTTTCACGGAAAAGCCGGCTGGTTTCACCGGGCGATTTTGGGGCAACATTAAAATCAAGCCAGGTCTGGGCGCGGTCTTGCACGCAGAAATATATTCTTTCGCTGTCCGGCATCCAGCCCAGCCTGGTGACTAAGTACATGCCTTCGGTATAACTGTCAAGATCAATCCATCTTACCTCGCCTCCCGCCGCAGATACCACGCCGATTCTCACCTTTGGATTTGGCTCGCCTGCCTTTGGGTAGGGTGAGACTTCTGCGTCCTGCTTTTTGCCCACGTCGTTTACGACCGTGAATTCATTGACGGGCCTGTCGTCAAACTGCAGAAATACAATCGCTGATGAGTCCGGACTCCACCAGAATGTCCTGGGATGGCGAAAAAAAACCTCTTCGCAATAGACCCAGTCGGCTTCGCCGTTTGCGATCGTTCCGCCGCCGTCACTGGTCAGCGCCCGCTCGGTCTGCGTGGCAATATCAACCACATACAGGTTCTTTTCGCGGACAAAGGCGACAAATTTTCCAGCCGGCGAAAAAGTGCTGTATTTTTCTTTGCCCGCGCTGCTGGTCAAACGTATCGCGGCTCCGCCATTTAGGCTGCAATAGTACAAATCATTTTCATAATCAATAAGAATCGCGCTACGGTCAGGATTCATTTCAAACTGTGTCTGTTTTGATAGGGATTGGGCGGTTTTCTCGCTCATGGTCGGCAGAGACCTCAATCCATTACACAGTTGATTTGGGTCGAAAAATGGCGTTGAACGTCCGCTTACGGCGTGCACTTTGTACAACCTGCCATCTCTTACCTGCAAATAATGCTCCCCGTCCTGCAGCCAGGTTAAGCCCGAAACCGGCGAGCCGCCGAAGCTGGCCTTATTCTCCGGACCATAAACCGTTTCAAATGTAATAGGCTTATTGAATTGGCGTTTCTCCGGCAAGGGTTTTACGCCCCCCTGTGTTATCGGCACGTATGAATTCAATTTGACTATCGGATAATAGTCGCCCTTTTTGAGCCGCCCAAAAAGCCGCCGAACCTCTGGAGGCTTTTTTGAATTTGGATCGAGTATTTTTCCCGCCTTGTCTTCTGATTTTTGTTGGGTTTTCACCAAGATTGTGCCGGCATAAAAACGCCTGGTCTGGGTTCCCGCAAAGCGGGGTCCCTGAGGTAGTCGCCTGGTTTTCAGTCTGATGGATTGGCGCTGCCCGCCCCCGCGTCTCCCGACGCGAGTCGTGGCGGGGCGCGGCGGCTGTTTTTGGGCACGCACATTTTTCTCAACGAGATAGACCTCGACATCAAGGTCGATATCTTCTCGCAGCTCGCAGACTTCGATACCTTCCCGCTGAAGATGCTCGGTTAGCTTGTTGAGCGTGGCGGGAAAAAGGTAGGCGTATGGCGACCGCCAAGACGCCCGGCCATTTACCGGCTGGTCGCCGTGTAGCTCGTGCGGTGCGGCAAAGACAAGAAGCGCACTTACAATCAAGCTCGCCCACGTGACATCGGTTGTCAGGAAACGTTGTTTAAATCTCATAATTCAACCTCTTTTGCTAAAGATATGCTGCTGCGGCTATTATAGATGCACCGGGCGTGCTAATCCAGAGGCTACAACTCAATATCAGCATAAAACGGACTTTCAATATGCGAAACGCCCACAAGCCTCAAAGTATGCACCGTGGAAAGTCCTATAACGTTTTCGATAGATAATCTGAAAATTTTGTTGACGGATATGACCGCCCCTGATAGAAACGACACCTCGCTGCGCTCAGCCGCGGGGCAGCCCCGAGAAATCGGGGTCACGGAGAATACGGAGATGAGTGCGAAAACTCGAAATTCGATCCCGATAGAATCGGGGCGAAATTCCTGCTGGAACGGGGGGTTTATCTTTTCGCTTCTATTTTTGCTCGGCATTTTCACTGTAGCGTCCGCCGCAGAAAGCATCGCAATTCGGGCGGGGAATATTCTGACCATAAGCGGTGGTATGATTGAAAATGCCACAATCCTTGTTGAGGACGGAAAGATTAAGGCCCTGGGTCAGGAAGTGGTCGTAC